>Ga0163179_10002352_pt1 | contig 13218 bp, 13 predicted proteins | sample AtlANTMetagenome_FD_109643 | JGI IMG/M metagenome (GOLD analysis project Ga0163179, IMG submission 109643) | Marine eukaryotic phytoplankton communities from the Atlantic Ocean - Atlantic ANT 2 Metagenome | ecosystem: Environmental > Aquatic > Marine > Oceanic | place: North Atlantic Ocean...
ATGATTGGATGTGTTTTAGTGCCCGGTTTGGTGCGTCTATGGGCAGATAGAATGAGCTTGCAGTGTTCCTGTTCGCACCAGCGTTAAGGGCCAGTACACGTCCTTTCACGTCGACCACCGGCGAACCAGAAGAGCCGCCAGAGGTTGAGGTCGCTGCTTGGTAATAGAAGGTGTTCCAGTCGTTGTACCCACGACCGTATTTGGGCGCCGCGCGATCTAGTCGTGCGAGGGTCCCTTCAAGAATGGAGAGCTTCTCTCCGGCGTCATTTCCGATGACACGGATTTCTGTACCTACACGGGCTTCACCGGGTGCCAACTCCAGCTCTGTGATCTCCATATGTTGAATTTTGTTTGGGTCAAAGCGGTAGAAACCGAAGTCGTGGATCGGGTCTCGATAGATGGGCTCGAGTTCGATCTCTTCGTGGTTAAGAAGGATGCCCTTGGCTCGGACCGGTGCGACATGAACCAGATGTCGGTTCGTGAGGAGTAGTCCTTTCTCTTTATCCACGATGAAACCCGTCCCGCCTGAAGTAGAGGCGCGATCGGTGTCTATGGAGCGCGTCGTAGACACTTGAATCACCACGACCGCTTTAGACACGTGTTCTACCGTGGATGCCCAGCCGGCTTTCTTGCGTTTTGCTTCTGCGGGCAGCGTGCACAGCAGGAGCAGTGAAATGACGAGGGTGAGCGTTCTTGAGGCGGAGCTTAGATTACGGAGGCCCTTCAAGGTGTGGTCCTTTTTCTTGGCCGCTCGCGGGTCGATGACGGCAAGCGCGTTGGAGCGTGTTCTCGACGGCTGCGTCGAGTTCTGGCTGTTCAGCGTAGCGTACTTCCAGATGTTGTGCGGCGGCGCGGAAACTCACTGTGTCCAGTCGGTCGCATGCGTCGTGAACAGCTCCTGGTACACGCAACGCGGTGTGTAACTGTTGGGTCAAGCGAAGCTTGGCGCCGTTGACGCACTTTGAACGCGTCTTGGGTTTAAGTGCGCTGCAGTGCGTTGTAGATATTTCATCTGCGGGCGGGAGCGCCTCTTGGAAGAACTGGAGCCAGAGGCGCTTATCGAGCGCGTCATCTCGCTGAATGCTAGAGGCTTCGATTAACGACAGTGCTGCCGTAAAGTTCGTCGCTGCTTCTCCCAGCGACTGGTCTGCTTGAAGGCTGCGAGAAACTTCCGCGAAGACGTGCATGACGCAGTTTGCTTGAAATAGCATTGCGTTGTCACATCTAATGAGCGCGTGCTCGTAGTCACCATTGGCGGCCAGGTGGTCTGCTGCGTAGAAGAAGCATTCGGCACGCCAGGCTGCTGACTGGATGTCCAAGCAGTAGGCTGCAGCGGTCTCCGGATCGTCTCGGCCGTGGGTCCGTACACCGTCTGCGATGCAGAAACTGCGACGTCCTTCGTCCGCAATCTTCAGGCAGGAGCGCACCGCCTCAGTCAGTGAACCAGCGCGTAGTGCTTCAATCTCAAGTTCCGTGTCTGCGGGCGCGCCGCAGTGAACTTGTGTCGCGAACAGAACGGCGCTCAGTACTCGGAGGGAGCAACGCATTCTGTTCTTCAGTAAAATCAGCCGGCCGGTAGAACTTCTAAGGCTTCTGATGCCGCTCTACGTACTTCAAGAGAGGTGTCGTTGAGTCTGCTTTGTAGAAGGCTACGGCTTTGCGTTGCCATCAGGTCGGCCAAAGCACGGCAAGCTTCTGCGCGTACGTAGGCTTCGGGATCGTTGAGTGCGTATTCGACGGTCTCAACCGCGGAATCGGCTCCGGTGAAGCCTAGAAGCTGAACAATCAGGAACCGAACGGTGGGTCTGTCGTTTAGCGGTACACCACCAGCAAGTGCTGCGGTTCGTTTTCCGAACGCGTTGCGGTAGGCGGTGATGAGGTCAGGGATGGCTTGTTCGCGATCGAACAAGATTGAGTCAAAGGCTTGATCCACTTGACGAGGATCTTCGTCGCCTAAGCGAACGAGCAGGTCGGCGAATTGCGGGCGCATGGCTGAGTCTCAGGGGGGGGCTGGTGTGGGTAGGGCCGTGGGGGGGCAGGACACTGATCGGAAGGCAGAGGAAGGATCGACAGGCTGTCGGGCCATCCGATTTTTCGAACATAGCACGTCGGATCCTGGCGTGTCTAGCTGTTAGGACAAGTTGAGTCCGATTTGTTCATTGTTACGTCCGAATCGGCGAAACCCTACTTCGCGATTGTTGGATCTCAATGCTGCTTTTGCTTTCAAATGATGATGGAATTCGAGCCCCAGGAATTCGTGCATTAAAAAATTCTTTGATGGGCCTTGGTGATATTCGTGTCGTGGCGCCATTCACGGAGCAATCCGCAAAAAGTCATTCTTTGACGATGCGTGAACCCGTGGCGGTTGAGCGCGTCCGCGAGGGGGAATGGGCTGTACACGGTACGCCCGCGGACAGCGTTTACGTGGGACTACATCGTGTATGTGAGTCGCGACCAGATTGGGTTGTCAGCGGTATCAATCGTGGTGGGAACCTTTGTAGTGACGTGCATTATTCAGGAACTGTCGCCGCAGCGCGTGAAGGCGCGTTGCACGATGTACCCAGCGTCGCCGTAAGTCTGTATTGCCAAGACTCGACACCTGTGGAGGCGCATCACTGGGCCACCGCAGAGCGGATCACGCGCAAACTGATTGAGACGCTTTCTGGCCGAGATCTCGTGCAGGGGCTTTTACTCAACGTGAATGTGCCCGATGTGCCATACGGTGCGCTGAAAGGGGTGCGTGTATGTCCATTAGGGCGCCGCTTTTATGCCACAAAGGCTATCGAGGGTGTCGATAACGAAGGTCGGACAACCTATTTGATAGGTGGACCTCACGAACGATTTGATGACCGTCCTGGTACTGATGGCGTACTCGCTGCTGCGGGTTGGGTCACTGTTACGCCGCTTCCGTTATTGGCGACGCACACCGACCAACTGCGTGCGTTGGCAGATTGGCTCGACGAGACGTAGCCTCCGCACCGGTCGCTTGATACCCTTGTGGGGTTGATTTGGTCGAGGTCGATCAGGAGGTAGTGATGTCGCAGTCGGATCAGGGTTTGGCACAGCGTATTGAGTCTACGATTCGAGACGTTCCGGACTTTCCCAAAGAGGGCATTCTGTTCAAGGACATTACGCCAGTCCTTGCGGACTCTGCATTGCTCGCGGAAACTTGCGAGGCGATCGCCGAACAACACCGGGCGCTTAATATTGACGCGGTTGTCGGTATGGAGTCGAGAGGCTTTATTTTCGGTGTGCCTGTCGCGCTTTCACTGGGGGCCGCTTTTGTACCTGCGCGCAAGCCTGGCAAATTGCCGTATCAGTCGATCGGCTATGAGTATTCATTGGAATACGGGACCAACAGACTTGAGCTGCACGTCGACGCGATTCGAGAAGGTCAGCGCGTGCTGGTTGTCGATGACCTGTTGGCTACCGGCGGCACGGCGCACGCGACTTGCGAACTCGTCCGTCAACTTGGTGGAGAGGTTGTAGGCTGCGCGTTCGTAATCGAGCTTTCTTTCTTGGGTGGGCGCGAGCAACTGCTGCCCGTTCCAGTGAACAGCCTGGTCACCTATTAGTCTGCGGCTTGCTCATTCGTCTCCGCGTTCAGCGCGAGCCACAGTGCTTCAACGGATTTCGTAAGTTCCGCGATGTCACCGTCGTTTCTCACGACGTGATCTGCGACGGCTTCCTTTTCGGCGAGTGGCAATTGCGCGTCTAACCAACGCTGAGCCACGTGGGTTTCGAAGCCTTCTCTTTCACGCAGGCGCGTCATTTGCGTTTGGCGTGTGCATGAGACGACGACCAAGATGTCGTACAGCCTGTAGCTTCCGCTTTCTACCATCAGGGCGGCCTCGACAACAGCTAACGGTGTCGCGTTCGCTGCTTGTGCCGTAAGCCAGCGTTGTATGGTCTCACCGATTCTCGGGTGGGTGATCTGTTCCAGCGCGCGTCGTTTTTGGGGATCTGCCATGACGATTTGGCCGAGCGCTTTGCGGTTGAGGGATCCTGTTGGCAAAAGAACTTCGTCACCGAAGGTTTCACAGATCTCTCGGAGTGCGGGGCTCCCTGGCTCAACGATTTTTCGAGCGACCTGGTCTGCGTCGATAAGCGCCACGTTGAAGCGTTCGCGGAGCATGTCGGCGACGGTTGATTTGCCGGTGGCGATGCCTCCCGTCAATCCCACCGTCTTCATCTCGCACCCTCGATCTTGTTGAGGTTGCGTGTGAGCCTGCGTTGCAAGCGTCCGTTTTCTTTCGCTGCGCGGGCCTTCAAGGCTGGAATAGCTGCGTCGGTCTGCAGCATGCCCAGAATATCTCCGCATGAAAGCGCCAGTTTTTTGGCGTTCCCACGGTTGGGATCGTCAGCGTTCTCAATATGCGCGATACAGACTGGCGCTGCGAGCTTTTCAAAGTCGTCTAATCGAGCCAGCGCCTCGTCTGCGCGGATAGAGCCGGACGGACTGTTGGCCGATTGGTTGAGGGCGACGCGCAGCTCCGTGCGAATCGTGCGTGCAGCAAATAGGCGCTTTGCTGGGTCTTTCTTTTGCAGATCGCGGACCCAGTCCTCTACCGTTTCGTACGGTGTGTTGACTACGGCGGGCTTGGTGCGCACCGGTGGTGCCGCGAGGGCGGTAGACAGCAGGAACGCGTTTAGAATCACGGGCTAATCTACGTCATCGAATTTTTCGATGTACCTGAAGACGGTTCGAGGATCGACGTCAAGGTCTCGAGCGGTCTGAGCCTTGTTCCAGTTGTTCATCTCCAGGATCTCGCGCACATACTGGAGCTTAAACGCCTCTTCGGCCTCTGCTAACGGGCGAATATGCCGGCGCTCTGACTTCAGGATGCCCAAGTCTTCACTGTTGAGGAGCGCTCTGTCGCTCATGATCACCGCTTTCTTGATGCGGCTTTCCAGTTGCCGCACGTTTCCAGGCCAGAAATATGCCTTCATCGCCTTGGTGCTTTCGTTGGTGAAACCACGGGCGCGACTGCTGTATTGATCTGCGTATTGGTTCAGGAAGTATCGGGCGAGCTGTACGATATCGTCGCCGCGATCGCGAAGCGGGGGCAGGTCTACGGTGACTTCATTCAGACGATAGAGCAGGTCTTCTCGAAAGCGCCCTTCTTTGATCTCCTCTTCGAGATCTTTATTGGTCGCAGCCACGACCCGGATGTCGATTGGGCGAGGCTGAAGATCCCCGACACGCTCGATGGTTCGTTCTTGCAGAACGCGAAGAAGCTTTACTTGTAGATTCGCCGGCATCTCCCCGATCTCGTCGAGGAAGATTGTGCCCGTCATGGCGGCTTCGAACTTACCGACTTTGTCCGCGACAGCGCCGGTAAACGCACCTTTTTTGTGACCGAAGAGTTCGGATTCGAGCAGGTTCTCGGGGATAGCACCGCAGTTGATCGAGATAAACGGGCCCTTCTTTCGTCCAGAGAGTCGATGGACTTCTCGGGCGACGAGCTCTTTACCGGTACCTGTCTCTCCAAGAATCAAGACGGAGAGATCCGTGGGCGCGACTTTGCGAATGACGCGGAACGTGGTCTGCATCGGACCGCATGATCCGATCATGCTGCCTTGACCGGCGCGTTCAAGCTGGCTGCGAAGGTTTCGGTTGGAGGTCTTGAGTTCGTTTAGCATCAAAGCGGTGTGGACGATCATCGATGCTTGCGATGCGTAGACCTGAAGCAGGTCCAAATCGCGCTGATTGAAGAGGTTTGTGACCCGGTCATTTCCCAAGTAAATCGCACCGAGAAGGTCATCACGGTACAAAAGCGGGACGCACATCACGCTTGAAAGCCGTAGGTCTACGACGCTTTTGGCTTTGCTAAATTTGCGGTCGTTCATCGCGTCGCTGACGATGATGGGGCGATGGGTTTCGACGACGGCCTGAACGATACTGTCGGAGACGCGAGACAGATCTGGACTCTCATCGCCGACGTTATGGCTGGAAGCCAGGTCTAATTGACCGTCCTGTAGGACGATGATGAACCCCTTTTCAGCACCTGTCAGTTGGACCACGGATCGCAACAGCATGTGAAAGAGCGTTTCTGGCGTGGTGTCACCCATCAGTTGTTGAGAGAAGTCAACAACCTGTCGCAGCCAGTCCAGCGCGTCTTCGCCGTCACCGCTTTCCTCGGCCGGAGGTTCGGCGTCGTGCAGTATCAGTTCGAAGCGCCCCACTTGGATACGATCGCCGAAGTGAATGTCTTTAGAGCGGGTCTCCTCGCCGTTTATATAGAGGAGGTTGTTGGCGTTCAGCACGCTTGCTGTGAATACGCCTCCCTGGGTCAAGAGGTTTAGATGCGACGCGGCAATTGCCCCATCGTCTAAGACCACGTCGTTGCCAGCCGCACGCCCTATGGCGACGATCGCCTTTCTGAGCGGCACAGCGCGTGTGATGCGCGTGATCGTGTCCACGACCTCAAGGTATGCCATGTGTTTCGCCCGCCTTTGCTAGTGCGTACCGTGCGTGAGTATAGCCCGCGGGGTGGATTTAAGCCCTGGTCTTCCGCGCTAAAAATGGAGCGCTGCGATCGCGCCGGTTGGCGTCAATATGAGCTGTACGGCGCCGCTTTGTTTGGTTTCCCAGTCCGCTGCAGCCGTAGCGATCCCTAAGCCCCAGAGACCATAAAAGGCGGCGGTTAATCCGAGGTTCATATTCCGTCTCAGCTCCCATATGGGAAGCTCGGCTTCAGTCGGGGCGGTGGGGTTGTTTCGAAGCTGCCACCAAAGCGCGACTGAACCAGTACCGGTCGCGATTTGACTGGCGGCTAACAAGACGCCGCGCGACCGTTGACCCTGTTGAAATTGGTACACCCCCAACGGCAAAAAGCCGGCGCGAGGGAAGGGGGCACGCGTTGCGGGTGCGGGTGCGGGCGCGGCACTTGGCCCCGATGTCTTTACCGTTTCGAAAAAGGCGACGACGTCTGGCGGGTGTTCGAAAGGGTCGAGTTGAAGGTCGGGTGTTTCGTCGAGCAGGGTCCGGAAGGCGTCCCATGCGGCTTCTCGAGCGCCTCGAACGAATAATACTTCTGCCAAAAACAGCCTTGCACGCTGTCGAACGACGGGGTCGGTAAGCTTGGGCTCTGCGTTGACCGCCATCAATTCTGCGACTGCACGATCGTGGTTGCCTTCGAGGTAGGCGCGGATGGCCGCATCGACGCGTGCGGTCAATTCTGGGTGGGGTGCCTGTGGGGTGTCCGTGGCGGTTGTTTCAGCTGGAGACTGTACAGAATCGTTGCCCGTCTCTTCTTCGGCCAGCGCGCTGGTCGTGAAAAGAAGACAGATAAGGCCGAAAAAGAATCTCATCAGGAGTGCTGGTTAACACACGGTTTCACGTTAGCTACGCGCGCGATTGCCCCTCCTCATTTAAGGCGAGTGTCGGATGCGTAGAATTGAGACCAATGATTGGTGGCCGGATCTGGTGACGTTGAAGGACGAGCTGTCCTTACGCCAACTTGCGGAACGCTTTGGGACTACCGCCACGGCGGTGTCCGCTGCGTTCAAGCGGAATGGCATTGTGCGTACGCCAGCGCCTTCAGGACCGCGCCGTCGTCGCGTTTCGGTTGTTCCAGAGTCGACGTCGCTGGCGCCGTATCTCGATATGTTGGGCCTGGTCGCCGACGAAGAGATTGCCGCCCTGGCTAGCGTGTCTGTCTCGGCTGTGGTGCGCGCCCGAACGTTGCGAGCCGTCCCGGCGCTGGAAGCTCCTGTCGTCAACCTCTCACGTGGCTCATCGGATGAGTTGGCGGGCTCGCGAGAGTCAACCGCGCCGAAACGGAAACGATCGCGGACCGGTAAGAAACACGGTCGACCTTCTGCGATCACCCCTTATGAAGAGCAACTCGGAAAAGTCCCAGACCGCGTGATCGCGGAGGCTGCTGGGGTGACTGTTTCGGCGGTGACGCTTTACCGTACTAGGCGAGGTATTCAGAGCGCTCGCTCGAACCGTAGCCCAGATGTTGAACTGAACAAGGAGACGGTGAGCAGCAGCCCACACCGCGCGCCGGAAGTCGCGTCGGCTGACTCAACCGTCGCTATACCGACGGCCCCCGGACGTTTTGGATTTCGTGTACGTTCGGGCGGCGACATTTTCGTTGTCTTGGCCAAAGACATCGCGGAAGCTGCGCATCGCGCGATGGTCTTGGGAGAGCACGCTGTCGATGGGATTGAACGGATTGGGCCGACGCTCTAGTCTTTAGACCCGGTGTCTTCTATACCGGTGTCGCCATCACCCGTATCTTCCATTCCGGTGTCTGCCGCACCCGTATCGGTGATCTCGGTTTTCTCTGAACCGGTATCGCTATCATCGCCTGGCACGAGCACCATGTCCGTGTCGACGGTAACTGAAAATGCGCCGTCTGCGTCTGTGAGTGTCGAAGCGAGCAGTTGACCGGATGCGTCGGTGATGTCCATCAACGCGTAAGCGACGGCGTTGCCTTCAAAGAACACGGTGCCGCTCACGGTCTGACCCGCGGCCAATAGGAACTCATTCGGCAGTTCGGCGGTTGCGCGACTTTCGAAGTGTGTGACCGCGCCGTCCGAGGGGTTGGATGGCGTCAACGTGATTTGAAGTTCTCCTTCTGCCAAGGGAAGGGTGAAGGAGCCATCCGCGCCGGTGCTGGTGGAGTAGGTGTAACCGTCGAAGCCTGTTTGCTGAGCGGTGACGGTGACGCCCGACACGGATTGCTTCGCAGGGGAAAGGACGGTGCCTTCTAAGGTTGTCAGCGCGTTCAGGGAGGTGGCGCCGAGAGAGGCCAATTGTGTCGTATTGCCTACCTGAATGAGCTTCTTCGCTGGGGAAAGACCGTCATCGTAAGGCGGGATGAACTCTACGACGTAGTGACCTGGCAACAGCTTGGTTGCGTAGTAGCCGTTCCGATCGGTGTCGGTCTCGACGGTTAACGTGTTTGTCGCGGCATGTTCGGCCAACGACAGCGCAGTGAAACGGACCGTGACATCGTCGAGGCCCTCGTTCTGATCGTCGAGCAGGTCGCCTTCGACCGTCACCGTCTCGATCGGACCGAATGAGATGTTCATCTCCACGTGCTCTTGCTCTTCTATAACTATGGTCTGTTCGGTGGTTGGTACCCCAGATCCTGCGTCACCCGCGAATATCACCGTGTAGCTTCCGGGCATTGCGCGCAGAAAGTAGTACCCAGTACTGTCGGTTTCCGTGTGTACGCCCTCGGTCAACGTGGTCTCTTCGATGAGCTGAACTTCCACCCCTGCGATGCCATTTCCTGTGTTGTCTACGACGGTTCCAAACACACCGACGCCATAGCCGACGTCCAATTCTATTTCTGTATTGGTTGTGAACTCGAGATCGGTTTGCACCAAGAAGGGCAATTCTTGTTCGTCGGTTGGGATTACACGGAGCACGTAGTCGGCGCCGGCTGGCAGTTCGAACTCGAATGCGCCGTCTTTCGCTTGAGTGGCTTTTCCACCGGATTGGACGGTGTTGGGAACGAAGGCGGCGACATTGGCGGCGATGGGCGTAGATTCTCCTGGGACGGTGATATCGAAGTGAGGGGTAGCGTCCCAGCCACGTACGCTTCCGGTGATCTGTATTGAGGGGGCGAGCTCCAGCGACAAGTCAGTCCATTCATCTGTGCCTTGGGGGATGGCGCGTGTCTGCGGCAAGAGCTTCGCGTTGGCATCAGATGGGTGAACGTTCAGGAAAAGTTCCGGGCGCTCTTCTTCGTACGGAGCGTCCCAGTCGCGCGCGCCATCGTCGTACGAGGCTGCTTCATAGTCAGCGCATGCTGCCCCAAGAAGCACGGCCGATAGCGCTACGCATAGGGTCAATGGGCGTAACCGCATCACAGTACCTCCAGGGTCCAGCTTTTGGTTTGGTATTCGGTGTACCCGTCGGAGAACGTACAGGTCACCACCTGTCCATTTAGGGCCGCATCGTGTGTCAGTTCGATTTGGGAGCCTTGAAACGGGGGCCCGCTCGGCACCGCGTCGCCGATGAGCCCGGATTCGGAGAGCGACCATAGAAAGACGATCTCATCGCCATCTGGGTCATCCGCGACGACGAATACCTTTTGGCTTGTAGATGCCAAGGTGATCGTGTCTCCGGGGGTTGCATGTACGATTTCGGGGGGCATATTTTCTTCCAGGAATCCGATGGGGCCCAAATATGGACAGGCCGTCAGAGGAAGGAAGATGCAAACGATGTGCCAGGCTCTGGAAATCGAGAGCATGCGCTTGAATAGAGGGACGCTTTGAAACCGAGCAATGCGGGGTTGTGCCCCAGATCGAGACATTTCTGTCAGGGGCCACCTGGAAGTCGCACGATCGCGCCGGCTGTCAGCGGTTCCAGTGGGGATACGATCGGTGGGGAAGCGTCGCACTTAAAGACGACCTCGTGGGGGTTTTTGGGGTCGGCGATTTGAAAGGTTCTACCAAGTGCTCCTACCCGACCCAGGGTGGTTCCGTCGAGAGACACCATACAGTCTCCGCCTATTGATTCGTCAATCCGAATCGTAACCGGCAGAGGTCGAAGCTGAATGTTGTCTAGGACGACGGACTCTCCAGGTGCTGCGGTGAAGGTTCTCGTGTACGGTTCTGCGTAATCGTTTCTTAAAACCAACTGGTGCTGACCTGGCGAGACTTGAATGGGTTCTCGGCCGGTCATGCCCCGCGCTTCGCCGTCTATCTCTATTCTGGCCCAAGTACGTCCCTCCAAGACCACACGCACGGTAGCATCTCCCAAATCCGCCACGTTGGTTTCTTGAGGTGTTGGTGTTTTAGGCAGCTTTTGCGGTCTCGGTTTCTGTTTGGCTCGAGGCTTCAGTTTGGTGGGTTGGGGCGTAATAGTGGGCTGAATCGGGTCGGTGACCTCCGGCGCCGAGCCGGGGTCTATAGAGACGTCTTCGATGGGTTCTTGAGGCGCCGCGGAGGTCGGTGTTGTTTCAATCTCTTTGACGAAGTCGTCATGTTCCACAGCGAGAGGGCTTGTCGGCTCTGTGGGAGTGTCGGGGGTGAGAAAGATGACTGCTAGGGTGGACGCTACAGCCAATCCCACCGATCCGAGTACGAGTCGACGGTTGGGGGAGGATTTAGGGCTATCTGTAGCGGCGTGAAGACCTCGGACAAGCGTCAGGACTTCTTCGTTATTGGGCTCGATAGAGAGCAGCCGGTTTAGGAGGCGGAGGGCGTTTAGTGCGTCGCCGCTGTCGAGTTTGGCTTTGCCTTGGGAAAGCAATACCTCGCGCAAATGCGTGTCTAAATCGTTGGAAAACGCTTCAGGTTGAACCAAAAACCGTTGCAGCGCCCATTTGGGCTCATCGATATCCACGTTCACTGCGCCTATCGCCTCGCGGAGCGCTGCAGCGACTTCCAAAGCGTCTGCATAGCGGTCTTCGGGATTGGGCTGTAGCAGCCGGTCGGTAATGTCGCTCAGCATTGAGGAGGCGGCGGGACACAGTTCGAGGAGGTTGGGCCGGTTGTTTTCGATGAGGTTGCGAAGAATGACGCTCGGGTTGCGTCCGTGAAATGGCAGACTGCCCGTCGTGAGGTGGTACAGCAGCGTGCCGAGGCTAAACAGATCGCTACGGTGATCGATTTCGCCCTCTTGAGCTTGTTCAGGGCTCATGTATGCGGGGCTGCCGACGAGCGCTCCGGCGATAGTCACTTGCGCGTCTTCCATGAAGCGCGCGATCCCAAAGTCCATCAGCTTTAGTGTGCCATCGCGTCGAAGCATCACGTTTTCGAGTTTCAAATCTCGATGAACAATCCCTTCTCTATGGGCGTAGGCCAGTGCCTCGGTCAGGCGAATACCGAGAAGGATTACAGTCTCTGAATCTAAGCGACCGCGCTCCTCCAGGAGCTGCTTCAGGGTCGCTCCTTCGACAAACTCTGTGACGATGTAGCAGTCGTCGGTATCCACACCTGAGTAGTCGAAGATTTGCAGAATGTGTGGGTGGTTGAGGTGCTCAATCGCGCGAGCCTCCCGCGCGAAACGTCTGCGGTTGCGTGGAGACGAAGACAAGTGAGGGTGGAGAACTTTGATCGCGACATCACGGCCCAGGGTAAGGTGCCGCCCGCGATAAACGGTCGCCATTCCACCCTCTCCAATCTTCTGGAGGACCTCATACTTGTCGATGATCGTTCCGATCACGCCTCAGTTCCTTGGCTTTAGTGAGATAAGCGCCGTCACGATTTGACTATCCGCAGGCGGCATCGGAAGCCGCTCTAATTCGGTCGATTCTACCCAAGCGAGCATCGCGTGTTCCAAGGCGACCGGTTCTCCAACTAAAGCGACGTTGTAACAGTCGAGTTGGATATTTTCGTCCACGCCTGTCGCGAGCCAAGCGCCAACCTGTGCGTCAACGTTCAGCTCTTCGAGGAGTTCTCGGACCAAGGCTTCTTCTGGGCGTTCGCCGGTTTCGATTTTACCGCCCGGGAATTCCCACATTCCGGCGTGCGGGTGGCCGACTGGACGCTGAGCGACCAGCACAGATGACCCTCGTGCTACAAAGGCACAGACTACGCGCAGACGCGTGTGTTCCACCGGATCGCTCATCCCTCGAAATCGCGAACTTCGAGGCCAGAGGTCTGAAACAGCCGTAAGATAGTGGCGGCGGTCTCTTCGACAGCCTTGTTTGTCACGTCGATAATCGGCCATTCTGGGTTCTGGCTGAAGAGGTCGTGGGCTTGTTCCAATTCGGCGAGAATGTAGGCGATGTCCCCATAGCTACTGCGGTGGTTGACCCCCATGGCCACCAAGCGCTCCCGTCGGATCTCCAAGAGCGTTTCGGGATCGATGGTGAGCGCAAAAATACGATCTGCTTCGACGTCCCAAAGTTCGGTAGGCGGCTCGTGATCTAAGACGAGCGGGACGTTCGCGACGCGATAGCCTTTGTGTGCCAAATAGACAGATAGCGGCGTTTTGGAGGTGCGTGAGATGCCCACTAGGACGATGTCGGCTTTGCGTAGGGCGTGAGGGTTTTTTCCATCGTCTGCTTTGACGGTGAATTCGATCGCTTCGATGCGTTGAAAGTAATCTTGATCCGCGATGTGCTGCATACCGGGTTGTTCTGTCGGTTGGCTCTCCAGGAAGGCGCCAAGGTCGCTCAGTACGGGACCAAATAGATCGATGTGTGGCAAGCCGTAGCGCGCAGCAAACTGATTGGCCGCATCTCGGTGCGCCTCGGTAACGATCGTGGTGATCACGAGCGCCTTTTCCCGTCTTGCGAGCCGGAA
>Ga0163179_10002353_pt1 | contig 13215 bp, 9 predicted proteins | sample AtlANTMetagenome_FD_109643 | JGI IMG/M metagenome (GOLD analysis project Ga0163179, IMG submission 109643) | Marine eukaryotic phytoplankton communities from the Atlantic Ocean - Atlantic ANT 2 Metagenome | ecosystem: Environmental > Aquatic > Marine > Oceanic | place: North Atlantic Ocean...
AGGCTCCCTTCTTCTCCGATGAGCGAGAGCAATACTTCTCTAACAGCCTTCATTATACGCTCCTTGGAGACCGACTTTCGGGCAGCAGTATGTCCTTCGCTGCTGCGGGCCAGATCATCCCCTCTCTTGCCTTCGGCGCTGGCGTCACAATGAACACCGACTCTTCCGCAGTGAGCGACGTATTTATCGGAGACGCGTCCTATCAGGCCGGAGCGATGATCGTGCCTCGGATCGAAGTGCAGACAACCTGGGCACCGCATCTTGGACTGACCTTCGACCCGGAATCTCCGCTAAAATTGTCGGCGGCAGTCCATTTCGAGAACCAGGGCAATGTTGAGGCAAAAAGCCAGGTTCAATTCTGGAATTACCCCTATAAAGATGGAGCAAGCTCTATCGATCAAGAAGTCGCCCTTGGCTACAAGATACTTCCCCTCCGAGTTCAGCTGGGGCTCGCCTGGGAGCAAGAAAAAGACAAGGCAACCGGTTGGGGCGCTGCGCTCTCGACAACCTGGACCCAATGGTCCAGCTATGTAAACCGCTACGGGGAATCCCCGGCGCTGCCCTGGAACGACACCTTCACGATCAACGCGGGCGGGCAATTCATAGGTCAAGGCCATGAGCTTGGGCTTGATCTCAAGTATCGCCCCTCTCCTGTTCCCGATCAGACAGGGCGCAGCAACTACGTCGACAATGACCGTATCGCCACCGCGCTTGGGTGGGAACTTGAGCTTCCCATGAAGTCCTCTCTCGGCCTGCAGCTGCAGCTGCATTACCTGATCCCCCGAAAAACAAACAAAAGCGCGGATAGCGCGGACCCCGTGGTCGATGAGTTCCCTGATTCCGTAGACATCAAAAGCGACAGCCCCATCCCTGACTCCGAAGGACTCCAGACCAACAATCCAGGATACCCCGGCTACGAAAGCTCCGGGTTCATCACGGTCGGGAGCCTCTTTTATAAGCTTCATTTCTGAGCAATTTATCCATGCGTTTTACAACTATTCTCTCCATCGCGACCTCCCTTTTCATTCTCTCCGCCTGCGGAGACTCGAGCTCCAACAGCAATCCCCCTACAGCGGATATCCAAAGCGACGCAGGGACGAACGAAGACAGCTCCAGCGACTCTCCGATGGACTCAAGCTCATCCGACGCATCGCGTAGCTCCGAAACCGAAGCGAGCTATTTTGATCTCTGCGAATGTGATGGAGGCAGTCAGGGCTACCAAGGCTTCTCGGAAGAAAACGAAGCCATCGGCGACTGCATATGCGGAGCCTTCGAAGGGCTTGAAATTCCAGATCTCAGTGGAAAATGGGCCCACTATATGGTCCAGACCAGCTCTGTAAAGATGCCTATCTTTGGAGATATCTCGGATACAGAAGTTCGAAGCCTCCTGCTCTTCGATATTGAACAAGACGGAGCCTCGCTTTCCATGACCGTAGATACCTGCTCCATCGAAATGGTTTCAGAAGATGCCATCGTGGAGACCATTATGCCGGACGTCTTTGTGGCCGCACTGGCTACGGGAACGCGCCCGGGTATCCTCGTCCCGAATGGAGAAGCCTTCTCGCTGCACGCATCACCCTTTTATGAGTTGAGGGGAGTCACACTGGAAAACCCAGAGACAGACACCCTACCCACAGAAGCAGATGATCCTGCTGTGCTAGACCAGGACGAAGATGGATTCCCTGGAATGACGATTCGACTGAAAGGAGCCATAAGCGGCGACCTCTATATCGTACAAAGGTCGTGGACTCAGATCTACAGCACAAGCATCACAAACGACCGAATCGAAGGCCTGGTGATGTGGGACGAAGAGCAAAACCATCTCGGCTCTACAAATGAGGTCCTGCGCTCCATCGCTGTCGAAAGCTGGGTAAAAGATGATGCGGAGGCTCATACCTTCGAAATGGTTCGCGCAGCCGACTCTAGTTGCGAGAGCATTGTTGAAAACAAATCCTCGCTCTTCGGACTCTAATCAAATCCGAAACAGCCTCCAGGAATCCGGCGAAAAGGAAGGCCGGCCTTTATCCGGACTCCCTCCTCTACGCCCCTGCTCTAGGTTTGATCCGACAAAGAGCAGGAAGCCGCATGGCGGATAGGCTCGAGCTCTCTTCCGAGAAGCTTTAAAGCCTTCATCAAAATAAAGGGTGAGATACCCCGCTGATGGCGCCCAATCTACCGTTCAGTCTTGAGCGATATGAGGGGTTCCGAAGGGGAGGAGAGGGATAGGCTCGAGCTCTTTGCGATTCTCTCCTCCATCCCCCACAAGAATCAAAGGGCAAGCTTCGCACTTAAATGAACTCCCAATAAGAAGAGCCCGGAAAACCCACCCCTCAACAAAACGACCGAGGGGCCGCCCCCGACCTTCAACAGTCGCGGGCGGCCCCTCGATATGGGTTAAGCTATTGTCCGAGGGCCTTAGCTTGTAGCCTCAGCAGCGTCTGCCTGATCGGCTTCTGCCGCAGCAGCCAAAGCCGCCTCCTTTGCACGCGCCTCAGCAGCTGCGTACATCTTTCGGAACCCAACGAGTCCGATCGGAGTCAGAGCCGCAGTACCGGCAATCCACCACCAGATCAACTGATGATTTGGGTAGTTCATATACACACCCTCAATACCAAACTCAGGGGTGTAGGTTGTCAGCAACCAACCAGCCATTGGACCCGCAATGAACTTCGCGCCGAAATAAGGAAGGTAAGACAGAGCCACGTAGGAGCCTTCTCGCCCTGGAGGTGCAATTTCAGCTGTAAACTGCATCAATCGTGGTGACCAGATAGCCTCTCCCACGGTGAAAGCCGTCACGAAGAGGAACATCCCCATATAGAAGGGATCTCTGAATCCTTCTGGAACCTCGAGCCAACGATCGAAAATAATGGCTCCGAGCCACGTATCTCCGAGACCCACAAATGCGCTCTGGTCGACCACAACGAAAACAATCGACCCCACTGAAATGATCGTGCCCACGAGGAGCATCTTATAGGAGCTGATTTTTCGGGTCACAAGGCCCATCAAAGGAGTCAGCAACACAATCAACACTGGATTCCAGACTCCGAAAAGGTTCCCTACCAACGATCCTTGCCCAAGATAACGAGCACCGTAACTCGGCCAGGTAAGGTGGAAATGGAAGAAGGTCAATCGGGCGAAGACGGTCACTCCAATCAAAAGAATGAAGATCCAGAAAGCCCGCTGAACAAAATTCTGCCCAAAGATCGAAACCGTATCTTTCGCCGCCGAGCTAAAGGTGCTCGCCATGGTAGAAAAGAAATTGCCACCCTTCGCTTTCTTCTCGAACTTCTCGAACTTTATGCCAGACTCGGTCATCTCAACACCGCGGCGCATCAGGAGAATGGCTACAAAGTCCGGTAGGTTGAGGAAAAAGCCAATTCCGAGGATGACCTCATACGTCGACAAATCGGCGCCGAAAACTTCCACGGAGCCCAATTCACCCATTGCGATACGCACAGTATCGAAGATCCAGGCACCGAGCGCCCAACCGACGTTCATCAGGGTGTAGAAGGCCGCGAAGCCCATAGCCGCTCCTTCCATGGTGGTGAACTTCTTTACACCTACCGAAAGAACTGGCCCGGTGATTGCGATACCGATGGCGAGAGGAATGAAGCCCAGAACTGTCGCCATCAAGATGTCGCCCGCGAAGGGCATTACTGCTCGACTCAGCATCAAACAGACGGCACCCACCAGCAAGGTCCGCTTCACGCCAATGGCGTCACATACAGCGCCCACAACCATCGTCAAACAGGTCAAACCTGTCGACCAGGCGCTATAATAGGTTCCTGCACCGATATCGGAAAGCCCCATATCGTCTCGAAGGTAGAACATGAAGGCCAGCTGAGCCGCACCATAGGCGCTGTACTCCGTCACCTTTGTGAAGAAAAGCAACCAGATCTCACGAGGGCTTTCGCGCAATCCCATATAATACTGGAAGAGCATGAAGAACATGCCAATCGCCAAAGCACACAGGACGATAAAGAGCGTCAGGTCGAGGCCATCACCCGTGCCATTAAAGAAACGGTCGGTGAAGCTCGCTTTACTCTGAATATCCAAGAAGCGAAGACCTTCCGGACCATCCAAAAATACCGAGAAGAGAGGAACCTTCACGTCCGTCCCTTCATGATCGATGGTGGCAACCCCGTTGATTCGGTACCCACCTTCGATCTGAGAATCTTTTTCCTCCCACTCAACCATGGGCTGCCCCGAATCATCGGTCTTTATTTTCAACAAATGATCCTTCTCAAGATCAGACTTGAACTGAGCCGCGCTCCGGCCCTTCTGGTCTTTGTCGAAAAAAGTGGGAACAGGAGAGGCATCGGCCCAGGCTCCCTCAACATCCCCTGAAAGAATGCGCTTCAAAACTTCAGCCCCCAGGGCTCGCGCCTTCAGGTCTTTCGGTGTGGGGCGATCAATAGAGTTCACAAGGCCCGATTTGGGATCCAGCACAACCTTCACCGAACGATGCCGGCCATCTTTTAGCGTCACGACTCCGAGAAGCCCTTCCGTTCCTGCCTCAAGCCATTTGATGCTGACAGCCGGAACCAGACCTTTCATCCGCAGCTGATGGATCATCTTTCCCGCTTTTGCAGGATCCGAGAGCGTCGCGCCCAGGGTTTTCTCACCCGTAACAGCGAGTCCTGAAACCTCAGCACTGAGGCTCGTATCTACAGCCTGCGGAGTGCTCGAAATATTCTTGCTCAAAGCCTCGAGTAGTTTCCAGGCGGTGTCTTTGGCCTTAGCAAAGGCATCCTCTTTTGAAGCAGGTGCTTCTTCCTTCGCTGCCGGTACCACAGGAGCTGCTGGCGCTTCTTCCTTTACAGCAGGCGCCTCCTGAGGCTGAGCCTTTTCGGCCTGCTCTGGGGCTGGATCCTGAGCTTGCCCTATACTGTTAAAGGTACTCGCCGTAACAAGAAAATAAGACAGCACACCCACGATAGCGACGCGAACAAAAATCCGTTTCGCTGCTGCTTTCTGACCAATATTCATAAAAAACTCCGGCTCACGCTTGGAATCAGCTGTTCGAGCTTCAGCGCGCACAATCCCGCGCATCCACCGCACTCATCGAGACCGGACCATAGACCATCCAACCCGCCCCGAGTCAAGCCTATTTCAATCAATTCCAACCCTTAACCCCAAACAAACAAAGCGACCCCTCTGTTATAAATTCTGGAAAAGGATCCCTTAAAACTGATAGAAGCTACACGATTCCATTCTCAGGAATATTGAATCAAGACAGCTTGTTGAGAGAGCCCATGCCACTTTATTCAATCCATAACGCCATAGTCGTGACCCTGGTCGCAGGGATGCTCATGGCCTGCGACTCAACTCCAGGAATCGAAACCTATTGCAATACGACCCGAGCCGAGATCGAAGGAAGCTACCAGGTCGAGCTAAGCTGCCAGGCCATCGACAGTTCATGCTATGCCAGCTGCCTCGAATCCAAGGGCGAAGAGGCGGATTGCAAAACTGAGGCTGAATGCCTGGGAAAAGCCAAAACCTCTGAAGCGACGCTTGGACTCTCCATGGCGAGCCACCTTGAATCTCTGAACATGCGAGATATCACGCACTGGCTCTGGAGCTACGCCTATGTGTCCAGTGGTGACTCGGTCATCGATCGCCCCGAAAGTGGCGCAAAATGTGACAGTGATTCAGGGGGAGAGGCCACCGCAAATATCATTAGCTTCAGCCTGCCCACAGCTCAGGGAACCCGGTGCGCCATCCGCGCTCACGCGCTCAATACAGAGGAAACCCCGGATCTCGAACAAGAAGTCCTATGCGAAGAATCCCTCCAAGATTCGAGCGCGGCGCCCAAAAATCTTTGCACAGCACGGGTCAGCAAAGTCAACGAGACGCCGCCCGATGAACTCAACACAGAGATCACAGACCAGGGCTGGGATATCGTGGGAACAGACTCATTTCTCGAGCCACCACTGAATATCAACGCCTTGTGGGTATTCAACAAAGACTCAGCCTTCGCTGTGGGAGAGCTGGGACTCGCCCTTCATTATGACGGGAACTCATGGCAAATCATGAGCACCGGCGTCCTCACAAATCTGCGCGCGATCTGGGGAAGCTCCGAAAGCTCCCTCTATGCAGCGGGCTCCATGGGAAGAGTCCTCCACTTTGATGGCAAAGAATGGACCCAGGTAGCCGGAGCCCAGACCCCTGAGGAATCGAGCAGCTACGAAGACCACGTCATCCACAGCATATGGGCTGCAAGCCCCTCTGAAATCTACACCGTCGGAAGCCATATTCACCGATTCAACGGCGATACATGGGAAGAAATCGAAGCGAGCTTTGAGGGAACCCTCAGCGGAGTATGGGGCAGCAGCTCTGAAAATATCTACGTGCTCGGAGACGAGGGGGTCTGGCATTTCGACGGCAAGCTCTGGAGCTCCATCGAGTCGCCAATCCAATCTCCCTTGGCCGTCTCTGGTACCGCCAGCGACAACATCTTTATATCAGGCTGGTGGGGCGGACTCGCTCATTTTGACGGGACGCAGTGGAGCACCACTGAGCCCCTGACGAGTCAATCCCTGGTAAGCGTATGGGCAGCAGCCGACAAAGAAGCCTACGCCATCGGAAACTGGTCCGATCGAGAGGGACGCTCAAGGGTGCTTCACTACAAAAACGGAACCATAACCGCGTCTCTTGCGCCCGCAACCTTGAGAAGTGTTCACGGACAGGAGGGCGCCCTCTTCACTGCCGGCGAAAAGCTCAAGATGTTCAAGAAGCTCGAGCAATAGCGCTCAATCGTCCGAATAACCCAGGGCCGTCGCAAGCGGATGCTTTCCCCGTACCATCAAGCCATTGCCACGGCCGATCTCCCTGCCTTCTGAATCCCACACAACAGACTCCACAATAAACTGAGATTTATTCTGGTTCACCACATGCCCTACGGACTTCATGGAGCCGAGCGCAACGGGACGTGTCAGGTAGGTGGTAAAAGAAGTGGTGAGGACAAAAACGGAGCCCTCGAGAGAGTTGGCCGCAAAAAAGGCCGCGTCATCGAGCATCTTGAAATAGACGGAGCCGTGCACCCCACCTGCGGAGTGGTGATATTTCTCAGATAAAGGAATCTCTATCTCAGCTCTACCCTCAGAAATCTTAATGCTGGGCTCATAGATACAATTGATCGGTGCCGCAAGGTACATGCGCTCCAACCTTCGATAATGCTCTTCCGCTTCCATCACTCTCCCATATCCTTAAAATAGAGGAAATAGAGGACCCCTCTCCTTACTCCCACTCGATTGTACCCGGTGGTTTCGAGGTCAAATCCATGGCAAGACCTGACACTCCCGGCAGCGCAAGAATGCCTTCCCTAAGCTCATCGAGCACGACCGCCGGAAGCTCTACGGGACTCGCAGTCATGGCGCGCACCGAATGAACAGGTCGAACCACAACAAGTTCCTGCCCCTCTCCATCCATCTCGAGAGGAATCATCGCCGTGGGGCATTGCCAGATGCTCTTATACAGTCCATGTCGCTCCAAGGCGCCCATGACGATCGCATCAGCCTCTCTCAAAAGGTCGAAACGCTCCCGCGTGGCTATCGCTGGAACTGAACGACAAGACTCAGGTGCTTTTTCTCCGAGATTCCATATGACGCGATTGATATCGGGAACCTCTGAAAGAATCCGTCTTGCGGCCTCCACGAGATTTTCGTGCGTAGACGCACCACTCACAATCGCAGGGTGCTCGTAGACGCGCAGATCGGCCTTCACCCCAACCGACTTCACCGGCAAAGCCAAAGCCTCAAGCCCGAAGTCATGTGCGACTTCCGAAAGCTGGTAGCCGACGGGAGGCGCCATTGTTCCGCCGCGAGAACACAAAAGACGCACGCCCAGGCCTGGCCCCGGGAAAGGGTGCCGCTCCAGGGCATAGTCAGGTATTCCCAAGGCAACCCCAAGCTCACGAACCTCGACCTTATAGAGATCGGCTAGAGGCTCCACGACTTTTCCTGCGGCCATCATCTCTTCAATAATCGGCACACGATTATGATGGGTCTTGATTGTATGCGCCCTTTTGGGTCCACCGGTCTCGACCGTATCGGGATAGATGGTCCCTTGCCCCAACAAATGCCCCTCGATCCCAAGACGACGCGCCTCTCGCTCGAAGACCTCCACGAAGGTCGCGCCGATGCTATGCCGTTTTGCCTCGGGCTCCACGAGCCCTTCCAGGCCTTTCAAAAAGTCCTCAGAAGCATCCACAAAATGTAGGTTTTCCCCCAGCCCAAGTCCGCGAAACATCTCAATGACCTGAGCGCTCTCACCTTTGCGCATCATCCCATTATCGACATGGAGGAGCTTCAAGCGATCTCCCGGCAGAGCCATTCCGATAATCTTCGCGGCCACCGTAGAGTCCACACCGCCAGACGCGAGCAGAAAAACCGAACCATCGCCAACCTGCTCTTTGATCTCGGCGACTTGCTGCTCAAGAAACTGGCTCATATCCCAGGTGGGGCGACAACCGCAGATCTCCTTCACGAAATTTCCGATCATCTGATCGCCGTGAATTGTGCTGTCCACTTCTGGATGAAATTGAAAACCGTAGCGACGAAGACTATCCGAAACAATCGCCGCATTGGGATGCGCTTCTGAGTCTGTACCCGTACTCGTATAACCCAGCTCTTCAAATTCTGGCCCCAGGCTGGTGACCGAATCAAAGTGACTCATCCAGACCTGCTCCACAGAATCGAGCCCTTTGAAAAGAGGATGATCCCTTTTGATATGAAGCCGCGCCGCTCCCCACTCCCGACCGCCATGCACAACCTCGCCGCCATAATGCTTCGCGATCTCTTGATGACCGAAGCAAAACCCGAGAATGGGAACATCCAGATCAAGAATTTCCTTATTCCAATCTTCGTCCTCGCCCTGGGAAGCCAAGCTCGGGCTTCCGGAGAGAATCACTCCCTTATATCCCGCGAAGTCCTCCACGGAATCTTCGGGTTGGCGGATCTCAGCGAGCACCTGCTGCCGACGAACCTTTGTGGCGATCAAGTGCGCGTACTGTCCGCCGAAATCCACTACCGCGATGCGGTCATGCTGATTATCCATACTCTGCCCTCTCACTGAGTCTAGGGGGATCAAGGTGAAGACAGGGAGAAACTAACGCCTTCGAAGCATATGGACAAGCTCCGGCATCACGACCATCACCAAGGGTCTCACCACTGATAGCTATAGGCACTAAGGACGATATGCTTCAAGGGATCGTCCGACTGTCTCAAGGGGTATACCTGGCGATAGCCCAGAGCCAATTCATGAGGACCCAATGGAAGCTCAAACCCAGCGCTCATGCGCAAGGCATCCATATCCCAACCCCCCTTGTCTTCCGCTGCAATTAAATCAGAAGAAATAAAGGGGCGAATGGATTTACCCAGAGCCCACCGAGCCTTGAGGCGATTGCGGATTTCATAGTTGGATTCGCCACCGCCTGATTCGCCCTCTCTCTGGAATCTTAATCGATAACTGAAGCTAAAGGGCTTCCAGTTTTTCCGTGCGCTAAATGAAGAGTAGAAACGATGCGCAAGCTCTCGCTCATCATCCTTGAGTTTGGAGATATGGCGATAACCCACCGTCAGGGAATATCGCTTGGACAGACGATAGCGGAGTCCGAACTGGCCCATATTCGATTTCGTCGTGTCTACAGGACCGCGAAAACGCCAATAGGCACGCCAATCCATCGCGACCTTCTTGTTCAAGCGATAACGAAAACCGGCTTCGGTCCAAAGCTCGGATTCGTGTCCTTCATAAGCTCCTGCGCTGATTGGAAACAACAAAACGAGGAGCAAGACTCCAACACCGAAGAACTCTCGATATCGTTGGCTGAAACTCATCTAACCTTTTTCGACAACCCCCGAACCACCATCGGATCGGGGACCATAAAAAACGACCAGGCTGGCGGTATCACGTAGAAGATCCATCCTGAGTATTCGAACGCGCTTGATATCCAAGCCTGTTCGGTCACGGAGGTCCTCCAGGAGTTCTTCTTCATTGCCCGGTTTGAGCAGATCAATTCGGTCATAACGGAGTCGTTTCTCGCCGCCTTCGCCCGCCATAAAAGCGCGCTCCAACACAAAGGGAGTACCTACAACCAGAATATTTACGAAAAACAACTCAGCGACGCTTATCGTCTGACCTGTAAGCGCATTAATGAGCGCAATACCGATGCTGATGAACAGATAGGTAAGGTCCCGAATCGCGATCGCTTCGGTCCGATAACGGAGAATCCCAAACACGGCGAAGAGCCCGAGGGCAAAGCCCAGCTCAATGGGAACCCGTCGCAGCAAAAAGCAGACGAGAAAAGTGACCACATTGAACATGAAATAGGTGAAGACATAATCCCGACGACTGTAGATTGGGTAATAGATTCCCCGCACCAGAACGAAGACAAAGACAAAGTTCACCAGAAAGCGAGAAAGCAATAGGAAAAACTCATCCGCACTAAAAACAGATGCTGCACCAAGCAATTCAGCCATTCGCCGCCCCCATAACCTTCCTCATATTTTCTTTGTAGAAACCCGCCGACCTCTCTACAGCGAACATGACATTTCCCGCACAATATTTACTGAACTGCATCGATTGTATCCGCATGGAGCGCAGCGCACCTACAATCGGACTATTCCGATCGGGACGCATTTGCTTAACCTCAATGATCACGAGCCCTGGAAGACTACGAGACTCTCTCTCAAGTAGGAACTCAAGATCGTGATCAAAGGTTACCCGTTCTTTTCGACTCGGGTCAACGAGCGTAAACCGGCGAAAACAAGTGCTCAAATGAGCTTGAAACTCAGAGGCCTGGAAAGGACTGTTTCTCTCCAGGGCTTCGGCTTCCTCATGGCTCAGGCGCTCATCAGCCTCCACGGACCTCTCCAGCCTTAACTTTCGCGTCTCACCGCGATTTGTCTTTTCCTTGACCTCAAAAAAGGTCTTCTTGCGATCCACATATTCGCGAAAGCGGAATTTATAGCGGCTGCGACGGCCTCTACGATGATCGTGGAAACAGCGAAGGTCCGGGGTATCAAAATAGAGGGTTCGATACGATGAGATCAGTCGACCTTCCTGCGACGCAACAGAGTAACAACCTCCGACCCTGGATAAGAGAGCCAAGGCCTCTTCCACGCTGCATACATATTTCGTGTCATAGCGTCTAAGAAGCGAGACTTGGCCAAGCGTCCCAAAAGGAATCGACGAAAAAGGTTCCAGTCCTTCCTTTATTTTCGCTGTGTCACTGGCCGACAATTCTCATTCCATCCTTGTGATTCCTACCCAAATATAGCCCGCCAGCTTCTTGAAGTCCCGACCAATCTTGTAACGGTTCGTATCATCAGGTCAGGAAATTGTAATCGCGATGGCTTCTCATTAAATCTTACTGCTATAATCTTCTCATCATGTTCGAGAACCTCAATGCCAAGATATCGGCGGATCGCAGCAGCCTGAAGCTCCGGCTCTACACAATGCTGCTTCCGCTATGCTTTGCTCTGCTCTTTGTAGGCTGCGCCGCCGCCGAAGAGGAATGCAGCGGAGTCGATTGTAAAGAAGCTCCACCCGCTGAAGTCGATCTCTGCTCCCCCGAGCCCAAACTCTATATCAACGAGTTTATGAGCAAGAACGAAATCACGGTGGCTGATGAGACTGGAAAATCAGACGATTGGATCGAAATCTTCAACGGCTCCAATGAGCCCATCGACATCGGTGGGTTTTATATTTCCGACAAAGAAGATGACCCACTGAGCTATCAAATCCCAACAAGCTCTCCCGAAACGACAACGCTTGAAGCTGGCGGCTATTTGCTTCTGTGGGCGGACAGCGCGCCTGATGAAGGCATTTTACATCTCGATTTCAAGCTCAAAGCAGAGGGGGAATCGATCACTCTGACCGATAAGGACGGCGAGACAGAGGTCGATTTCGTTCGCTATGAAGCCCAGGAGGCCGACATATCCTTCGGCAGACTGCCAAACGGCTGCGGAGAATGGTGGGCCTTTGAAAATCCAACTCCGGGAGCAGCCAACCAATGATTCGCGCCGTGGCGAGACTCCACTCATTATGCCTAATCCTATGCCTCCTATTCACTGCGCCAGGATGCGAAAGTGAAGAAATAGACCCCGCAAGCCTCGAAATCAGCGATGTGCAGGAGAGCGATAGCAGCAGCGCAACCCCACTTGGGACGGAGACAATCAGCTCTCAACATAGCGAGAACCAACCCACCGAAACCGAAGACCCTACGGAGGCCGTCTTCAAGCTTGATCGAGTCCTGCACGTGGACGTGGAAATCGACCCGGACGATTGGGATGAACTCCGCAAAGCTTCACGAACATTTGAAGATATCCTCTTCGCAGACCCCTGTCCTGGGCCACCCAACCAGATCTTTGAATATTTTCCAGCGAAGGTAACCGTCGACGGCACTACATTTGAGAACGTAGGAATCCGCAAGAAAGGCTTTTTCGGATCACTGAGCGATACGAAGCCCTCACTGAAAGTTAAATTCAGCGAATACGAAGAAGACCTCGAATTCGAAGGGATGGAACGGCTCACCCTCAATAACAGCCAGCAGGACCCCTCCTACCTGAATACTTGTCTGACCTATCGCCTCTTCGCTGCGGCCAATTACCCAGCGCCCCGATGCAACTTTGCCCATCTAACCGTGAACGGAGAAGAATTGGGGATCTATGTCCACGTCGAAAGCATGAAAAAAGACTTTCTACGCAGAAACTTCGAAAATCCCGACGGCAACCTGTACGAAGGAACTCTCAGCGATTTTTCAGATGAATGGCGAGGCAGCTTTCAGAAAAAAACAAACAAAGAAGAAGCCGACTGGAGCGATATCGACGCAGCCGTCGCCGCAGTAAAGCTTATCGACATCTACGGAACCGACGCCATCAAATCCGTTTTTGATCTGGACTCATTTCTCACCTTCTGGGCTCTAGAAGTGCTTGTCGCACACTGGGATGGCTACGCCGGCAACCACAATAATTTTTATATCTATAGAGATCCCGCAAACGATCAATTCATATTTCTACCATGGGGCGCGGACGCCACCTTCCGTTCTTGGGAAAAAATACAAGAAGAGAACCCCGCTCCTCCCTCAGTGGTTGCGAACAGTATTTTGGCATACCGGCTCTATGAAGACTCTGAAACCCGGGGCCAATACATTACAAAACTTAGGGAGCTGCTTGAAACAGTCTGGGATGAAGAAAAGATTCTCTCCGACATCGA
>Ga0163179_10002355_pt1 | contig 13213 bp, 9 predicted proteins | sample AtlANTMetagenome_FD_109643 | JGI IMG/M metagenome (GOLD analysis project Ga0163179, IMG submission 109643) | Marine eukaryotic phytoplankton communities from the Atlantic Ocean - Atlantic ANT 2 Metagenome | ecosystem: Environmental > Aquatic > Marine > Oceanic | place: North Atlantic Ocean...
CAGCGCCCGCCAACCTACTTGGCTTCCCGCCAGAGGCTGCTCGCCCCTTCGACCCGACGATCACCTGGGACCCTGCCGGAGCGCAGTGGCGTATGTACTTCTCGATGAGCATGAGCGGCAACCTTGAACTCGACGAGAACGTCTGTACGCACTCGGCAGTGTCCGAGAACGGTGTCGACTTCAACTACGAGGCCGGCACCAGGTTCTGTGCCACAGGTGGAGCGGTGATCGACCCGGCTATCGGCCTTCTGGATGGCACCTGGTATTACTCCGCTCCTCGAGGCGCTCCCCAAGAGGGAGCACACCTGGCCACCTCGAATGATGGGCTCGCATTTACCGAGGGAGTGTCCGTTCCTTCTGATAACAACCACGCCTGGACCGGCAACTTTGTTGAGGTGGACGGGGTGCTGCGGTTCTACGGTCGAGAGGTGCTGATCCCGTCAGGCAACGTTCTGTGGTGGTCGAGCACGGCGGACGGGGTTACGTGGAGGGATTACACGCAGATGAATATTCCGGCGGGCAAGGACCCTGGAGTGCTTCGCCTGCAGGACAACAGCTTCATCCTTCTCGTACCTACAGCAGCACAGTAGGTGAGGCTCAGCCGCCGAGCAGACACCAGCTATCGAGTTCGATGCTGACCTGGGTGACTTCTTCGCATGCACCAATAGTGACCTGCTCATAGGGCGAGGTGCAGCTAGCTGAGAGGGCGGAAGCAGACCATTCGTGTGGCCCGGGAGATAGCTCCACTGTGGTGCAACCCTGTTCGTCGAACAAGGCCTCCAGAGAAAGCTCATCTTCTGAGCCAGCACGTACCCACGCCTGGCCCTCAGCAGGTTCATTGAAGAGAGTTGCGCAGATCTCCAGGTAGCCCCGCTGAGCTTCACAAGAGCTAGGCCCTGTAGGGCCTACAACACATCCAGAGAGAAGGACTCCAGCTAGTGCAAACAGTGCATGGCGCAAGGGTGTAGCGATGCTGTAGCAAGGCGGGGCGAGGACATTGATGTGAGTCTTCATGGCTACTCCCCTGGGCTCTGGCTCTAGGCCAACTGTGTTGAAAGCCTACCTCGAAGCCTAGCCTGGGCAACTGCCAGATCGGCCACACTCAGCAAAGTGGTAGTTACAATAGATCTGGTCCCAGCCATCTTGAATACCGGTGACGTTATGAGAACCCGATACCTCGGCCTATTGGTGGCCACTCTTCTCGCTTCGTGTTCCTACAGCTCCATCGAAGATGGCGCCTCGTACAATCACGTAACAACAGTGAAGGATCTGTTCACTTCGTCTTTTGTGCTCGAGACCGGCGAGGGCGTTGTGCTCTTTGATGCCGGCTACCGGAGCAGTAATCTGGAGTCGGCACTAAAGGATCGAGACCTCAGCCTCGATAGGGTGACCGACGTGTTTCTTACCCACGGACACGGTGACCACGTCGCGGGCTTAGAACTCTTTCCAGACGCTCGGATCCGAGCGCTCGAAGGCGAGGTAGAACTGGTATCAGAGGAGTCCGGTGCCTCGGTCACAGATCCACTGAGCCACGGTGACATAGTGGCTCTCGGTGCTTTCTCGGTGGAAGCGTTTTCGGTTCCAGGTCATACAGCCGGTAACGCTGCGTACCTGGTCGATGGTGTCTTGCTTCTGGGCGACTCAGCCTTCGCTACTAAGGACGGTGAGTTGATTCCCACTCCTGACAGCTACAGTGACTCACCAGAGCTTCTAGAGGACAGTGTTCGGAGCCTCGCCGGTGTTCTGGCCGAGCGCGGCGAGCAGATCGACTGGGTCGTGCCGTCTCATACCGGCCCTCTAGAAGGAACTGCAGCGCTGTTTTCATTCTGAGAGTGCAGGGTCTCTGGCGGGGAACTGCGTCGCACTGCGTTTGTGACGTTTCATTGGAATGAACGACGACCCTTGAAATAGATGTGATGTCACACATTGGATGGGCTCTTCGTTCGGGTTTCTTTTGACAATCAACCGATCGGTATATAAAAGCCGATGCATGTCTACCTCACGCATTGTTTTTGTTCTTGTCGCCGGACTCTTCGGAGCGCTCTCTGGCTGCACTCTGTCCACTCCTTTCGCCCCCACCGGAGAAGCCGAGGAGGTTTGGGATCAAGAGGATGATGAGGGAGCAGATCTCGACAACAAACCCCCAGGTGATGGCGAGGGTGCTGTCGTCGACGAAGACGGTGATGGTGTCTTATTTGACGCAGATTGTGACGATACCGACGCCGCACTGGGTGCTATCTCTGCTGATGGCGACTGCGACGGAGTGCTCACCGCCGACGATTGCGATGACGGCGAGGCTAACTCCACTATCGTCGCCGAAGATCGTGACTGCGACGGAGTGCTCACCGCTGCCGACTGCGATGACGGCGAGGCAAACTCCACCGTGGTTGCCGAAGACGCCGACTGTGATGGGGTACTGAGCAGTGATGACTGCGACGACACCACCACGTCCTTAGGGGCCAGCGCCAACGATGGCGACTGCGACGGCCTGCTCAGCTTCGAGGACTGCGACGACGCCGAGGCTACTGTCGGGGCTATTGCCGGGGATGGCGACTGCGACGGCGTGCCCACGGCCGCTGACTGCGATGACGGCGAAGCTACTTCTACGGTTTTGGCAGATGATGGGGACTGCGACGGCGATCTGGATGTCAGCGACTGCGCTCCTGCGGACCCAGCTATCTATACCGGCGCCCCCGAAATCCTGGATGACAGTATCGACCAAGACTGCGATGGCGGTGACGATGTCACCTGCCCTGGCAACTACACCGCCGGTGGGCTGAGCGCAGCGAATCAGTGTGCGGTCATCATGGCTAACCTGTCCATTGACGACACCATCGTACTGACCAATCTGAGCGGTCTGGCCAACATCACTATGGTGGGCGGCAACCTGGAAATCGCGAACAACACGGCCCTGGCCGACCTGAGCGGCCTGGCTAACCTCACTTCGGTGGGTGGCAACCTGAGCATCTTGGATAATGACGGACTGAGTAATTTGGACGGCCTTGCCAACCTCACCTCGGTGGGTGGCAACCTGAGCATCGTAGACAACGACGGGCTCAGCAATATCGACGGCCTTGCCAACCTTACTTCTTTGGGTGTCGACCTGAGTATTCAGGACAATGACTCGTTAGGTGATCTCGACGGCCTTGCCAACCTCACTTCGGTAGTCGGGGATCTGAGCATCACGGGCAACTTTGATCTGTCCGACATCGACGGACTGGTAGATCTCATTTCGGTCGAGGGAGACCTGAGCATCAGCGGCAATCCCGATCTGATCGATGTCGACGGTCTGGCCAATCTCAGTACGGTGCGAGGTAATCTAGAGATCGCTGATGCCACCGTCCTAGATAACCTCAACGGCTTCGCCAACCTCACTTCGGTGGGCGGCGGACTCTACATGCACGGCAACAGCGCGCTTAGCGACATTCACGGTCTGGCACACGTCACGACGGTGGGGGGCACGCTGAACATCAGCGGCAACCACGCTCTAAGCGACCTCGACGGTCTGGCCAATCTCACGACCGTGATGGGTAGCCTTTTTATTGACTACAACCTCGATCTGGCTGATGTCGACGGTCTAGCCAATCTCACGACCGTGATGGGTAATCTCGATGTCTCTCGCAACTCAGCCCTGACCAACCTGGACGGCCTGGCAAACCTCACCACGGTGAATGGTGACCTCAGCATTGGCGGTCTCCATCATCCCAACGGCAACGACTCTCTCATCGACATCGATGGCCTGGCCAACCTCACTTCGGTGGATGGTCATCTGAGCGTCAGTGCTAATGAGTCTCTCATCGACATCGACGGTCTGACTAACTTTACGGCGGTGGATGGTGACCTGAGCATCACAGAAAACGATTCTCTGATGGATGTCGACGGTCTGGCTCACCTGACTTCGGTGGAGGGAGACCTGAGCATCAGCGGCAACGCCTACCTGACCGAGCTCGACGGCCTTGCCAACCTCACTTCGGTGGATGGTGACGTGGTGATCTGGTGGAACAGTCGCCTGTGCAAGAGTGACGTCAACGCCTTCATCGCGGCCTGCACGATTAGCGGCTCAGTGACCGCCAACGAGAATGGAGCCCTGGCGAGCAGTACTTGCTTCTGATCCCAGCTAGGGGGTCTGTGTCGCTGGACGCTTTGACGTTCTGAGCACCTATCGGCGGAAGGCGTTGCTGTCGTTGTAGACCTCAACAGGACGGCCTTCGCTGATGCCAATAATGAGATCGGTGTGCCCATCGACGAGTAAGCGCCCCTTGCACCAGGTTGAGTTCTCCATGAAGTCTTTGACCTCGAGGGTATGTTCCCCGGTGGTTAGCGTAATGGTCTTTTCGGTGTCCATGGCTCGGAGTTCCCATACTTTGGCCCCGTCGATATAGACATTTGCCCATTCCTGATCAGTGGTACGAAAGGTGACCGTTCGGCTGGCTGGAACCCTATCCTCGACGACTACAACACCCGGCCCGCTGGTGGTGTGTGTCTCGGTGACAGTTACTTCCGAGTGCATCCCACCGACGCTCACGTGCCCGTTCTCTGCGTTCGCCGTCGCCGATACGTGAAGACCCATGCCGGGCATCATTGTGGTCGTAGTCGTTGTGGTCGTTGTGGTTGATTCCGACGAGTGGACACTGGCAGAGACCCCGCCATGACCAATATGTAGTGAGTTCGACTGGCTATGGACCGGCACCTCGACGCGCACGGTGTTTATAGGCTCGGGATCGAGCATCACGGTGTCATAGACCGAGAAGGTCTTATTCTTCCACTGGGCGCGAACGATAGCGTCGCCTCCACCGGGAAAGGTCACACGGCCCTCTCCCACCAGCTTGCCAATGAAGTTACGGAACTCCACTAGGTGAACTCCTGGCTCGACGCCGTGGAGCTCGACCCGTGATGTCCCTTCCGTGTAATTGAGCATCTGTCCGTCGACCATGACTCCGATAGGGCGGTCGGTATTGATGAGCAGTTTGCTCCGCGGTCCAGCCTCAGCGGTAGCAGCGCAGGCGAGCAGGATGAGCGCCAGGATAGGGACAAAGGAAGTACGAAAGCTCATGGAAGGCTCCTCGTTGGTTGATGGTGGATATTGAACCTTAGATCAGTTCTTGTTGTCTCGAAGCGGCTGGCCCCTCGGCGTGTTCCGTTTCGAACGAAGGCTACGCTTGCAGTCAATCGCTCTCTGTACGCCCTAAAAAGCCCCCCTTGAGTCTACGCCGTAGAAGCACACCGCCCCTTGCGTTTTGAGCTCGCTCCTCCTGCAACGCCTCCGCAAGGGCGTCTCGCCTGGCCTGAGCATCGGCGATCTCATCGTTCTTCTTGTCAATCTCCGATTGCTGTACCTGCACCTGAAATCGGATCTCTTCCAGACGTCCTTCGAGGGCCCCAGCCTTGACGCTGAGTCGCTCCCTATCGGCCTCGACACGCTGCAGATCACCGGTCAGGCGCGTCTGCAGGTTGTCACGCGCGGTCATTAGCTCCTGGACTTCACCGTCCTTCTTGGCGCTTTCTTCGATCAGAGTTCGGTATTCAAATTCAGACTTGGCAAGGCGCTCTTCGAGACTTGATATGGAAGCCTCTAGGCCTGCTTTCATCGTGTCTCGTTCGACCTGCGCCTCGTTGACTTCGATGTCTTTTTTGGCGCTTTCTTCAAGCAGGGTACGTTCAACAAACTCAGCCTTAGACAATCGTTCTTCGAGCTTCTTGGCGGCCCCTTCCAGCTTCGCCTTGGTGTCGTCTCGGGTCTTTTGAGCCTTCTCAACCTCACGTTCTTTCTTATCGAGTTCCTGCATCAGCTTTTTGTACTCAAAGCGTGACTGCTGCAGTCGGTCCTTGAGACGCTCTACTTCGAGCCTGCCCGCTTCGACTTGATTGCCCGCCAGATTGTTCCGGCCCTCGAGATCACTGATTGCGACCTTGGCCTCAGCAAGGGAGTCGTTTTTCTTTTGGTTTTCTTCTAGAGCCCTATCGAGGCGCTTTTGCAGCAGCGTTCTCTCTTCACCAAGCCGTGCGATCTCTTCGTCTTTCTTTGCTAATGCTGCTGCGTACTGTCGCTCCTGCTGGGTAAGAGAGCGGGCGCCTGAAGCCTGCGTTTTTTGCAAGTCCAGGCCCAGGCTGGCGATCTCCTTGTCCTTCTTTTCAAGCTCTTCGGAGAGACGGGCTTCTTGACGGGCAACGGCCTTCGCAGCCTTGGTTCGTGCAGCTTTGGCTTCCTTTGCGGCGGTGCCAATATCTTTGTCTTTCTTGCTCAACTCGGTCTCGAAGAGTTCTTCTTGTTTCGCCAATGCTGCCGCTGTGGCGCTTTGCTCATCGCGTAGCTCTCGCTGCAAAGCAGACAACTCTTTGTCCTTCTTGCTCAGTTCTGTGGTCAGTAGATCTTCCTGACGACGATGGTCCTTTGCTGCTTTCGCTAGCTCGGCGCGGAATTCCTTAGCTGCAGTCGCCGCTTCTTTATCTTTTTTCTCTAGCTCGGCAGCCACCAGTTCCTCTTGCTTGGCGAGGGATCGGGCGGCTTTGCCCAGTTCGCTTTTTCCTGCCTTGATGGCTGCGTCTTTCTTCTTGATGTCGAGCTGTAGACGCTCGACCTCAGTCGCTAGCTCGGCGGCTTCCCGTAGCGCCGCATCTTCTTGTTCATGAAGAAAGAGCAATGCGTCGTTCTTGAATCGGCTGACTGCAGTCAGGGAGCCACTAAGACGGTCTACTGAGCCCAGGAGAACCCCAAGACGTGCGTTGAGCTTCTGCAGTTCTTCGGACTTCTTGTCCTGATCCTCTTGAAGATGGATGACGGTTTCCCGGAGGCGCTTGTTCTCTTCGTGTTCCTGCCAGAGATCTCCGTGCGTACGAGCCAACCGGTTAACGAATGTTTCCTTGTGTGTGCGCTTCGCTACGCCGCGCACGAGGACATCGAGTGGAGCCGTTGCCTTCTCCCAGGTGAAGTGTTCTGTGGCCAGCTTCTGCGCTGCAGTGGAAGCCTTCGCGATCTCTTCGGGGTGGGAAAGAAGCTTCTTAACCAGCTTGGCGAGGGCTTTCTCATCACCGGGTTCCACACACCAACCAGCACCGTATTCCATGAGTTGATCAGCTATGACCTGGCGAGGAGAAGTGATGATAGGAAGCCCACATCGGAGGTAGTCGATTTGTCGGAAGCTGAGGTTTATCTCGCGTTCGGGATTGGGAGTCATCAGGTCAAAGGCCACTGAAGCTTTGCTGTACTCCTTCCAGAGAGCGTCAATGGGGACCATTCCTTTGAAGGCAAGATGCTTGCTCTTCTTGGGCAGCGCCTGCCTTGGATCGGCATAGTTCTCGGTATCTGAGCGAATGCCGTACTCGCCCCCATAGAGGTGGATCTTGCCGAGCTTGGCGTCTTTCAGGCAGCTATGCAGTGTTGCGAGGCCTGGTCCGAGGTCTGCCCAGGGCCAGAACACGCCACCAGCAACAAAAACAGGTGATTTTGGCTTGGCAAAGGTCGGTTGCTCGCTGGGCCCTGAAATGGGCACGACAACCCCTGCTGATTGAGTGCAGTCGATGCCCGCTAAGGCCAGTAATGGCAGGTGGTAGTACTTTTGTCGTTCGTTGCTGAAGACAACCGCATCCGCCAATTGCAGTGCATCCAGGACCCGCACGCCCTCACGGTCATCGGCTCCTTCTTGAAATTGCTGCTCAAGAATCCTGGGGGCAAATAGATCGAGCACGATACGAAAAGTACCCGGAGGCAGTCTGCGCACCTCTTCGGGTGCCTCGGCTAGCACAACATCGGGGTCGACATAGCGGACTACGTCATGGAGTTCATGTGTGTCAGTGAAGGCGAGGGGATTGCCAGCAGAACCCAGCGTTCCGCCAGCTATCGCCAAGCCCGAGCTGCCTTTCGGGCTCTTGTCCGGGGCTTCGGCCCGTCCCGACAAGGTGGCAGAAATAGTGCTGTCAGCAGCAGAGATAAGTGCTGAGTCCAGAGGATCTGAGAGTCGCTTCAGATCGCCCGGAGGATAGTTTGTGCCCTTTACCTCAGTGACTGCCTTTCCTGTGACTGCCTTTCGAGCGCTTGCTTCCTTGTTGCCGGTGGCGGGAAGGTCTTCTCGTCGGGTGCAGTAGAACACTTCGTGACCCCGCATCCGCAATCCTTCTCCGTTAGCAAAGGCGCGTAGTCCTGCGCCAACTACGACGCGGTTGGTTATTGGGGGCGTGCCGTGAAGGAGTACTAAGATTCGCAACGCTAGACTAAGCTCCATTCCTGGGTGGACGTGCTGCTTTTTCAGCACCACAAAGGCAAGTGGCAACTAGCGCATAATAGACAGAGAAACGCTCGTGCGCGGAGCAAGGACGGACTCAGGCTTCTAGATCGACGTCTTTAGTAACGGAGCTAACGATGGCGAGTGTGCCCTAGAGGTGAGGTACTGAACGTCACAGTTTTGTCTCTAGGACTGGCGCTTTGCGGCTAATTCGCCTACCTTCCCCGGCGGCCACGGTTTTGGCTGTTGACACAATGCGTCCGAGGAGGCGCTGGGGACTAGAAGATGAACCGATTCGTTATTTTGACCGCTGTTGTTGCCCTCTTTGCTTTGATGGGCTGCCCCAAGGAAAAGGCGCCTGCTACCTCTGGTGAGGCTGTTGCCGAAGAGGCTGCTGCCGAAGAGGCCGAGCCCGCTGCTGCCGAAGAAGAGACTGCTGGAGACGACGACGACTCCGCTGGAGACGACGACGACTCCGCCGGAGACGACGACGACTCTGCTGGAGACGACGACGACTCCGCTGAGTAGTTGTTCAGAACGACGCACCTCGCGGCGCAGAGGCACTGGTGTTTTGTACCTGTGCTGTGTTCGGCTCGCTGAAGTCTTGTGAATCACTTGGCTGTTACGGTGCGGCGCAACCTTGCTCTTTCATTCGCTCTAGCGCCCGGTTGTAGTCAACCGGCGTAAAAGGGTACTCGTTTGCGCACTTGTGCCACGCTGAGCAATGGGGCGTGCCAACAGGAAACGGTGACTCAAGCAAGCTGGGCCCCATGGCGCGTCCGCAATAGCGCCACGAGCATTTCGTTTCCCAGCTCACTGGCCAGGCGATCTGCACGACGATTCCACACAGAGAGAAGAATGCTAGGCCTTTGGCCAGCCAGCGAACGAAACGGGGGCCGCGGCTGTCGCTCGCAAGCCAGCCATAGAGGGCACCACCACACCATGCACCTGAGGCCGCGACCACCAGGTAGATGACCAGCGGCAACCCGGCGCAGACGAAGTTCAAGAGCAGGTCTATGCCAACGATCCCCGAGAGGAACGCGCCGGACGCAACGGCGCGATACCTGTTGATCTCGTGTTTGCCGGACATGCTCCCAGCTTAACGGAAGGTGAGTAGGACCTCGGCCTTTGTAAAAAGCAGCTACGCGCACTCCTTGTTAGTCTTGCGTTTATCCCTTTGTTGGAGGTTGCTATGCGCCGAAGTCTACTTTTTCTACTTGTTGGCTCTTTGGTCGTCGCTTGTAAGTCGTCTGGGCCGGGTCCTGATCCCGGCTCCTTTCTTACGGTAGATGTAGATGGTGTGGCCCGTGAGTATCGCCTCTTTGTTCCAGCTGCTCCCCCCGAGGGAACAATGTCTTTGCTGGTGGCTGTGCACGGCGGTAGCGGGAGAGCCGAAAACTACCCGCAGGAGAGTCAGTTTGAGCAACTCGCTGAAGATGAGGGGCTAATCATTGCCTATCCGTTGTCCGAGCTGCTGCCGGGCAATGAGGGGGAGTGGCAGCTGAACACAGGCAGTGAGTCTCGGCAGGATCTTGATTTCATTGAGGCGATGATTGACGACATCTCTGCTCAGCATCCAGTGGCTCCGGAGAGGGTCTATGCAACGGGCTATTCTTTAGGCTCCATGTTCACCTACGAGCTTGCCTGCCATCTAAGCAGTCGCTTTGCAGCCATAGCCTCACATGCTGGCAGCATGCCGGTTTCACCCAACTCCTGTAGTCCACAAGAAGGTGTTGCACTGATGCATCTTCATGGCGTGCAGGATGGGATCATCCCGTACGCTGAGAACTGGGACTGGAAGGAATGGGACACGGTGGGAACCATGAGGAGCGTTCCGAACCTGGTTGAATTCTGGGCGGGTCATTACAACTGTCAGGACTCCAGCGAGACCGCCGCAGCGAGCTCTGCTCATGTGGTTCATGCTTCCTGCGATCAGGGCGTCCGCATTGAGCACCACCGGCTCGAGGACGTCGGACACGAGTGGCCAGAACGCGTCGAAGGGGTCTCGACTCACGAGCTGATCTGGTCGTTCTTGCAGGGCTTTCCCAGCTCCCCGGAATAAAGGAGCAGCTCTCCTAGCCGTACAGGGTCCGCCGACAAGCTTTCTTCTTGCCGCGCGAGGCTGAGGGGTCTCTCTCCCCCAGCTTATCGACGCGTATCGATTCGATGAGAGTCTTGTGTTCACTCTGCTCATCTGGTTCATTCCCTCGCATTAATCTGACTCATTAGTAAATATTTCTTGACCCGCCTCCGATTTATAGTTATTTACTCATTAGTAGATATTAATCGAAAGCCAATTTGGCAGCTCAGGAGCAATCAACATGCGATCACTCATTGTCATCATCGGACTTCTTCTTTGTGGCTGCGAATTAGGCGCAATGGCTGCTACTCCCCCCTCAGGTGACTCCGAGTATTGGACTCCAAGCGGGGACTCCTTTGGTTCCGACGAGGCTCAGTCATGTGCCCCGGTACAAAACCTGCGCTGCGGAGATCGTGTCTACGGCGACACCTCGAACTTCAACTACGGAGCAACGGACGTTTTTGATAGCTATCCCGTGGCCGTTGGCAACTACGCAGGTTCTGAGATCGTCTACTCATTTACCGCTGAAGACAGCGCGACTACCGAGCTTCGTTTCATCGATCCTGAGCCCCACTTCCTTAATCTCGACATCTTCATCCTCTCTGCGGAAGAGAACAGCTGCACGACCGACTCGGCCATCGCACGTGGCTTTAACGATCTCAGCTTTGACGCTATTGCAGGTCGCACGTACTACGTCGTTATCGACGGCAGTGAAGACAACGAAGGCGCATTCGAGCTGGAGTTGCTCTGTGATGATGGCGAGTCCGACGAGGGCTCCCTCGACTTCGTGCCCGAGCTTCCCGAACAGGTTCAGTGCAACCAGGGTCGTGTCGCTGGGGAATCCTTTGACACGCTCCTGGAGCTCACCGAGCTGACGTCAAGCGAGACGATCTACAGCACCTTTGAGCGCATCGACCGGATCGCTTCCCTCTTTGAGGGCTGCGGTGACACCTGGGGGCTCTTTCCCACCACCTACCGACACATCACCGCCCGCATCATTCAGGCCATCGAGAGTCGAGAGATTCAAGACACCGAGTGGGGCCATGCGATTGTCCTCGACTTTGCTGGACGCTACTTCAAGGCTCTTCAGCAGGCATTATCTGGCGAGACCCCCTCGTACGCCTGGGAGCAGTACTACTATCTGGCCAGCCAGCCTGATGTGTCGCGCACTCGCACCGTGCTTGTGGCCATGATCGCCCACCTCACCCTGGACCTGCCCCACGCCCTGGTAGCCATCGACACGACTGCAGAAGACGAAGACGATTACTACGTCCTGGGCGAGCTGATGATTGAGATTGTCGATGACTTCCTGGCCGATCTCAGGACCTATTACAACACCGATGCTGAGGACATCCTCAATGGCTTCTTCTTTGGCGAATGGATCGACGGTGCCTACGGTGAGGACACCACCATCACGCTGAACTACCAGACCATTCGAGCTAAAGCATGGAACAGCCGCTGGTTGCTCCAGCAGCCCTGGGGTGGCTGGGCCGCCAACAGCGAGATCTACAGTGCCTTCTGGGCCATTGATGGCATCCTCGCGACACTCGACGCTGCTGGAACCATCTGAGCCGCCCTGGTCACCGCGGCAAGAGTACTTGTCGCGGCCTTGAAGCAAGGCTACTCAGCGAATGTAGAGCCCGCTACCCACAGCACGTGCGCCCCAATGATCTGCGGCCTGGTTGTCTGAGGGATAGTTCACGATGTCACTGAGCCAGCAGTCTTGAACCACCGCCGTGGTCGAACCACCGCCGTCCAGACCAACTGCCTGTACGAGGTCTAGCTCCGCCACGAGCCAGTTGGCCAGATCAGGAGTACTCAGTCCCCCACCCGCTGCTGTGCGTCCGTCCACTGTCATGAGCACCGCATCCCCGTCGCTGTTCAGGCCGAACGCGGTGCGGGGATTAGGTGACCAATCGACCGAAGACCAGACCTGCGTCGATGGTTGTACTGCGGCGAGGGCTGTGCCTCCTTCGACAAGACTGGGGTAGCCCCCAAGTGCGTCGGAGACACCACTCCAGTCAGCTCCTGCAGCTAACCACTGAAAGCTCGGTGTGCCGCTGCCTGTCCAGCCTACGCTGCGCTGCGAGAGCGTGTTGCCGAGGCTATCGACTACCGTCGAGTTGGTGCTGTGCAGCGTTCCATCAACGCGCAGCAGATCGGTAGGCGTACAAGAGGACCCAGCGAAGAAGTTTGCGTTGACTCCAGCCAGTGCCCCGACGCCAGGGGCAGCTTGCGCGACGGTCTCGCAGCCAGCGTGCCTCGCAGTTTGCAGCTCATAGCCAGCGCTGAGGTCGACCGTGATTGCGTTGAAGGTCTGTACTGGTGGCGATGTACGTAGGCGGGACCACATCAAGCCGGGACCTAGAGGCACTTCATTCCACTGATTGGTGGCGATCCATTCGTATGCCAACTCATAGGCGCCCGCGTATTCAGTTCCTGCTGACGAGGTCCAGGTGTCTAGGAAGAGCCAGTACTCGCCTGCAGGCAGTCCAGTGACCTCAAGGGTCTCGTGTGCTCGAGCGATACAGCCAGTCAAGACTCCACCGGCAATGGACGGGTTCTGGACCAGGTGCAGGTCAATGTCGACGCCGACTCCATCGACCAACTCCGCCCTGAAGTCGCCAGGACCAGAAGCCACAAAGCGGTAGATGACCTCTGGACCATGCTCATAGGTGTTGGGGGCGCAGTCGTAGGTGTCGACCTGGTCTTGGACCGAGGCGCTCGTGTCGTTGGCATCAACGAAGGGGGTCCATGGTGCATCAATGGGATCAGCGAGAGTCCCACTGGCTCGATTGGCTCCCGCGTTTTGACCGCAGAGGTTGTAGTTATCTGTGTCGTCGTCGCCTGCTGTGTCGTCGTCGCCTGCTGTGTCGTCGTCGCCTGCTGTGTCGTCGTCGCCTGCTGTGTCGTC
>Ga0163179_10002357_pt1 | contig 13207 bp, 4 predicted proteins | sample AtlANTMetagenome_FD_109643 | JGI IMG/M metagenome (GOLD analysis project Ga0163179, IMG submission 109643) | Marine eukaryotic phytoplankton communities from the Atlantic Ocean - Atlantic ANT 2 Metagenome | ecosystem: Environmental > Aquatic > Marine > Oceanic | place: North Atlantic Ocean...
AACCTACCAGTTTGCGACATTGAGCCTTCTACAAGTATGCCCAACCCCCTATCATCGATTTTACACGTTATTAAATCACCTACTTCCACAGGTCACCTCCAAAGATTATTACCAATAGCGCCGTGTCTATCGCGAGGATAGTGAACACAGCATGCATAGTTACTTCTGTCATATCAGTATCCCACTTGTATTTCACGCTTGACATGGATCTCGCTTTCCCACCAATCGCCTCGATACTCTATGTCCTCGATTTCTTCGCCGATACGGATGAAACGATACTTCTCTCGTTTTTCAACGACTTCTTCCATAGCGTCCATAAACTTCTCGAACATCTGGATGTCTGTGTATTCTTCAAAAGAAGCATACCACTTGATGTCGTCGGCTGTAAAGAGCCAGTGTCCTTCGCCTTGATAGTCCTTGTCTAAATGGAAGTCAGACCTGTCTCCGAAGATTTCAGCCATGAGTTTTTCTGTTTTAAGAAAGGTGAGGAAGTCACCTTGTAAGTCTTTGTGTATTGCTATTGCAACGTCTGATCTGTATCCCATTGGACACCTCCTGTTTGTTGGTTATATTAGTAATGTATCATGCCCTGTTGAAAAAGCAAGGTCATTTTTTGTCCGTTTTTATTATTTTTAATTCGACCTCGGCTACTTCGGAGATAACTCCATCGTTCTAGACAGCAGCGGAAAATCTCTTCATTCTAAGATTACGAATTATTCCGTATACAACAGGCTTACGTCTAGTTATCCGGTCGCCCTCTCTTCTGAGCAGCGGAAATTCAACCCAATACTTTTTCCCGCTTATCCGGAAGTAATCAGTCTTAATGAGAACCTTTTGGTCACTGCTAGTAGCTACGATACCCAGAACCCAAATTTAATTACACGGCTAGTTCCTGACCACTACTTTGAAGAAGGAAAAAATTATTTTGCCTTTTCTTCTGAGGAAGGCCAAATTGTATCACCCTACTCTGGCTCTTCTATTCCGGGTTCTGGAGAGCTTGGAAGCGCCCAGATACTTTCCTCGTTTTTGTTTGTCTGGGCAAAATTCTTTGATGAAATAAAAACTGCAACTGATCAATTTTCTCAAGTTTTGTCACCTAGCTACCAAGATACCAAAGGAGTTTCTGCAAATTTCTTAAGTTTCTTAATGCGACATTACGGTTTTGATCCGCCTTCTATTCTTACAAAGGCTACAGCCGAGCAATACTTTCATGGTGAAAATACTCAAGGTAAATACGTCAACATAGAAGAAAGCCTCCAGTATGTTCGAAATGAAATACTAAGAAGACTACTGATAAACGTTAGAGATATTGTATCTTCTAAAGGGACTTTGCACAGCGTAAAGTCTGCAATTAGAGCAGTCGGTATCGACCCGGATATCGTAATGAGAATCAAAGAGTACGGAGGACCAAAGAGTTTTGATCTTAGCGCACTAAGAGCAAAAAGAGCGCTTATCCAACCCTTTATCGACCTCAGCGGATCCTCTAATAATAGAAACAGGACAACTGATGCTCAAGGATTCTCCTCGTTGTCTCCGCACATCATCTCAGCATACCTAACAGGGGCAAGAAAAGAAGTAGGATTTCCTGTAGCTGCTGGAGCATTTGCAAATGTCAATACAGCCGGCGGAGGCTTTCATGGAACGAGCACTGATCTTTCCGACGGTCTTTTCACATCTGGCTCATGGACCTATGAGGGAATTTATAAATTTCCAGTTTCTGGAAACTTTAGCCTAACACAAAGTTTGGCACGTATTCATGTCACAGGCACTGCAGCACCTTCGAGTACGCAAGGTGTCGTGACAAACCTTTTGGCAATGTCTGGTGCAAGCCCATCTATAAAGCTATTTTTAAGAAGTACTACTGATGCCTACACCGCCGCGGCATTTGCACCTCTTGAGATGAAGCTTTCAGGTGTCAATGTGATGGATGGAAATAATTGGAATATCTCTTTCGGGAGAGATAGAAACGACGATATCGGAACAGTTTCTTCATCATCGTTTTTCCTTAGGTGTGCTAGGCAAGAAGATGGAAGAATTTTCCAGATCGAGACCTCTTCCTCTTTCTACAAGGAAGATCCTGGCGGTAATCCTGCAAAAATAGTCTTTCAAAAGTCTGGCACCATGAACACTTCCGGCGCATTCATAGCCATTGGTTCACAGTCTCTTCACAGAGGTACAAACGTGTTTTTGCATAGCTCTGGAATAGATGGTCAAGCGAACATAACTGATTTTAATGGTGAAATTGCCCAAATGAGGTTTTGGTCCAAGGGCCTTACAAAGACAGAATGGAAAGAGCACGTAAGAAACCCTGCATCTGTGGGCGTAGAATCTCCAGAAAATAACTTTAATTTTAATACAACAATCTCGGGCGCCTTCCAACGTCTTAGAATGGATACCTCCATAGACCAGCCAGTGTCAGCTTCAGATAGTACGGGCCAGATCATACTGACCGACTTTTCTCAAAACGGTATGCATATGACAGGTTCAGGATTTGAGGCATCAACAACTCTTTTCAACTATGAAAAAATCTTGTATAGCTCTATCTCTCCTTCATTTGACTCACTGGAAAACGCAAACAAGATAAGGCCTAGAAGCTTCTTGAGTTCGTCTAACATTAGTGAGTTCGGTGCTTCTAAAGCACCTTTGTACGAGATAGAGCCTAATGATGAACCTCAAGATGACCCAAGGTTCTCAATCGATTTCTCAGTTACTAACGCCTTGAATGAAGACATAGTCACCATGTTTGCAACGCTGGATTCAATCGATGATGCAATAGGAAAAGGAAACATACAGTTTTCTTACGACTATCCAGCATTACAAGTTCTTCGTGATAATTACTTTAACAAGCTAGAACGCAAAGTGAATTTTAAGGAATTCTTAGAGTTCTTTAGGTGGTTCGACCAGTCTATTGGCACGATGATTGACCAGGTCATACCAAAGAAGACAGACTTCCTAGGAGTAAATTTTGTTATCGAGCCTCACAGCCTAGAGCGGTCAAAGCTGCAGTACCAGTATGACGGCCAGTACATTGGTGAAGATTTTCGATCAGACTTAAAAGGTATTATTTTATTACAACAGTTCGCAGGAAAGTTGACTAAATTCTAATGAAGACAAGTCCTAATACCAACCAGTATCAATTTAAAGAGCGAGGTATTGTTGCAGGAACAAAAGCTCTCTTTGTCGATCGCCAAGAGGTCTCTAACTCAAAATATAATCCTCATGCTGCAGGCTACGTCATGGGCGAAGGCTCCGGGAGCTTTACGCAAGAGATAGATCACCTTAGGCAGGGTGTGTCTGTTTTAAACCAACTACAGAGAAGCAAAATAATTTATCCTACGGTTGATCCTTATGGTGGGCCTACTTTCCAAAGCATGTTTGATGAGCAAGGCAGGGTAGACCACGAAGAAAAAGGCCAATCTGTAGGAAATGCAGGCGTTGATGAGAATTTTATCTTTGGAGTGACAAAAGAAATAGACTCATCCGGCCCTTTCATTGATAAACCAAACATGGAAAACCTCGGTGCTACAGAAGGGCTTTTTGCTCTTGCTGATGGCAAGCTTAGGGCGAGCGCGTTCTCTGGGCTAGAATCTACTCAACCTGTCATACAGGCTGACAAGAGATACTACGTTTCTAATCTTTTTAATGGCGTCATTGAAACAACACCTAGGATTTTAGGTTCTTTCTTACCTAAGATATTTTCTCGATCACTTGATCCTCTAGGAAATGATACAAGAGCAGGGATCAAGGTTGACCTAATGTCAGGAAACAGTCATTACAATAAGGGTACCAGCCTTGTTGAAAGTATGTTTGATACCAAAACTAAAGGTTCAATGCCGTTTACAGATCGCAAAGGTTATATGGGCTCAGTATCAGGTTTAGCAGCCGGGACAATGGTCTCGATTCCTGACACTCGTCATTCTAAGTGTGAAGTTCTTAGATACAATGACTACTTGACTCCGATTCCTTTTGACGACACTGCTTATTTTAGTAGGGTGTTTAGTGCAGGCGCAGCTAAAAATACAGCATCCGGATTGCTAAGCAATTTCATAGGTATATCTTCGGGATCCTCTGATAATCTACTACCCCAAGGTTTTAAATCAGCTAGGACAGGATTTATATTTACTAACGATGGCCTTAATGTTGATTCACTTGCTTATGGAGGCATGAGGAGAGATGCCTAAAAAGAAACCAGTACGGTTACCAAGGTATGACATAACCAAAAAGTTTGAAACACTGAGCGGAAGCGTCTATTATAATACTGGTGATCCAACCGAAAACTTAATTTTGTGGGCACGCCCCGCAACTCAAGATGTTATCCCCTCCACTATGGAGGATGGATCTACGGGAGGGCACGATGTCTCCTTTAACAATGCAGCACTTAATTTAGAAGCGCAGAACATTGTCTTTCCCTTCAATCAGTTTAGCAACACCAAGTCAGCTGTCAGGTTTCCAAAAAACAACGCTGCATTTATAGAAGTTGACGATGAGGACGACCTGTCGTTTGGAGATGGCTCTAGCGATACTAGCTTTAGTTTTGCAACTTGGGTACTCCTAACGAGTGGTTCTTGCACTCTAACCCTTATGAACAAAACTAATGAGTATGGTCTTCACTTAAAAGATCAAAAACTCACGGGAACCCTAAAAGATCAGTCAGCCAGCGCTTTCTTAAATTTCAGTGCCGATACAAGCTCTCTTGTTCAAGAGGGTAGATTCCACCACATAGCTTTTACATACAACAGCTCTGCATCCGAAACTTCTCGAGGAAAATTTTATTTCGACGGCAAGGATATTGCAACAGCAGGCCAAGAGGTTGGCAGCTATACTGCAATGGAGGCTCTCACAAATAATCTGGTGCTAGCAGACAATGACGGAAATCAGGCGACAGAATTCCAGGAGGCTGCACTCTGGTCTGGAAAAGTCCTCACCGCCGAAGAGGTAAATGCTCTTTACGAAGCAGCATCTGGATTGAACAACGCTCAAAGAGAGCAGGTTTTAATTACATCAACGGGTATAACCTCCTTGCCTACACGCCTTTTCTTAAGAGACTTAGATAATAATAGAGTTGCATACCCAAGGAACGAATTCACAGGCATTACGCCCCTAACTCAGCAAGAAACTTCCGGAGCTTTCGACGACAACACAAGTATAATTTTTTCTCGAAGCGGGCAACCTTCTAGAAAAGCTGCAGTAGAGCTTACTTTTACTACGTCCGTACCTGCAAACTTGACAGGAAAAACTCTCTCGATTGTTGACAGTAACGGGATTGAGTTCATTTTCTCTGCCTCTAGTGCCATGAACAACCGCTTCCCGCCAAAGATCCCAGTCGGCGGCGGCACAACCCTCCCGTTCGGGTGCAGTACCGACGCCGGCCTTGCAAGAGCTGCAAATGGCCTGCAGATCGCTATTGATTTTGCCATTAAAAACATGGGCTTAAACCTGTCATCACCAATGTCAGCTTCATCAGATACGGGTATGTTTAGGCTAGTCCAGGGCTCACCAGGCGATTCTGGAAATACGGCACTAGGGGGAACTCTCTTATCCTCCGGTCTGATTACCACTCCCGGAGGTGTAAATGCTTTCGCCGGAGGTACGCCAGAAGCAGGTTTTAGAACTAACGAAAAATCGGTAGACTTTGTAGCAGACGTAGTTTTAGGTCAGCAGGTGAGACAGGGAAGTCAGTACTCTGGATCTATGGTTATTTCGCCCAATACTGTTCCAGATCTCCAGCTTACTAGCTCTAGAGCCGATGTCCTAGCAGGAGTTTCTGATGCTAGGGTTACTTTCTTCGAGGATGAGGGATTTAAGCCCTTTGACGAAACGAGCCTATTTGGATCTGATAGAATATCAACGCACGATCCATTCTGGTCAACAGGAAGTAATCCATCTGATGTCGGTGTAGGTTTTTCCAATCCTGTCTGGTCAAAATCCAAGATTGTTATCGATCTTGAACCTTCTGAGTCTACTACAGTTACGTTTTCCACAGGAACTGTAGCGAATGCTTCAGGCTTGTCAGGAGGCGTAAATTCTGGGCTAGCATACTATAATTTTAATCTTAAGCGTTGGGAGATCCACGGCGACTTAACAACAGGAAGCAACGTAGATTACTACAACGATTTCATTGAAGTGAGCACAGGGTCTTTGTTGGCTTTTGGGTCAACTAACCAAGGTAACACAGCTTCAGATATGGGTTATGCCGGCAGCTGTTTGGCAGGTACACCTACATCTCATGCAGGTTTTCCATTTGATACTAAATTTGATGCAACAGGATCACAGCTACTAGATCTGAGCTCATATATCAATACTCCTTTTCTACTTGAGAAATTTGTCTGGGAGTTTTCCGGTTCTACGGGATACCTCTCTAATGGCGTTGGAGGAAAGTCTAAATTTGATTTCTTCTCTTCCGGGCCCGCCAACGAGCCATCTGCCCCGAACTGTCAACAGTTTTTTATCATGCGTCAGGAAAAAGAAGCTACGATCAGTCGCACCATTGATGACTCGCTAAGCTTCTCACAAGGTGGCAACGCCGTTCCTTTTCCCCCCATGACTGCATCTTATGTGGTGAAAAGACACAAGGAGCTAATAGGTGTCGGGAACATTTCACTGATAAACCCGTGCGTCGTAACAGCTTCCCATGGCGGTGCATTCAACATGGTGGTACCCGCGACACTGTCGGCATCATTTGGCCTTGAGCCTTACAGTAGAGATCTTAATATCTTTATAAACGGCTGCGCAACCTCCGGATCAAGAGATGACAATGTCCGTCATATACCGACAGGAGTGTTCGTGCTCTCAGCTTCCTGCCAAGTTTTTCCACCCTATTCAACATTAGGAGCCCTGCAGGTAAGAGGCGGAAACGCGGCGAGGGGATTTGCAATGGTGAAATATACCTTTGGAGGAAGAACAGGTCTGGGAACTGCTGAAAACGGAGTGTTCTCATCCCCGCGATCACTTGTCAGGCAAACCGTTGGCTTGGGCAAAGTGGCTTTTACAGGACGATCTACCACCACTAGCCTTGCACCCTATATCAAGGTTGATGTCCCTCTTCAAAGGTCTTTCAAATCTCCGTATCTTCTTATGCCAGATGACCAGATATTTGTCGGGTTTGCCAATCAGCAAATGCCTGGCAACACCACGCAGTCTACTGAAGGTAAAATCGCCGGAACTGTTGTTGGAGGTAGCGGTTTTGGTTTCCACGCCACTAATCCTCAAGAAGACGGAAGGTTTGTCATCGCTCCAGGAGCTGGAAAACTTGTTCTTTACGGGTCGCAGCTCAAGATGGGCAAAGAGCATCATCGAGGCTTAGGGCAGAACCTAGTTACGAATGCCATACACGCGTCGGTAGAAAGCAATAATATGCTCACCACGCCTGACTGCATCGACCAGTTTAGTCTGGAGTACAGGTCAGTCTATACAGGATCTTACTTGGATAGAGCTTTCGGGGGCTTCGACGTCAGAGAACCTTCGATCGGAATCGATCGAATAGATCTTAAGCCCAACAGTGTTATTTCAGGCCTAGCTGGAAATACAGGTTCTATTGCTAGGAGCATAAGGATATCAAATCCAAACGAAAGGTATTTCGATTCACTATTCCCTTCACCTGGAATTATTGCCAAGGCTACTAATAACTCATTTAGGAAAGATGATCCTACGACAACAACGTCAGATGTAGTACCTGTAGCATATTATCCTTTAGGAGATGTCCAGGCAGGCGGAGCTGGAGTCGTAGATCCAGATAGAACTTGGCCCAGTGCATTCCCATTCGAAGACAAGTACGGAGGGAGTGATGTCCGTCGAACCTTTGAAGCAGGCTCACAGGATGCTCCTGAAAATTTCTATGGCAATACTACATTTAAAGGCAAAAGATTTACTAAGCTTTCAATCATTGCACCTCGGCAGGATTTTAGTGAATCTGCAGCAGTAAGTTACTTTAACCTTGATGCATCATCATCAGGCGCTCTTTTTCCCCTAAAAGATGATAATATTTTCCTGAAGGCATTTTACGGCTTTGGCGACAGTGTGAGCAATGGTCTACCAAAAGTTGTCAAGGTATTTAGAGACGCAAACAATGACAATCGCCCAGGGCGAGGAATCGAGATTCGAGGCTACAAATACGGTCTCATCAGCGCGGTTCCAACCTACACCTCTGTGATTTTTAGACCGGGCAGATATGGCCAGTTTAGAGATATGCTAGAGCAGCGCCCCCTAGCAGTCTTTCAAAATTTTAAAGTCACGATACCTACCTATCAGCAAGATGGGCAAGATCGTACTCTGAAATTGTACGGACAGGGTGATCTAGGTAACATACCTGTCTCTATAAGATTTAAAAAGTCCGAAGCAGCAGGAGATCGAGTAAGGGTAACAACTCTGTCAAAGTCAGAGCTGAAAACCTATGTTGATCCTGAAAAGACGGTCGAGGGTGCCAGCGCTCGAGGCCTCTGGGGTCCTGGCTGCAACATAGATGATTTTTCAAGAGTTCAAAAGCCTTTTTTCGATGGAGAGCCTTCCGCAGACGATGGAAGCTTCGAGGGTACATCAACTGACCAGCAAAGCCAGACTTTCTTGATTGACTTAGCGGCGGGCCTCGAGTCAGCAATTCCAAGAAACATCGGTTTTCCAGGTTCCTTCAATAAGGGATTTTTCTAACTTAATATCCGGTGAACGAGGTTTCGCGTGTCTGACTTTACTAAATTCTTTACTAATGCCAAGACAGGCCAAGTAGAGACAATTGGTGCCACAAAGATTACAGCTGTCGATTTAAGAGGCGGTACCGCCCGAATAGGGTCCGGTAAACTGCCTGGCATCGACACTCTGTTTTTCGTATCAGGCTCACTCCAAGCTAAGGATGAGAAAAAATTTGGTGTGTCTGTCTTTGGAGGCGATCTAATTGTCTCCGGTGCTGTGAGCGGAGAACTCGGACTAAGCGGATCTCTTACTCGTCTTACAGACGGATCCTCGTACATCATCGGCGGCAATAATGTTACAGTAGCATCAGCCTCTAACGGATCGCTGACAATCTCCACTTCGATATCCGTGCCAACTGTTGGATCAACCATTAAAGAGGCACTCTCTAAGGAGTCCTCTCCGAGCACGTCGTCTTATGTTTTGCAAAATACTCCTGATGACGGCAATCAGGTGCAGGTTTATGTAAACGGAATCCTAAGACTCTCAGGATCGGTAAACGACTACACATATGCTTCAGCAACAAATAGAATAAACTTTGTTTCTTTGCCTCCATCTGGAAGCATAATACAAGCAATTTATGTATCAGGATCATCTGACTCGGGTGGCGGCGGAGGAGGAGGCTCATCTGATAGCTGGGAAAGATCTGGAACTACCGTAAAATTAAAAAATGTAGGCGATCTTGTTGGGATAGGTACAGCGTCTCCCGAAGCTAAGCTAGAAGTTTCTAAGACAGTCGATCCTAATGACGACCTAAATGACCCGTCAGATTATCAGCTTGTTCTCAGGCATGGAGCACAGACAACCAACAAAAGCTCAGGAATTGGTTTCACTGTGGAGACAGCAGCAGAAAATATCGGTGCTGCAATCATACACAACAGGGACGGCAATTTCTCGCAAGGTAATCTGCAATTTTATACAAAAAATTCCACTTCAGACGGAGATGATCCTGAGCTTGCACTGACTATTACCAACGCACAGAAAGTCGGCATAGGAACTCCTAACCCTGGGGCAAAATTAGAAATAGAAGTATCTGATGCTGACAATGCAGGCGGTATTCTTGTTGACAGTAATGAAACGGGTGGTCACTACGCGCTCGAGGTTGATGCAGAATCCACTTCTAACCCTGCAGCCTATATTCATGGGTATGGAACCCTTCTTGAACAGGACATTTCATCTGGTTATGGTCTAAAGGTAACAAGAGATATCTCCGAAGGAGGTTCAAATCCTCTTGTAGATATTCATGACAATAACTCTAATAATACACAGACAACCCTGAAAGTGACACAGGATGGTTCTGGGGATATTGTTAATTTCCTAACAGGTTCGACTGAAGTTGCGACCATCAATAATCAAGGTCACCTAGGCGTAGGAACTTCGTCACCAAATGAGAAGGTTACGATCGAAGGTGCGCTCTCTCTGGATGAACTTGCTTCTTCGCCTGGAACCACCTCCGGATACGGAAAAGTTTTTGTAAAAAGCTCTGATAGTAAGCTCTACTTCAAGAATGATTCGGGAACAGAATTTGACCTAACTGCCGCAGCAACTAGCGGTGCTCCGACAGATGCAACCTACGTTGTTCTCTCCGCGAACGGCTCGCTTTCTAACGAAAGAGTTATTGTAGCAGGAAACGGAATTGCCCTTGTTGATAGTGGCTCAAATTCGAATCTTACACTTTCTCAAAGCGTAAACTTGGCAGACTTTTCTTTCTCAGAGGGTGATCTAAATCTTGCGGCTCATGTTGTGCTATCAGCATCCACAGATAGTGGCACTGCAACAGGATCGAATCATACCCTTTCTTTTGTAGGGGGCGAAGGGATAGACACGTCAGCCACAGGCGATACCGTGACAATCTCTGGTGAGAATGCGTCTAGTTCAAACAAGGGGATAGCTTCATTTACAATATCAGACTTTACAGTTGTGAGTGGTCAAGTATCACTAGATGATAATATTCTTAAGCAGGTGGCAACCGACTCAGGAACTGCAGTTGGGTCTAGCCATAGTGTAAATATCGTCGGCGGTACTGGAGTCGAAGTTACAGCATCTGGAGCTACGGTCACCATATCTAACACAGCCGGGACTGTAGGAGCAAACTTTTTTACGTCTCCCGCCGCCGGAAAAATAAACACTACAGGATCAACTGTTTTTTCAGACGGCGCTCTCGGATCTTCCTATGTTGCCACCACAGTCGGATCAGATGTCTTCTTCTTTGTCAGCGGAGCAATAGACAGCAAAGACACGTCGGTGACAGGAACAGCTGTTTTTGGAGGAGACCTCTTATCAAGCGGAACTATCATTGCAGCAAGAGGAATCTCTGGATCTCTCACTAACCTGTCTGACGGTAGCCCTTATTTAGTAGCGGGGCCAAATGTTGTAATCGCATCGCAATCAAACGGCCAGATAACGATATCTTCTACGGGTGGTGCGATAGGCAACGATTTCCACAAGGAGATGTTAAGTAATTCATCCACGGCCGGAGTAACTGACTACACACTTCAAAACATTCCCTCCGACGGAAACCAAGTTCAAGTTTACGTAAACGGCATATTGCTGCTTTCTGGCGCTAGCTTTGACTATGTTTATGATACTTCAGATAATCAAATTGACTTCAATAATGCACCCGAGGCAGGAAGCGTTATCCAGGCAATTTATACGATCACAGGTTCAGGCGCACCCGCTTATTGGTTTTCAACCACAAATAAAGCGATCTTTACCACAGGGTCTGTTGCTTTAGTCGGAGGCCAATCTTCTCCTGCAGCTCCTGATGCCCCCACTGATATCGGAAATGATGTCTTCTTCTTTGTATCAGGTTCGGTTGGAAGCAGAGGTACTACAAACACCGGCTCAGCAGTCTTCGGCGGAGATGTTGTTATCTCTGGATCCTTGTTTGGAGGATCGCCTCTTGTAATAGGCGACAGTCTCAGAGTCACCGGCTCGGTAGACGCTTCTCTAGGCCTCTCCGGCTCTTTGACTCGACTTTCTGATGGAACATCCTATCTGGTTGCAGGATCAAATGTCACGATAACTTCATCTTCAAACGGTCAAGTGACCATCGCCTCATCAGGCGGCGGAGGAGGAGGGTCAATAACTGTCAAGGAAAATGACGGTGATCCTGAAGTATCTGACGTAACAACGATCTCATTTGACAATGCAATCGTCACAGATGCAGGAAGTAACACAGTAGTAATATCAGGAACCATTGGAACGCCAGAGGATGGATCTTACGAAGATGGCCTGTTTACTAGCTTTACTAACAAAACCTATACGGGCGTCGCCATTGACAAGATCAATGAAGTTTTAAAAGAGTTAGCACCAAGCCCGGCTCCAAACCTGGATGATATTAACTCATTCAACAGAGGCGACGCAGTTTACCTTTCGTTCGGAAGCTCAAACTCAGTCAGCGGGTACACTAATGTAGGTTCATCCGCAGGTCTAGGGGCTGCAGTAGATGTAAACGGTCTGTATCAGGTCGCTACCAGCAGTAACAATATTAGACTGGGTGCTTTCAATCTCACTCAAAGTATATCAGGCGTTTTAAATGCCGACGTCGCAGATGGTTTTTCAGGAGCAACTCTTAACTTTGTCTCCCAGAGTTTTGGAAACGCTGAGCAGGGATATCTTCACTTAGAGCTTAATGGCACTGTTATAGCAACTGCAAGTCTATCAGGAACCACAGGGCTAACTGTTCGAGGCATAGATCCTCCGGGCTCCGGCTCCGGAACGTACCTAAATTCAGACGGCTCAGGCTTTACTAACCTTTCTATGACAGGCTCATCTGTAAAAGAGGATGGAACTGACTTTACTTTCTTCCAACATAGAACAGGAAGAATTCTCGTATCATCATCTAGCCAGAGAAACGGCTGGAATTATGCGAGAGTCCTTCATTACGCTGACGGAGCGACTAGTACAACCAATTATCTAGAATGGATAAACGACTCAAATTCAGATGCGCTAGCGGCGTCTTCAAATTCGATAACACCTGAAATGTCAGGAAGTGTTCACCTGTCAGGAGTTGAGTATCACCTCTCAGGGAATGTTCGCTATCTAGTTGCTGTATCTAATGCTTACAGAAACGTGTATGACACTAATGCGATCACTTTTACTACTAACCAGTGCACAATTGCATCTCAGGCTAAGCCGACTATTAATGTGGGTGGAGGAGAAAATCACACCAAGGTACTTCATCTTACAGGCGTAGGGCAAATAACTCAGACAACAATGGTCACAGGTTCTGTGACAGCATCTGTAAATGTGACTCAACCCTTTAAGACAAATTTGACCGCCGGAGGACAAGCTGAAGCAAGCGGCATTTTGCTGTACAGCCTTTCAGGGAGCTCTACTTTCCAGAGAGAGAAGTTTAGGGTTGAAACATATCGGTTGAGATCTGGAGCTTTTGATACTCAGGCTTCTGTGACTGCTGGTGGCAACGCGTGGGATTCTGAGGTCCATATGTCTGTCAGTAATGGCACTCATGCTAATGGACTGCAGTTCTTCTCTTCCTCTTTGCGTTCGCCTCTAAATACAATAT
>Ga0163179_10002360_pt1 | contig 13197 bp, 11 predicted proteins | sample AtlANTMetagenome_FD_109643 | JGI IMG/M metagenome (GOLD analysis project Ga0163179, IMG submission 109643) | Marine eukaryotic phytoplankton communities from the Atlantic Ocean - Atlantic ANT 2 Metagenome | ecosystem: Environmental > Aquatic > Marine > Oceanic | place: North Atlantic Ocean...
TCAAGTATTATAAAAACATATCCATATGTATTACTATCCTTTCATTATTAGTACTTTCTGATATGTGGTTTGTGAATAAAAGATATTTTAATACAGATGATTTTATTAATAAGTCAAAAATTGAAATACCTTTTAAATCTCAGAAAGTTGATAACTTAATTAAACAAGATACTAGTTTTTATCGAGTTTATAATTTAAATGAAAGATTGGATCAGGGAGCTCGAACTTCATATTTTCACCACTCTTTAGGAGGTTATCATGGGGCGAAATTAGGAAAATATCAAGAAATAATAGATAATCATTTGGTTAAAGGCAATATGAATGTTATCAATATGTTAAATACTAAATATATTATTAGTTCTGATAAGGATAATATACCATTAGTACAGCAAAATACTGAAGCGTTAGGTAATGCTTGGTTTATTCGTAATATTAATTGGGTTGATAATGCAGATGAAGAGTTGACCTCGTTAAGTCGTATTGACCCCAAAACGACGGTTAGTATTAATAAAAAACATCGTTCTTATGTTGATTCAGTTGATTTTTCATTAACGGATAAGGTTGAATTATCTTCTTATAGTCCCAATAGATTAGTATACAAGGTTAAATCAGAAAAATCTAATTTTATTGTTTTTTCTGAGATTTATTATCCAAAAGGTTGGATTGCTTATGTAGATGGAGTTCAGACCACTCATTTCCCTGTGAATTATATTTTAAGAGGATTAGTTATTCCAAAAGGAGGTTCTGAGATAGTTTTTGAATTTAAACCGAAATCTTTTTTTGTCTCAAATAAAATCGCTTTTCTTGTCTCGGGATTGTTGATTTTAACAGGATTCTTACTCTTTTTTAGGTTATTTTTGTATTTGAAATGAAAAAAATATTAATAATAACTTACTATTGGCCACCTCAAGGTGGAGTAGGGGTTCAACGTTGGTTAAAATTTAGTAAGTATTTATCTAAATATAATTACGAACCTGTTATATATACTCAATCTAAAGGTGTTTCACCTTTAGTTGACAACAGTTTATCAAAATCGATTCCGTCTCAGGTAAAAGTTCTTAGAAAGAGTGTTTTTGAACCTCAAAAAATATTTTCATTTTTCACAAAAAAAAAAATTACTTCAGATTTTTTAATTAAAAAAAAATATAGTCTTTTTAATCGTTTTTTAGTTTGGTTAAGAGCTAATTTTTTTATTCCTGACTCTCGCTATTTTTGGATTAAACCTTCTATTAAATTTTTAAGTAATTATTTAAGAAAAAATCATATTGATTTAATCATTTCAACAGGTCCACCACATAGTACTCATCTTATTGCTTTAATTCTTAAAAAAAAACATAATATTAAATGGATAGCAGATTTTAGAGATCCATGGACTCATATAGAGTATTTTGATAGTTTACCATTATTGAATATTAATAGAAAAAAACATAAAGAATTAGAAAAAGATGTTGTCTCTTTAGCTGATGTAGTTTTAACTGTTAGTCCCTCTTGGTCCAAAATATTTTCTCAAATAGGAGCAAAACGTACTAGTGTCATATTAAATGGATTTGATTTGGATGATTACAATACTTTTAACTCTCAGATCACATCCTCTAAATCTGAAAATTTTACGATAGGTTACTTTGGTTTATATAATGAATCACGTGATCATTTATTCTTTTGGGAAACAATTAAACAAATTGTCAATCTTGAAAAAGATTTTCATCGTGGAGGTAATTCTAAGAATTTAAAATTATTATTTGCCGGTGAAGTTCATCATAGTTTTTTTACTCAAGTTAAATCTTATGGATTAGAAGATAATGTTAGTTTTTTAAATTATTTACCTCATAAAGAGAGTATTAAAAAGATGTTTGAGTGTGATCTTTTATTAGTCACTCAAGGAGATACAGTAGCGGTTTCAGGTCGTGTGCCGGCTAAGGTATTTGAGTATTTACCTGTTCGGAAACCTATATTGGCAATAGGTAAAAAGGATAGTGATTTAGAAAAAATACTGTCTTCAATATCTTGTGCCTGGTTTGTAGATTTTAATAATTCTGAATTATTATATAATACGATTCTAGACATATATGAATCAAATTATATATGTACTGATTCCATCAATGTTTTCTCAAGAGAAGAACAAACGAAAAAATTAATTCAATTAATTTCATCAATATGTTAGGAAGAGTAAAAAATATATTTTACGAATTGATTAATTCGACTTATTTTAAGAATATCTTTCTTTTAACAAGTGGAGTAGGAATCTCACAATTTATACCCTTTTTGTTATTACCATTATTAACTCGTTTTTTTTCACCAACAGATTTTGGTGTTTTGGCTGTTTTTATGGCAACTGTTCAACTTTTGGCAATTTCTTCTACATTTCGTTTAGAAATGGCAGTTGTTTTACCTACAAATCATGATGATGCAGCTATTTTATGTTTTAGAGCTTTTTACACACTGGTTGCTTTTTCTGTTTTTTTCTTTGTATTATTTTTTACACTTTGGAAAATTATTAAACCTATGGATATCATGGGTGTAAATGTGATATATCAGAATTATTTACCTCATTTTATTTATTTAGTTCCAATAGGGGCTTTATTATTAGGAACGTATAATATTTTATATAGTTGGAATAATAGATTAGAATTATATAAAAATATGTCTCTATCTCATATAACTCATTCTTTTTTCAGTACTCCACTTGCAATAGCATTATCCTGTTCTCCATTTAAATTATTTGGTTTGATTTTAGGTCAATTAATTGGTAGATTTTTTGCTTGTGTTTTGTTGTTTAGTGATTTGTGTAAAACTCTTCAATTAGTTTACAATGAAAAGAGTTTATTTGAAAGGAGTCGTCTTTTGGCTGAAAAATATAGAAAGTTTATAGTTTTTGAAACACCTCATTCAATTTTGAATTTTTTTTCACAAAAAATGATTATAGCAGTATTTACTTTATTTTTTGGATTTTTTACTGTAGGTATATTTGATTTAGCAGATAAAATAATAGGAAAACCTTTAGGTATTATATCGAATTCATTTAAGACAGTTTTTTATAAACGTTTAACAACAGCAAAAGATAAGATTACAATTTTTAAAAAATCTGTTTTATTAATGACTCTAATTAGTATTTCTTTAACATTACCTTTTTACTTTATACCACCTAGTGTATTTGATTTTTTATTAGGTTCGGAATGGGTTGAAACAGGGAAATATATACAATTAATTTGTCCTTTATTGTTTAGTAAGTTTATATTTAATGTCGTCACCCCTACTATATCTTATACTTTGCAAAATCATTATCTATTAATTTGGCAAGTTATTTATCTAGTCTTTTTGATCATTTTATTTTATCTAATTCAAGGTTCAGGAGTAGATGTGGTACTCATTGTATACGCTTTATTTGGTAGTTTTATGTATGTTTTGTTAGGTTTTATATCGTTTTTTGTTTTAAAAAAGTTTAATCGAAAATGAAATTTTTAATAATTACTCCAGCTTGTAACGAAGAAAAACATTTACCAGATTTGATTCAGTCCATGGTTAATCAAACTATTTTACCTTTTGAGTGGATTATTGTTGATGATGGTTCAACTGATAATACAAGTAATGTGATTCAACAAGCATGTCTAGGGCATAAATGGATAAGATATCTGAGAAAGGAAAAAAAAGATACTCGTTCCCCCGGTAAAAGTGTTGTAGAGACCTTTTATTTTGGATTTGATAATAAAACAGTAGATGACTATAATATAGTTATGAAATTAGATGCTGACTTGGTGTTACCGAACAATTATTTATCTACTATATCTAATGAGTTTATGAAAGATAAACACTTAGGTATGGTTGGTGGGGTATGTGTAATTAAATCTGATGAAACGTATATATTAGAGACAGAAACAAATTTAGATCATATTCGTGGCGCTTTGAAGGCATATAGAAAAGAGTGTTTTCAAGATATAGGAGGATTAGTAAAAAATATGGGATGGGATACAGTTGATGAACATCATGCTCGTTTTAAAGGTTGGAAAGTGTCTGTTTTACGAGATTTAGAAGTACTTCACCAGAGATCAACACATCAAGAATATGGGCTTTTGAAAGCGGCTTTTCGAAATGGTAAAATGTTATATTCGATTAGGATGGATATATTCTTAGTAATTGGTAATTCCATTAAAAAACTATTTAAGTTTCCTTACCTATTGTTAGGTGTATTTATGTTATTAGGTTATATATATGCTTTTATAACTAGAGATGAAAAAATCGTTAATAAAGACTTAGGAAAATTTATACGAAAGTATAGATATAATTTTTTTTTTCAGAGGTTTAGTTAATTTTTTTTGGTAATCTTGTCCATGTAGTTGTTCTGCCAATTAGACTAAATCCAATATAACCTCTCATAAAAAGTGTATTTTCATCTTTTAAACTAGCATTTAAACTATATGTTTTTCCACTTCTTGCATCGTAAATACTTCCATTACTCCATTTATTATTTTCTGTGAATTTTAAATTATTAATAATCACTAATCCTTCTATAGTGTTATTTCTTAAGTTTTTATCAGGATTTTCTTTATCAAGTTTTATATCCCCATTTTCATCTAATGGTTCAGCTAACCAAATAATTTTACCCTCATAATCTCCAGATTTAGTTTTGTAAATTTCTATATGTGATTGTTTCTCTTCTTCTAACCAAATACCACAAATTGATTCTTTATTTTGTGATAGTAAGATGATTGGAAATAATAATAATAATCTTAGTAACATGTTAAAAGGTTCTATTAAGCCCTACTAGACATCGTAATTTCATATAATTATCTTCTGGATCTGGTTTGTTTAAAAATAATGGAAAGTCAATTCTTAAAACTAATGGTTCTGCATCTATAACATGATCCCATAATTTTGATAATTCCCATGTGAAACCTAACCCCATATCCATTCGGAAACTACTAAATACTAGACTTTCGTCTGGTTCATTTTCATTCATCACCCCCATGTCCATAAATAGATAAGAATTAACACCAAAATACTCCATATAAGGAATCATCTTTGTATAATCAATTTCAGTGTTTAATGCAATCCCAGATGTACCCTGATATGTGTTGACATCTCCCTCTTCAGTCATATAAGAACCTGTATATCCACGTAAATTTAATCCACCACCATGATGAAAAGTCCCAGAGTTATCTCCATAACCAGTCCAACTATTTGGTACAAACCCCACAGATCGAGTGTATTTATTATCCATTAATTCTTCTGGATTAGCTCCAGCAGCATATAACATACTTTCAAAAGGAAAATTAGTACCGAAACCTCTTTGAACAAAGAAACGTGTGTTAATTTTCCAATCACCTAATACACTTTTGTTAATTGCGGATAGTGTTAATTGTGCAAAATCATAATCACTTAAAATAGAAGATGATTTTAAAGATAATTTGATAGTTCCCTTTCCACTAAATTTATTGTTTTGAAGATATTTGTAACCATGTGATAACGCCATTAAAATATTCGTGTTTTTCTCTCCATGTTCCCATAAATCCTCATATAATAAATACTTTATATCTGAGGCTTCTTTTCTTTCAAAACCATTTAATGAGATATCTATCATATTCATTCCACTTCTATCTTTTAGATTATATCCAATTGAAAAATGATTTAAACCATCTAATTTACTTAAAGCTAATCTTGCTCGACTATTTTTTACATATTTATAAAGAGATGTGGAGTATTTTAATCTATATGATATTTTATCATTTTCATTATCCCCTTTTAATTCTTCACCACGCAAAACACCTGTGTTTAACCATATACTACTATTAAAGAGATGGTGTTTTTTTAAATAGTGTCCATTTATGTTTGTTCCTATTTTAACTCCATCAAACCCATTGTACCACATATCAGGTCTGGCCTTTAATTCATATTTCCTCAAATTAGCCCATTTATAAACACCATAATCTAAAGAAAAATCAATATTTCCTTTTAAATTATTATTAATCATATATGAATCTGCTAATCGTTCACTCAAATCAATCATCACGTTTTTCACACCTGATGGTATGTGTGTTTTAAATGTATAGTTTTTATTTAGGTTACCATAACCAATCCATCTTGGTAATACAGTAGCTGATGTTTTTTTAACAAACCAATTGTTGGGAATATGGTATTTGTACCTTAGTCCAAATTTAGAATCAATTGTTAAGTCAATTGGCATTTCCATTTCTCCTTTTCTTGAAATAGTTATTTCTACTGTATCATTATCTAATTTTTCTACTTTACATACTGCATAATCTAAGTCTTTATTTGTTTCTAACCATTGGTCAAAAAACCAATTTAAATCAACACCTGTAAATTGAATGATAGAATTTCTGAAATCATTTAGATAAGGATGGGCCATTTTCCAAGTATTGAAATAATTCCTCATAGCCTCAAGGAATAACTCATCACCTAATACGTATTGTAAGTTATACAACATAGTTGCAGTTTTCCCATAAACATGTGTGTAAGATCCTCTATGAGCTAGTGATCCTCCAAAATCGTGAGAATGTGTGTTTAATTTTGGTGTTTTATTTTCACTAGCATCCATAATGTAACGATAGAAAGCGTTGTCATCAAGTTCATTTAATTGATTACGATGTTGGTCATAGTATTTATTTAAAAATGTTTTATTGTTTTTTAACCAAGCTATTCGTGCTAGTAAAGAGGTTTTTTTATTTTCTAAAATACTATCGTTTACAAAGGAAGAATCTCTTTCCATATATTCTCCTTCAATTGCGTTTCCACCCCAGGCACTTAAAAATTGAGTAAATCCTTCATCTAACGCAGCTCTATACGTTTCATTGTTTCCAATCTGTCCAAAGAACCACATATGAGCAATTTCATGAATCAAAAGACCTCTATATCCAGGGTCTCTTCCACTATCTAGAGTAATCATAGGGTACTCCATTCCAGATCTTGCATCAGCTACTATGATTTTATGGTATGTATACATTCCAAAATCTTCTGAGAAAACTTCAATAATTTCTGCAGCATAATCAGCCGCATTTTGCCATTTAGCTGCATGTTGTTCTTGTGCTAAAGAATACGCTTTGATTCCATTCCATTCTGCTACTCCGATTCGATAACTTGGATCTGCAGTAAACGCGAAATCATGTACATTCTCCGCATGAAATTTCCAAGTTTTCTTTTTCTCTGGATTATATCTAATAATAGTAGATGGTGGACTATTATATTTTTTTGTCGCGAAATTCTTTATATCTAATTTTTTCATCAATTCATCTGGTAGAACAGTGTTTCTATTAGTCATAAAACCAGTTGCCTCAACAATATAATTTTCAGGAAATGTTAATTCAACATCAAAACAACCAAAATTACCGTAAAACTCTTTCCCTAAATGTTGGTCTGTGGTCCACCCAAACTTACTATCATAGACAGATATTCTAGGATACCAATGTACTCCATTGTAATGTTTATTGCCAAATTCTTGATAGGTTTTCATTCTTCTTCTAACATTTCCGTCTTCTTCATCACCTCCAAAATGTGATTCAAAATTGATGTCAAATTTTATTGTTTCTCCACTTTTCAAGGGTTTTTCTAAATAAACCTTCATTATGGTATTATCAATTTCAACTTCTAAATCCTTTTCATTAGACTTGATACTTAAAATTTCAAGATTTTGCTTCTTTGTTTCATCTTCTCTATATTTAGTGAGCATTTTGTTACTTTTTCTAAATTCATCTAAATAAGAATCGGGTTCAAAGGCATTCGCATATAAATGAAAAAACACATGTTTTAACTCATCAGGAGAGTTGTTAGTGTAAATTAATTGTTGATTAGCCTTAACCATATTTAATGTGTCAACTATTTCTGCATTAATTATATAGTGAACATCTTGTTGCCAATATCCTGGATATGGCATTTTATTTTTCCAATAGTTAGGATTATCGGGGTTTGTATATGTGTTTGGTTTTGAAAGAGGATTATAAGCGTTAATTTCTTCTAAGATTATTTTTTCCTTCACATTAATAGTATCTATGTCAATGTTGTCTTGAGAAAAAATGGGACTTATAATTAAAAAGATGGCTAATAGTATTGATTTCTTCATGTTTTGTTAAAAATTTTTCACTAAGATAATAAATTATCGACATGCTTTTATCATCTATTGTATTATATACACACCATACTTAAATCAATATTTTTAACAGAGTGTGTTAAGCTACCAATTGAGATGAAGTTCACACCACACATAGCATATTCTCGGATGTTGTTTATATCTATGTTTCCAGATGATTCTAATGGATATTGATGGTTAACAATTTTGATAGCTGTTTGTGTGTCTTGAATCGAAAAGTTATCTAATATTATTCTGTCTACTTGACCATATTTAAGTACTTTATTTAATTCTTTGATGTCTCGTACCTCAATAATAATTTTGATTTTTTTGTTTTCACTTTTTAAGTATTCTCTACAATTACGAATAGCCTTTTCTATTCCACCTGAAAAATCAATGTGATTATCTTTTATCATGATACAATCATATAATCCATATCTATGGTTCTCACCTCCACCTATTTTAACCGCCATTTTATCTAAGAATCTGATACCGGGACAAGTTTTACGAGTATCTAATATAATAGTGTTAAGATCTTTTATTCTTTCAACAAACATTTTCGTTTTTGTAGTTATTCCACTCATCCGTTGCATACAGTTTAGTATTAATCTTTCAGTAGCTAGAATATTGTGTTGATCTCCTTTAACAGTAAATATAACATCATTTTTTTTTAGTTGGTCTCCATCATTTACTTCAGGAGAGAATTGTATTTTTTTATCATAAAAATTGTAGATTTTTTTCGCCAAAAAAAGACCTGAAATAAAACAAGATTCTTTTGTTATCAATTTTATTTTACCTTTCGTGTTTTTTTTAATACATGCTAGTGAGGTGATATCCCCGGAACCAACATCTTCTAATAAAGATCTTTTTATAAAATCATTGATTATATTTTGCATATATTTAGATTGTTATTACAAATTAAGGAATTTATTTTTATAAGTTATGAAACTTAAATTCATCTTTTTAGGTAAAAAAAAACCTGCATTTGATTTTCTTATGAATAGATATTTGGATAGGATTAAAAATTATACAACATCTGAATGTTTTTTTTTTAATGAAAAAACAGATGAAAAATTAGAAAAACGATTAAAAAGATTTTTAAAAAAACAAGATTATTTAGTCCTTTTGGATGAAAAAGGACTGAGATTAAGTACTGAAAAATATGCGGTTTTTTTAAATTCTAAAATCAATCAGTTTTCTACTATTGTTTTTTTGGTTGGTTCTGCATACGGATTTCCAACTTCGATTAAAACAAAAGTTAATTTTTCACTTTCTTTGTCTAAAATGATATTTCCACATCTAATAACTAGGGTTCTATTACTTGAACAGACATATAGAGCTTTGACAATTTTACATAACCATCCATATCATCATGAATAAATATGTTTTAGCTACCAATAATAATAATAAGATTTTGGAACTTCGATCTCAATTAATTGATTTAGATTTAATTAGTTTAGAACAATTGGGTCATCATACAGAAATAATTGAAACAGGAAATACACTTGAGGAAAATGCATTAATTAAATCAACATTCATATTTAATCATTATAATCTCCCAACAATTTCTGATGATACTGGATTAGAAGTTGAGGTTCTGAATGGAAAACCTGGAGTTTTTTCTGCACGATATGCGGGAGAACCATCTGATCCAAAAGCTAATATTAATAAACTTTTGTTAGAGTTAGAGGGGGTTTCTAATAGGAAAGCTCGGTTTAGAACAGTCATTTGTTTAAAAACCCAGATTGAAGAAATGTTTTTTGAAGGTGTTGTAAAGGGACGTATCACTAATGGTAGTGTTGGAGAAAATGGTTTCGGTTATGATTCTGTTTTTGTTCCAGAAGGATTTGATAAAACATTTGCACAAATGTCTTTAAAAATGAAAAACGAAATTAGTCATAGATATTTAGCAGTACAAAAACTAGTTGAGTATTTACAATAAAAATCATCTTAATTCTATAAACTATCAATTTGTGTAGAAATAAATGTTTTTATATCAATCCCAGCACATTTTAACATCTTGGGAACAATACTCTCTTCTGAAAAACCAGGTACTGTGTTGATTTCAATTAAATAAGGTTTATTATGTTTAATAATAAAATCTATTCTGACTACACCAGACAATGTTAGTTGATTATATATTTTTCTTGATATATCTTCAATTTTTTTTTTCATACTATTTGTTATGTCAGCAGGAGTTTTTTCTATTGATTTTCCATTATATTTCGCGTCATAGTCAAAAATTTCATTTTCACTAATAATTTCAGTTATAGGAAGTATCTTGATGTTTTTCCCAAATTTAAATAGACCACAAGTCACTTCTTTACCTTGTATAAACTCTTCAATGATAATTTCATCTCCATATTGTTTTGCGTTTTGTAAAAGTTTTGGTAAATCTTTTTTGTTATTTATTTTAGATATACCAAAACTTGATCCAGTAGAACTTGGTTTAATGATACAAGGAAAATTAATCTCCATGTTTTTTATATATATCCTTGCTTCAGGAACTGTATAACCTAACTTTTTTAGGTATTTATTACATTGGAATTTGTTAAATGTTAGTTTAGATATCTTTTCATTACAAGATGTGTATGGAATATCTATAGATTCAAAATATGTACATAGTTCTCCATTTTCACCAGGAACTCCATGTATCATCATAAAAACTTTTTCAAGTTTTATTCTTTTTCGCTTAATCATAAAAGAAAAATCATTTAAGTCAACAGGTATTTTTTTTGTCTCAATAACTACAAAAAACTTATTTTTATCAACACATAAGACTTCATACGCACAGTATTTCTTTTGATCAATGTATTTTCTAATTGTTTGAGCACTTTTTATAGAAATTTCCTTTTCTTTTGAAATCCCACCCATAAGAATCGCAATATTTTGCATCTCTTTATATTTTTATAATTCCTAAAATATAAAATTTGTTTCTTAAATTTTATATTATTCTGTAATAGAATTCAATATCTTTGTTTTAAATGTATTAGTTATGAAACTAAATTATAGATTTAATTTATTATTATTATTATCTCTATTCCTTTTTGTGTTTTTTTGTTTTAAAATCATAGACCTGAGTTTAAAAAAATATACTCTTCATGATGATATAATTATTGTTCCTTCTTTAATCGGGTTGAGTTTGGAAAATATAGAAGATACTTTGAATTATTATGATTTGAATTTCATCATATTAGATTCTGCAGCATATGATCCAAATTACGATAGAGGAGCTATATTGTCACACACCCCTAAAGAAGGTTCTCAAGTTAAACCCGGAAGGAAAATTTACCTTACAATTAATCCTTTAACAGTACATTATATTGCTTTTCCACAGTTGATTAATAAATCATTACGTCAAAGTATTAGTTTATTAGAGACTAACACCTTCAGAATCCGTTCTTTAAATTATGTTGATTATTTCGCAAAAGATGTTGTTCGTTTTTCTAAAATGGATGAAAAAGAAGTCAATTTTTCAGACAGTCTTCCAAAATTTTCTAGAATAGATCTTTATCTGGGTAATGGTTTTGAGGATTCAGTTTTGACTCCTAATTTAATAGGGATTCCTGTAGGAGATGTAAACAGTCTAAAAGAGGTTAGACAGAAACTTCATAGTCATTCTTTAAATATCGAGAATTGTGTTTTGTCGGCTGCGGATTTGGAGGATAGTATAATAGATTTTGTTTATAAACAAGAACCTGTATTTAATCAAAAAGTTCCAATTGGATCTTCTGTTACTATTTGGCTTTCTGATACAGTATTACTTGAAAAACAGAATATCTCGTGGGAGGGTACCAAATGATAATATAATATTGATAACATATTTTATGTCGAAAACTAATGAAAATATCCAGAATGATTTACACGAACATCATTTTTTTGAAGTTGAAAAAAATCATGATATCATTAGAATTGATAAGTTCTTATTACTTCGTTTAGCAAATACCACACGAAATAAAATTCAAAAATCTATTATTGCGGGTAATGTTTTTTGTAACAGTATACAAGTGAAATCTAATTATAAAGTTAAACCACTAGATAAAATTAGTATACGTTTTGAATATGAATCTTATAACAAAGAGATAGTCCCAGAAGACATACCTTTAGATATTGTTTTTGAGGATAATCATATAGTTGTTGTTAATAAACCTTCAAATATGGTTGTACACCCTAGTTATGGTCATTATACGGGAACTTTAGTACATGCACTTTTATACAAGTATGGTGATTTAAAATCTAATGGTGATAATCAAAGACCAGGTTTAGTACATCGTTTAGATAAAAACACAACTGGATTAATAGTGATTGCTAGAGATCAGAATACTTTAACTCATTTATCATCTCAATTTGCTGAACGAACTATTAAGAGAAAATATATTGCTTTAGTCTGGGGTGATGTCAAAGAGGAAAAAGGTACTATCACGGGAAATATAGGTCGTAATAAAAAAAATAGAAAAGTAATGACTGTTTTTCCAACAAATGATGAAGGTAAACATGCTATTACTCATTATGAAGTATTGGAAAGATTTAGATATGTGACTTTAGTTAGTTGTGTGTTAGAAACAGGCAGAACACATCAGATCCGAGTTCACATGAAACATATAGGTCATCCATTATTTAATGATAATGAATATGGGGGAGATAAAATTTTAAGAGGAACTACTTTTAATAAATATAGACAGTTTGTTAAAAATTGTTTTAAACTTTTGCCACGTCAAGCCTTACATGCAGAGGTTTTATCATTTCTTCACCCAAAAACAAATAAAAAAGTGACTTTTTCAGTATCACTACCAACAGATTTAAAAAATGTTATCATTCGTTGGAGAAATTATGTAATGTACCATTCTGATTAAGATTTTATTAATCTATTTATACTAACAATTGGAATTTCTCTAGAAGGAAAAGTGTATTCATGTATTGGGTCTGGTTTTAAACCAACTTTCAATGCTGTCTCTAAAAATAAATTATATTCTATAATGTATTGATCTGAAAATCCATGAGAAGCATCGTATGCTGTAATTGCAGTTTTTCCAATACTATTTGCAGCAATCGTTGGATCGATAGTATGTAATTCTACTATTAATAAACCATATTTTATCAAATATGGATACCATTTTTCAAAA
>Ga0163179_10002363_pt1 | contig 13194 bp, 11 predicted proteins | sample AtlANTMetagenome_FD_109643 | JGI IMG/M metagenome (GOLD analysis project Ga0163179, IMG submission 109643) | Marine eukaryotic phytoplankton communities from the Atlantic Ocean - Atlantic ANT 2 Metagenome | ecosystem: Environmental > Aquatic > Marine > Oceanic | place: North Atlantic Ocean...
AAGTGGAACCATGTGATCAATGTCCAGATGAGTGGGGTTGTCGAAGACCAGATCCGTATAGGGGTCCTGCCAGCGCCCCGCTCCTACCCGACATTCCCGGCTGTCCAGCCAGATAATCTCTCCGCTTGAAGACTCAATGAGGGACTCCTGTCGGGCATCCTGGCAGTCACTGTCAGCATCGCGCCAGTGCCTGAAGAGGTCACGGTCATAGGGCGTGCAGTCGACATTGCTCACCGGGCTCTGTGCACTCAAAGTCACTCGATGTACGTACAGCCCGATTCGCTTCTCGACTACAGCGCTGGGCTTGCGCAGCAGTAAGCGCACGGTGTGCTTGGCCCCTTCATAGGCCGAGAGGTCTAGCTCTATGGTCTGCACACCGCTTGCTTCGTTGTCTTCGTGCAAGGTGGTGAAGTCGGCGAGACGGCGAGCGTCCTCGTCGCCGATCTGTACTCGGAAGTAGCTGTAATTATGACCGCGGAAGTCGTACTTGACCGTGAGCAGGGGCGAGTTGATTTCGCTCAGGTCGAACACCTGACTCAGCTTCCAGTAGTAGGTCACCTTCGATCCTGTTGGGTTCGTCTTAGCTGCCTGTTCTCCGGAATTGGTGACCGTCTGCCAACCGGGACTCTTGCTTCGACCGATGCGCCTGGGGCTGGTCTTCCACAAGCCAAAGCCCTCGTCGAATTCTTCAGCTGCCTGCGCGGCAGCAGGGCAGGGGGGAAGCAATAGAAGGCAGCTCGCCAGGAGCGTGCAAAGAAGCGCAAAGGACCGGCTCATGGCTGCCTCCTCTGCGCCGTAAATGCCCCGGGCTCATCGCCAAACCGATAGGCTCCGCTCGCCTCGAAGCTGTCCTGGTCGATGTGTGCCTCTGCCATTGTGTCGAGCAGCGCTCCGCTCGTGCCAGTGACTACCAAAAGCCCATCCGAGGTGACATACCCTTGCGCTGGCATGGTGTCGCCGCTGGTTGTGGTGATCGTGCCATCCAGGCCACTGTTGTTCACCTCGAAAACAGCGGTGCTGACCAGCTCTCCAGCCGTAGTGAACTGGGCATCGTAGGTGCCGTCGAAGTCGCTGTGGCTGTCCTCGTCGATGCGGTTGTCTCGTGAACCTTCGACGATGCCCTCGATGTTGAGCTCGGCATTGCCGAATGAGTAGGTGCCCTCCATGACGCCGGTGTCGATTGCGATGGCTAGGCCGATGTCGTCGCCATCATTCCCCTGAACGAGGCGGAAGCCGACCTGTCCATCAGGAGAAACGCAGGCCTCGATGGTCGTGGGGACGTTGCTGCCCTGTATGTCGCCACTGGCTCGTCCATCAGCGACGGTGAAGCTACCCACTGCGGTGGGCTCACCGTCGAGATAGAAGCTGACGACGTACACGCCATCATGTTCGGTGCTTGGAAAGGGGCAGAACTCGTCGAGGCTATTGAGCACGTCACAGCTAACAAAGAGGGCCGTAAGGCTGCTCATGGCGAGGCAGAGCAGGATAGTGAGTATTCGTCGCATGCCGTCATTGTGGTCTTGGTGTCGAGCTATCGCAACGAAGCTCTGATGCAAATTCGGCAAGAGTTGAACTGTCAGGGGAGTATTGTGATGGGCCTTTGTGTACTCAGCACCGTTCCCATGGGGCTGTGTGGTGCGTTAGTCTTTGCGGTCTGAGGTAAGGCTGCATTGCTGTGAATCATCTTCTGCCGAAACTATTTGTACTGCTTGCGCTGCTTGTTGCCGCGCCCGTAGCTGCTCAGGAGCAGAAAGTAGAGTTCCAGCCCCGCGAGGGGGCCCGGGCTGGTTGGTCGTGGCTTGAGGATGCGTCGTGGAGCATGAAAGGACGCAGCGTCGTCAAGCTGGGTCGCATAACGCTCCGTAATCGCACCTTTGACCGCAAGACAGACTATTCGTGCGGCGCTCGGGTAGCCGCGGTCGAAGGCGCCTTGGCATCCGATCTGGGACTTCACTGCTACAGCGGGCAGTCCAGTGACTCAGGCAAGCAGGACAAACTAGGGATCGCTGGCCTTGATGTGCGTGCTCTTGGGGTCGGCAAGGAGCGGGTCTTTACGACCGCCAGGGGACGTCGCTTAAAGAAGGATCAGCGCAAATTTTTTGAGCGGCTCTTTCGTGACCGAGAGCCGCAAGACCGGGATCCACTGGAGTTTCTGCTCCCCAAAGGAAGTGTTGTTGTTGGAGATTCTTGGTCCATAGACCTCAAGGCGATTCAAGAGTGGTTCGGCCCTGAACGCTTCACCATGGACATGAGCAAGTCTCATGCTCGGGTTGTCTTACGGGAACTTATTGTGCGTGGGGGCGAGCCCTTTGCTCGCTTAGAGTTCTCGACGCTCATAGTGCCTGCGACGATAAAAGACGGAGAGTTCACAGAGGCGAGCATGGAACTGACAGGAGCCGCCTTGCTCCCTTTGCGTGGTGATCTGCCGTACAGAGAACTGGAACTCCAGACCACCATCCGCTTTCTGGGCAAGGTAAAGGCCAAGGGGGTGCGGGTAAATCTCGACATTGATACCCAGCTCGAGGGCTTCGAAAAGAGAACCCCAGACGCTAGCTGATCAGGTGGGCAGGAAGGTCGCCAACTCGCTCGCAGCCCAGCTGTTCCATCACCTGAGTCAGTTGCCGTGTGAGCATGCTGGCGACGTGCTGGCCACCATCCCTGCCGAGTGCAGCCACTCCGTACATGAACGAGCGGCCGAGAAAGGTGAACTGGGCACCACTCGCTACGGCACAGGCGATGTCGGGACCGGAGCGGATACCGCTGTCCATCATGATTGTGGTTTGGTCGCCGAAGCGCCGGGCGAGAGCTGTCAGAGGCTTGATGGTGGACTGACCGGCATCGAGTTGCCGGCCACCGTGGTTTGAGACGATCAAGCCATCAGCGCCAAGGTCCAGGGCAACTTGCGCATCTTCCTCGCAGACAATGCCTTTCACTACCAGCGTGCCCTTCCAGCGATCTCGCAGCGCTTTGAGTTTGTCTTCGTTGAGTCGTCCTTGAAAGGTCTCGCCCATAAACTCACCCAGGTGGTTCAGGTTCATGCCCTTGGGCAGGTAGGGCTCCATGGTTGCAAATGATGGCCTTCCGCAGGTCAGTTGGCCGAGAGACCAGCTGGGGTGAGTGAGCATCTGCCACAGGTTTTGAAGCGACATCCTGGGCGGAATCGAGAGGCCATTTCGGATCTCTTTGGGGCGATACGAGAAGCTCGGTGTATCGGCCAATACAACCAGGACTCCGAGACCAGCGGTTGATGCTCGCTCCAGCAACTTGTCGCGAAGCTCGTCTTGCGCTGGATGGTAGAGCTGAAACCAGGCTCGTCCCTCGGTCAGTTCGGCGACTCTCTCGATGCTGGCGGTGCTGACCGTACTGAGAACGAAGGGGACATTGTTGGCGAGGGCTGCCTCTGCGAGGATCTCGCACGAGCCGGGCCACATGAGCCCCTGCAGGCCGATTGGCGCGACACCAAAGGGTGCATCGTAGACCGTGCCGAACAGCTCTGTTGTAAGGGAACAACCACCGTATTGCCGGAGGTAGTGGGGCCTCAGTTGAACCTCGCGGATCTCAGCCGTGTTACGAGCCAGGTTCACCTCAGAGAAGCAGCCGCCGTCTAAATACTCAAAGGCGAAGGCAGGCATTCGTGCCATTGCGCGGACTCGCAGGTCATGAACAGACGGGTAGCGGGGATTAAAGGTCACGATGCGTTTCTTCGTTCAGTCTCTCGCCGCAAGGCCTAAAGCTCGCATAGCTTCATGTAGCGGCTTGTCTGCGCCGTCGAAGCGATTTGCTACGGGCCCGTTCTCAAGCCGCAGCACCCCTCGGGGGCAGACCTCAGCGCACACCCCGCAGCCTACGCACGACGAACGCACGATGTTCTCGCCGCGCTGTGCATAGGAGCGGACATCGATTCCCATCTCGCAGTAGGTCGAGCAGTTGCCGCAGCTGATGCATTGGCCGCCGTTGGTGGTGATGCGGAAGCGGCTGAAGAAGCGCTGCAAGAAGCCGAGGATAGCCGCCATCGGACAGCCAAAACGACACCAGAATCGGGATCCCAAAAGGGGGTAGAAGCCAACGCCGAGAACGCCCGAGAAGGCCATCACAATGACAAGCCCATAGCTCTTCCAGAATAGGCCGCTGCCGTCATCGCCCAGCAGCGCCCGTCCGCTCCACTCGTTAAACCAGAGCAGCGCCGTGATAGCGACGATGGACACGAGCACTAGATGGATTGACCAGCGCTCTATCTTCCAGGCTTTCTCACTCTTGTCGCTCAGCTGTCGGAATGGATCACCCATGGTCTCTGCCAGGCCACCGCAGCCGCAGACCCAGCTGCAATACCAGCGCTTGCCGAAGAACCAGGTGAGCAGGGGAGTGGCGACAAGCAGCATGAGAGCTGCCCACAAGATCATGAAGCGACCCACAGAGGTGCCGCTGTACTGAGCGGCCAGAATGCCGCTCTCACCCATGACATAGTCAAAGGGCAGCAGATAGTCGGGTTTGAGCGGCCAGAAGTAGGTGAAGTAGAAGTCGGGCTGGTTGATCTTCTTGAGCATGCCGGGCAGCAAGAACGCAAAGCCCAGCTGGAAGAAGAACACGGACCCTGTGCGAATGAGCTGGTAGCGACTGTGGCGATACTTCATGGCCATGCGCACGCCAAAGACACCCACGGCTGCCGTATACAGCGCTCCGTACAGGAACCACTCGTCTGCGCTGGCACCAGTCAAGGCCAGCGCCAGGGGGTCCAGCAGCGAATAGACCGGCGAGAGAGAGTCGCCATGCCAGTACAGAGCGACATAAAAGGCGGTCAGAGCGACCCCGATGATCCATGCGAGCGCGCCTCGATGAGTCGTTGCTGAGTGAAAGATCCCATCGTTCTTGATGCCGGGGTGGCTGCGCCCATAAGCCATCCAGAAGTACCAACTGCCACCAAGGACGATCAGCGCAAACCAGAAGACGCCCATGGCACCCTTCGCAGCCCACGAACCAGGCGCGAGCGCTGCGAACAACAGGCCCGCGCAGCCCAGGCCCACAAGGGCAAGCATAAACTTCTCGCCGGCACGCAGCGAGCGCACCTGGGTGGCCACACGGTGCGGTGCGGACGATGCGCCGATCTGAACGAGAGCGCTCACGCTGACGCCTCCAGGGCTTGTTGGATCTCTCGAGTCCAGCGCCTGCTGAACTCGGGGTCGAACTGTGCGTCGTTGAGATGCTTGAGAACGTATTCAACGCTGCGCTGCTCTTGGATCCAGGACTCGCAGACCCTATGTCGATAGCGAGTGCCCATCAGGTTGAAGCCGATGACAGCTCCGTTGCGGTGCACGATTCGGACACTCTGACGCCCTCCTGGAGCCATCCAGAGTAAAGAAGCTGGGCTCTCCTCTTCTCCCTTTGACGTTGCGGCGGGGACTTCGCCGTACACTTGATACTCCAGGTCAAAGAACTTTGCTGAGTTGAACCAGATGCCAGGATTGTAGTCACGTGCTCCACCGAGCAGGTTCTCCGCCACGGTTTCGCCCATCATTCGGCCCGTGTACCAGACCGCTGTGACCTTGCCACGGGTAGCGCCAGGCTCCCTGATCTCGGCACAGTCGCCGATAGCAAAGACATCGACAGTGTTTGTGCGCAACTGAGAGTCGACGACGACGCCAGTGCTCACCTCGATGCCGCTGCCCTCGAGGAAGGCCACATTCGGCGAGACTCCTGCGCACAAGCCCACAAAACCCACCTCGATTCGTTCGCCTTTGTCATTGATTATGGCGCAGGCTTGGCCCTGTCCGTCGTCGAGGATCTCGGTGAGGTTCGTCGAGAGCTGCAGGTCTATGCCCTGCTCCAGAATCACTTCGTTGACCATCTGAGACTCTTCGTCGGGAAGTACTCCGCTGAAGTAGCTGGACTCTCGGACCAGCATGCTCGCTCGGATGCCTCGGCTGTGCAGCATCTCAGCCAACTCGATGCCGATCAGACCGCCACCAATCACGGCTGCGTGACGAAGGCCTGGGCTGGCCGCCTCGAGACGCGCGAGGTCCTGCACTGAGTACATTCCGCTGACCCGCTGTAGTTCCTCGCCCGGCCAGCCAAAGCGATTGGGCCTGCTACCTGTGGCGAGGAGCAACTTGTCGTAGCTAAGAGTGCGCCCGCCTTCGAAGCGGATGGTCTTGGCCTCGGTCTCAACCAGGGACACCCAGCCGCGCACCAGCTCAATTCGATTCTTTTTCCAGAAAGGGTCCGGATAGGGCTTGGTGTCGGTGAACTGCATGTGTCCCATGTAGATGTACATGAGCGCCGTTCGAGCCCAGTGATGCTCCGATTCCCCAGAGATAATGCTTATGCGCACATGGGAATTGCGCTTGCGTAGGTGCCGCGCAGCAGTGACGCCCGCGACGCCGTTACCGATGATCACCACGTGCATAGAAAGACTCTAGCAGCGTCGCTGCCATGGTTAAGGCGGCCAACAGGAGATCTGCTCGGCGTCTTTGTACTGATCTGCGGGGAGGAAATAGGTGAGTGCAGTCCTGCCATCATTCAATTTAACGAGCCCTCGTCGGTAAAAATCAGGATGCCCCTCCAGTCGATCGAGCGCAGCTAGAGTTGAGGAGTTCACCAGGTAGAGTTCACCGGGGATGGCAGCGTCGCCGTAGTTTCTCAGAGCAGGATAGGAGCCAAGGCTGACCAGCCTGTATTCGGCTTCAGTGCAGACCGCCCCCAGCGCTACTGCTCCACGTAAGTAGTCGTGATTCCGCTGTCCATTGAGCAAGGTTCCGTAGACAAAAACAAGGGAAGAACAGCCGTTTCTGGCGATTGGATTGCTACCTGACCTTTCATCTCGTTCCATGCAGTGCTAAAGATGCGCGCCTTCCCGGGGCTGTGTCCAGGGACATGAACAAGGGACGTGTTGATGCGCTGGTCGCGAGTCTGCATAGAGGCAATCAACTACGTGCTTCCTGAGGAGCGTGTAGCTTCTGCCGATCTCGAGGCTCGCCTCGCGCCACTGTACAAGCGGTATCGCCTTGGAATGGGTCAGATAGAGACCCTCACCGGGGTTGAAGAACGGCGCTTCTGGCCCGAGGACATGAGCCTGTCCAGTGCAGCTGCCCAGGCCGGCAGGGCTGCCCTGCAAAGCTCAGGTATAGCTGTCGATGATGTGGGTGTGCTCATCTACGGTGGCGTATGCCGCGAGAATCTTGAGCCTGCAACGGCGTGCGCAGTAGCCGAGCAACTGGGTATAGGCGGTGAGGCGGTGGTCATGGACCACGCCAACGCATGCCTGGGAGTACTCAATGGCATCGTCAGCGTGGCCAACATGATTGAGCTGGGTCAGGTGCGTGCAGGTCTCGTGGTCTCAGCAGAGAGTGCACGCGAGATCGGTGAGTCCACCATTGAACGCATGCTCAAGGAGAACTCCCTTGAGACCTGGAAGAGTTGCCTTGCCAGCTTGACCGGCGGCTCCGGTGCAACCGCCGTCTTACTCACAGACCGCGACATCTCTTATAGCCAAAGGCAGCTGCATGGTGGGGTCGCCTTTGCTGCCCCTGAGCATCATCGAATTGCCCGCTGGGGGCCGGCTACTGGCTTGTTGGGGGAGACCTCCTGGGTCATGGAAACCGATGGTGTTGCGGTGCTCGGCAATGGTGTGGCTCTGGGGCAACGTACGTGGAAGCGGTTCCTGCGCGAGATGAATTGGCAGGCCAATGATGTGGACAAGGTGATCTGCCATCAGGTGGGCTCTGCGCATCAAAAGGCGATCCTCGAGGCTTTATCGATCCCAGCGGATCGCGAGTTCGCTACCTATAAGACGCTCGGCAATATCGGTACGGTGTCTTTGCCACTGACTGCAGCCCAGGCGGATGAGACCGGATTCTTCAAGAGGGGTGACAAGGTCGGCTTCCTTGGCATCGGTACGGGGCTCAACTGCATCTTCCTTGGCCTGGAGTGGTGATGACTTTTGATCTCGGTCCCTTTCGAGATCAGTATCCCTGGGAGAGCCGCTGGCTCGATCGCCAAGGCCTGAAGATGCACTTCCTCGACGAAGGGGAGGGCGAGGCCCTTGTGATGGTTCACGGCAACCCTTCGTGGTCCTGGCTCTGGCGCCCTTTAGTTGCTGGGCTGAGCGGTAGCTACCGTACGGTTGTTCCTGACCACATAGGTATGGGGCTTAGTGATAAGCCTGGCGACGATCGCTATCACTACACGCTGTCGAGTCGGGTGGATGATCTTGAGGCGCTGCTGGAGCATCTTGAGCTTCGGGAGAACATCACGCTGGTCCTGCACGACTGGGGCGGAATGATCGGACTGGCTTTTGCCGCGCGGCACCCTCAGCGAATTCGCCGTATCGTTCTCAGCAATACGGCGGGCTTTACCTTGCCGAGTAGCGGCGCGTTGCCCTGGCAACTCTGGTTGATCAAGAACCTGCCCTTTGCCGTTCCAGTTCGTGGCCTCAATGCTTTTTGTCGCGGCGCCAACCTGATGTGCTCGACGCGCGCCGGGGCCATGACCGCACAGAGCCGTTCGGCCTACCTGGCACCCTATGACTCCTGGGCTAACAGGATCGCCATCCACCGCTTCGTGCAGGACATTCCCCTTAGCGAAAACGATGAGGCTTGGTCTCTTGTAAAGGGAGTCGAGGACTATCTGGTTAGTGCCGGTGATCTGCCGGTGCAGATCCTCTGGGGCGAGAAGGACTTCGTCTTTGATGGTCACTTCCTTGCGGAATGGCGTCGCCGGCTTCCTGGTGCCGAGTTTCACACCTTCGCTGATTGCGGCCACTATCTCTTAGAGGACGCCCCCGAAGAGGTCTGTGCTCTGGTGAGAGATTTCCTGGGGCGGCACCCCCTGTCGGGGGCTCCAGCGTGAGTACGCTCAGTTGCAATATCGCCAGTCACCTGCCGGCGATGGCAGCGAAGCAACCAGACAAAGCAGCCCTGATCTCGGTAGTGGGTCGCGAGGCAGACGGAAGCGCTCGCTATTCCAGCATGAGCTTTGCAGAGCTCAACCACGCCAGTGACTGCTATGCGCGAGGCCTGACGACTGTCGGTGTGGGCAGAGGCACACGAACGGTGCTCATGGTGCGTCCCAGCCCGCAGTTCTTTGCCCTTGTCTTCGCCCTGTTCAAGGTCGGCGCTGTGCCCGTTTTAGTGGACCCGGCCATTGGTCTGAGCAAGCTCAAGAAGTGCCTCAGTGAGGTGGAGCCTGAAGCATTTGTTGGTCTGCCCATTGCTCACGTTGCTCGGTTGCTAATGGGGTCTGCCTTACGCAGTCTACGTATCCAGATAACCGTTGGTTCACGTTGGTTTTGGGGTGGTCCTCGTTTGCAGGATCTGTGGGTGGAAGATATTGCCCCATACGACATGGCTACCACCGAGCCCAGCGATCTGGCGGCTGTTTTATTCACTTCGGGCAGCACGGGTATTCCCAAGGGTGCGGTCTATACCCACGGCATGTTCTCTTCGCAGGTTGAGATGCTCTCGGCCATGTATCGATTTGGTGAAGACGAGATCGATCTTCCGACCTTTCCCCTCTTTGCGCTGTTTGATCCGGCTCTCGGCATGACCGCAGTGCTTCCTGAGATGGATTTCTCTAAGCCCAGCAAGGCGGATCCAGTCAAGCTCATTGAAGCGATTACTGATCACAAATGCACCAACATGTTCGGCTCGCCGGCCTTGCTTCGGAACCTCGGATTGCGGATTGAAGAGGAGCAGATTGAGCTGCCTAGCCTGCGCCGAGTTCTCTCGGCTGGTGCTCCTGTTCCCCATTCGGTGCTGAGTTCGGTCTGCTCTGGGCTGACCCAGGGTGCGCAGATCTTTACTCCATACGGTGCCACTGAATCCCTTCCAGTGTGCAATATCGGCAGCGATGAGGTGTTGGGCGAGACCGCTGCGCTGACCGCACAGGGACGCGGGATTTGTGTTGGGCATCCTGTAAACGGCGTTCACGTGCGGATCATTGGTATCACCGACGATGCAATCAGCGATTGGTCGGACCAATTGCTGCTCGAATATGGTGAGATCGGGGAGATCACGGTGCAGGGGCCCGTTGTCTCTGCCTCGTATTGGGCCCGCCCAGAGCAGACTGCGCTCGCAAAAATCCGCTCCTCTGATGGCTCAATCGTGCATCGCATGGGAGATGTGGGCTACTTCGATGGTCAGGGTCGGCTGTGGATGTGTGGCCGTAAATCTCATCGTGTCCAGACGGCTTCAGGTGATCTGTTCAGCATTCCCATTGAGCGTCTGTTTGACTGTCATCCGCAGGTCACTCGGACCGCTCTGGTCGGGGTCGGTGAGGCTGGCTCTCAAACACCTGTGTTGCTGATAGAGAAGGACTCCCTGGTTCCTGGTGCCTCGCCTGAGCAGCTGATGGAAGGGCTCCGCGCACTGGGCACCCGGCACGAGTTGTGTCGCCCTCTACAGGTTTTCGCGTTCTATCCAGGTCGTTTTCCGGTCGATATCCGACACAACGCCAAGATTAACCGCGAAGAGTTGAGCCGTTGGGCCACGGACAAGGTTCGATGAGAGCACTGGTTACGGGAGGTGGCGGATTTCTTGGCTCTGCCATCGTGCGGATGCTTCGGGAGCGTGGGGACTCGGTGGTTGTTCTGGCTCGCGGTGAGTATCCCGAATTGGTGGCATCTGGAGTCGAGCTCCTGCGAGGTGATATTCGTGATCCAGCCGTCGTCAGATCGGCGTGCTCGGGCTGTGAAATCATCTTTCATGTCGCCGCTAAGCCTCCGCCCTGGGGCCGTCGAGAAGACTACGAGGCCATTAATGTCGGCGGAACGGCGAATGTGATTGAAGCAGCACAAAGCGCTGGCATTGCTCACCTGGTGTACACCAGCAGTCCCAGTGTCGTGGCTGGGGACGGTGACGTCGAGGGCTCGGATGAGAGCCTGCCCTATGCAAGCACCTTTCTCGCTGACTATCCGCGCAGCAAGGCGGCAGCGGAGCGTCTGGTCCTGGCTGCCAATGGCCCGAACCTCGCTACTGTTGCGCTTCGCCCTCATCTGATCTGGGGGCCGGGAGATCCCCACTTCCTGCCTCGATTTATCGCCAGGGCTCGCAGCGGGCAACTGCGGCGAATAGGTAGCTCCGATCCGTTGGTCGATACCGTCTTTGTTGAGAATGCTGCAGCGGCACACCTGCTTGCTGCCGACAAGTTGCGAGCGGGGGCACCTGTCGGTGGACGCGCCTTTTTTATTAGCAATGGCGAACCAATCGGTGTGTGGACCATGGTGGATCGAATGCTCGAGGCGGCTGGGGAACAGCCGGTTAAGGGTAGGGTCCCCACCTGGCTTGCGGCCGGAGTAGCCTTTGTTCTTGAGAGTATTCATCGTCTATTTGCCATAAAGAAGGAACCCCGAATCACTAGGTTCCTTGTCCATGAAGTGAGCCGAGCTCATTGGTTTGACATCACCGCAGCGCGGCGGGATCTGGGCTACGAGCCCACTGTTTCCCTGGATGAGGGCTTCGATCGTTTGCGTAACTGGTGTGAAGAGCGCGGCTCAGTTGAGTAGCAAGTGACTACAGGCAGGAGTGAATCGAGCGGAGTTGTCTTGCCCAGCGGGTTTCGCCGCGGGGCGCGCTCCACTATCATCTCTACCTGTTTGTAATCTGGTAGAGGGACTGTCAACTTCATGGCTCAGCAGATCGGACCAGGAGAAGAGTCGAGCGCCAACGCGCCGCGCATGCTCGTTGAGGGTGAGCGCTTTGGCGGTTCTGATGGTCGACGCTTTCTCGTAGAGGGACGCGCCGGTGCCGGTGGCCAGGCGATGGTGTTTCGGGTTCGCGACACACGCTTGGACCGTCTGGTAGCTGCCAAGGTCTCCACGGCCCATGAGACGCGTCAGCAGCAACTCTTCTTAGAACGCTTTGAGCGAGAGCTACAGCTCAGTTCCAGAGTCAGCCATCCCCATGTTCTGCAGGTCTATGACTGCGGCGAACTCGATGGTGGCGCGCCTTATGTCTTGCTTGAGTGGATGGATCGTGGCGATCTTGTGGGCTTCATCGACAGGGCGCGCAAGTCGGGGCGTCACCTGCCTTATCCTTTTGTGCGCTACTACGGGCTCTCACTCGCTGCCGCCTTGCGAGCAGTGCACGGTGCCCAGATGGTGCATCGCGACGTCAAGCCCGACAACATCCTCATCGCTGCCGACGGCGTCGCCAAGCTGACAGACTTTGGCATTGCTAAGGACATCAGTCCTGACGCCATCCGTCTCACTGAGATGGGGCAGACCATGGGCACGCTGGGCTTTATGGCTCCTGAGCAGCTTGCAGGCCTACCCGGGCCACAGTCGGACATCTTCAGCTTTGGCGTTACGCTGTATGTGTTGCTGATCGGTCGTTTGCCCCCCCAGAAGGAACTCAATGCCATTCCTGTGGGGCGTATTCTTCCCGATGCATGGAAGGGGCTCAGCGCTTCGGCGGTTGAGTTCCTACAGAAGACTACAGCCCCCGATCTTGAGGCGCGATTTCAGAGCTTTGATGAGTGTATAGATCAGCTGAGGAAGGTTGATTTTGGACCAGACAACAGGGGGCTGTTGTTGCCAGGTGAACTGCCACCTCTGCCATCTGGTGCTTTCATCACCGCCTCTGCGACTAGCATTGAAGGTCCCGCGCCTCTGGTGGGCTTTGACGCTGAGCTTGCTCGCCGTGATGGCAATGACTTCAGTGGCGGTGATCTCGGTGACACCATGGATCTGACCACCATGGATCCCCAGACGCAGGCTACTGCTGGCGCCCCTGAGCCGGATTCGAGTGCGGGAGTCGGTGTTAAGACGGGCTTCGAGACCCGCATCGGGCCGGGTATCGCGGCTGGTCCGGTTCGGCCCACAGATGGTGTGCGCGAAGTCGCTGCTGCTAGCCATCGTGAGCAGGTCGAAGGGGTGGGCCAGACCCGTGCTTTCACCGCCCAGGATGCAGCTGTGGTGCTGGATGATGCTGCCAGCGCGACTCAACCTGAGATCTCGGCGAGCACAGCGCAGGCTCTTGAGGCTGCCCGAGGTGGAGGAAGCAGCAAAGCTCTTGTTGTAGGGGGCGTACTCGTCTTGCTGATCGCACTCGCTGCGGTTGCAACCATGATGTCGAAGGGTGCTGCTCCTGATGATCAGGCAACACTCGCTGCGCTTCGAGCCTACGAGTCTGCGGTGCGAGACGGTGATTGGTCTGTAGCCGAGTCGACGGCGTCTGGGCTCCCGGCCGCCGCAGCCGAGCTTGA
>Ga0163179_10002364_pt1 | contig 13191 bp, 21 predicted proteins | sample AtlANTMetagenome_FD_109643 | JGI IMG/M metagenome (GOLD analysis project Ga0163179, IMG submission 109643) | Marine eukaryotic phytoplankton communities from the Atlantic Ocean - Atlantic ANT 2 Metagenome | ecosystem: Environmental > Aquatic > Marine > Oceanic | place: North Atlantic Ocean...
GAGACTTGTCCCCTTGGTCTCGGTTTGAGGATATTAAAGCCTTAACGGGCTTATTATAAGTATACAGAGGTTAGACCGAACCTCATGAACATAAATTATTTATTGAGCGCAGCAATAGTTCTGTCTAGTCTCTGTTTAACAAGTATTCAAATACAAGCTATGACTGATGAATCTCGTCAGGAAGTTATTAAGCTTATCTACTGTGATGACTTTTTTAGCAAGCCTGAAAACCGACATATTAGAGATAAATTCATAAAAAAAATTCACCAAAATCAAACACTAGCTGAAGATTACATTAAAAATTGTGTATAAAAAACCCCACCTTTAGTGGGGAAAATGTAATTTTTTTTTTAACCCTAAGAAACTTTCTCTTTAGTAGCGTCTTCTAGGTGATAATCGACTCCTCTATAAGATAGATCGACGTTGTGCAAACCATGAACTCGCTTTAGAATTTTAACTTCTTTAGACGAAGAACTAGGTCTGCTGTACTTTTTGCCTCTGTAGGTAAGGGACATGGCGTTCTCCGTGTGGTTAATATAACTATACTATTTTTGTAGCTGTTTATACAGTTTATGCTGATACATTAAATGTAAAGAAAATGTTAAGATTTGTAGAGGAAGGAACCTCACCGCCATCTCTCGGTAAGGTTCGCAATTACCAGACACAAGAAACAGTAAAAATTGTGTCTTCCTCTAGGGCTGTCACTGTTCTTCTCCGCCCCGTAAGTATAATAGGATTTATGAATTCAAACTCAGAAAACCTACCCTATCCATCGACTGAATACTTAGACCCAAGAAGGGAACCCTGTCGATGGTTAGGTGTCGTCTTGACTGACTTATTAGAACAAGATACTGAAGAGTCTAGAGAGGCTTTAAAGTGGGCATTCCCAAGGCTTGCTTTATGGTTAGAGCCTGGTTTGGTTGATCAATTATTTCAACCTTGGATAGAAGATTATATAAAAATATTAGAAGAAAAAGAAAACAAAGCATAGCCACAAAATTTAGATCACGTAAACTTGCGGCGGTGCTTACTTTATCCTTGTGGAAGAACTCATACGCTTAATCCAATCTGATCAACAACTTTGGGAGATTGTTGAACAGTTAAAATCTCAAGATGAAGAACTTCAAGACTTTCTATTAAACGTCGCCAATATGATGGCCGTTGAGTATGAAGAACTTCATAGGACTGACTTAACAGACAAACTTGTTGCTTTATTTGGAGGTCTTCCTGAACCTGCTTTTAAACTAGTTCCAGGGATTTTACACGTGGCTTTAGATATTTTCCTAATGAAGGCTATCCCTAACCATGATGCTATAAAGAATTGAATCATGAAAGTAGGCTATGTTTTATATAAACCTGATGAGGATAAAGTTCTTTGTTTGTCAAAGAGTAGCCAAGGTGTTGAATTAAAAGATGCTAAGAAGGCGATCAATTTAGACAACTCTTTGTGTTTAAAAGATATAACGTCAATAAAAAACATTTACCAAAAGTTTAAAAAGTGTTCTCTAGTAGACAACCTTGATATAGTAAATATCTCCCAGCTTTATCAGAACTGTGTCTAACTATCTCAGTTATGTTGTTGACACTGAGACACCTGGTCTAATTCACCAGATGGTTGATGACAAATGTAAAATCCATAGTTTAGTTTTAAGGGAAACAGAAACAGGAGAAGTTATAAGCTGTGCAGATCAAGAAGGATATGAACCAATTGAAAATGGTCTCTATTTTTTAACTCAAGCTGATCAATTGATCATGCATAACGGGATTAATTTTGACCTAAGAGCTTTACGAAAAGTATATCCAAATTTAAAACTAAAGAAAAAAGCTGTTGTTTGTGACACATTAATCCTAAGTCGTGTTTTATGGCCCGAACTAGAACCAATAGATGAACAAAAGTTCTCACATATACCTTCAAAATATAAAGGTAGACACTCTTTAGGTGCTTGGGGTGAAAGATTAAATGTAAATAAATCAGATTTTCCAGTAGAAGAAGGTGCCGAAAAATGGGATATATGGACTCCAGAAATGCAGAAGTACTGTGAAAATGACACCTTAGTAACTTTAGAACTTTATAAATACTTAAAGACACAAGAACTAGATCCTCGTTGTTACAAACTAGAGCATGAATTTGCAACTATAATGACACTACAAGAAGACTTCGGTTTTCCATTTAATGAAAAAGCTGCATATGCACTTGTTAATACCCTTAAAGCACGTCATTCAGAAATTGATGACGAACTGCAAAAAATCTTTCCGCCTATCACAGAAAAGAGAATTTCGGAGAAGACAGGCAAGACGCTCAAGGATAAAGTAACTATATTTAATGCTGGATCTAGAAAACAAACATCAGAACGATTAAAAAAACTTTACCCAGAAATTAAATTCTCTTCTACAGAAAAAGGTAATGTAAAACTTGATGATACTGACTTAGAAAAACTTGGTAAAAAATATGAAGAAGCTGCTCTTTTAGCTGAATATCAATTACTTAATAAAAGATTAGGTCAAATATCTGAAGGTAAAGAAGCTTGGCTAAAACATAGTCAAAAATATAAAGATGGAAGGATACATGGATCAGTTATAACAAACGCTTGCGTGTCTGGGCGATGTTCTCACCGAAGTCCAAATATGGGGCAGATTGTTTCCGTAGGTCATAAATACGGAGAAGAATGCAGAGCTTTATTCTATGCTCCTGTAGGGTGGGTTCAAATAGGTGCAGATGCTAGTGGACTTGAACTAAGAGCTTTAGGCGCACAGTTAGCTTATTTCGATGGAGGAGAATATGCAAAATTAGTTAGTAAAGATGGATTTGATATTCATACTTATAATGCACAATTATTTGGTATATATGACGGTAAAGATAAAATAAAAAAATCAACTAGAGATCTTGCAAAAACATTAATCTATGCTGTTCTTTATGGTGGAGGTTCAAAACGAATAGGCTCCATCATGGATAAAACTTTAAATGAGTATGACCAGAAGCAATTAGGCAGAGATACTATTGATACTTTTTACAAAAATTTACCAGCTATAAAAAAATTAAAAGATAAAGTAGACGAAAAAATTACACAAAGAGGTTATCTAAAAGGCATAGATGGAAGACATCTACAAATAAGATCTAGACACTCAGCATTAAACCAACTCCTTCAATCAACAGGAGCAATTGCTGTGAAAAAAGCTACTTGCATTCTTTACACTGATTTATACAAAGCAGGATTAAGATGGGGGTGCCATTTTGCTTTTGTTGCTCATGTGCATGACGAAATTCAAGCTCTTGTCAAACCTCAATTTACTGTTCTCTATAAAGATTTAGCAATAAACTGTTTCAGAAAAGCTGGAGAATATTTCGACTTGAAATGTCCTCTAACTGGTGAAGCTAAAGAAGGTAAAAACTGGATGGAGACTCATTAAATGAAAAATCGAATGCATCAAATTAAATCTTCTTGGTACTACATATTCTGGGGTTTAATGTCAGCATCTGTTGTTGCTGGTCAAATTTATGTTGGTACCGGATATAGAGAAATGTCAGAATCGTTAAAGAAAAGTGTTATACAGTTTGGTCCTCCTTTAGACGTTCAACGCATGCGCTAAGACATGTTTCTTCCTCGTCATCTAAATAACAAAAAGAAATGCATTCAAAATAAGTTTCAACTGGATCGTGTGTGTTCATTTCAAAACTTTAGACCATCTAATACCAAAAACACCTTGAGTAAAAATTCTTAAAAATAATTATGGATAAACATGACATACCATTTCTAGGCGATTTCTACACCAAAACTGAAGTAGATGCTATGGTTGCTGCTGCTGTTGAAGAAGCTAGAGCAATCGACGAAGCTTCAATGGCAGAGCATAATTTCAAGGCAACAATTATAAGTATGATTCTTGGGTTTATTTGTTTAGCTTTATTCTTAGATGGCACACTTAGATTGTTAGGAATTATCCCTCCTTTCTTAGATATTGATATAAGTATTGTTGACAAGATTGCAGAAAAAGTAGAAACAGAAGTTCTACCTTTACTTAATCAAGCTAAAGGTTATATTCCTAAAATTTAATTTCTTATGCTAAAGGAAAAATAGGAAGGTTTTGTACAGGTCCATAAGGGACTGGCATGTATTCAATACCTCTATTTGTTTCAAAGGGCCTAATAGGTTGAGAATCACCAACCGGATTACTAGCTAAAGGATACCTCATTAGATGACGCTGCCAAGTGTCTTCATTATTTCGGAAATTTAAAGGAGACGTCATAGATTTAACCTTACCATCTTTTCCTTTGTAAAATAGTTTTTGCATCGGTAAAGTATAAGGAACACCGGCCAATCTTATTGGAGGTGCAAAAGGATCAGTACCTTTGGGATTTATTTGTGGAGAATTGAAATAGTCCTTATTATATTGTTTTTGTAAATTATCGTAATCTCTTTTATTCACATCACGACCACGAGCCGTATTAAATAAGTCACTAACAATATTAACTAAAGGTAATATTTCTGATTTATCTATCTCTGGTCTATAAGGGCCAATAGTCCCAAATCCTTCTAATGGGTCAGGACCATCTCTCTCATAATCCCATTCCGTTGTTCTTACTTCCCCTATCTCACCCATTCCACCTAAAAAATTCTCAACAGAAGCATATGTCATATTCTTGCTATAAGTAAAGACCTCTTGCTATTTTAAATGAAAGAAGTACAGTATTTAGGCTAATAAAAAAAGCCATGCCACCCACAGAAGAGACTGATTCTGGGCCAGGTCCAGATGATTTCTCTACTACAGAATTAATTCAATTAGAAAAAGGTTACTGCATCCTGAAAAACGGAGCAGAAGCTTACATCATAGACACAAAAGGTAAAGGTGAATACCAAAGCCTATACAAACAAATTAGTGACGAAGCAGAAGAAAAATTACAACTTCTTCAATCTCTTATTTGTAAACGTCTAGATAAAGAAGAATTAATTTCATCTCTCAACCCCAACTTTTCAAAAATTTCCTATGAATAACATCACAATTACAGCACGTTACACAGGACATGTAACTACTGATAAAGGTATTTATGTCTTAACTGTAGATGGTGGTAAAGGAGACAAAAGATTACCTTTCTGTGTTGTTCCTAGCTGGGCAGCAGAAGAAACAGGTAAAGAAGGATGTTTTGAAAAAGGACAAAAAATATTAATAAATGGTCTTGCATATCCAACAGATAGAAAACATGGAGATGGAATGTTCTATGTTGTTCCTACAAATAAATTTCAAGCAGTTCCAGATAATATAGAAATAAATCAACTAACAATAGCCGGACGTGCTTTTATAAATGATGGAAAAAATCCAAAGGTCGCTAACCTTGGTATCTATTGTCCTGTCAGAAAACAAGATTACATAAATGTATCTCCACCAAATCAATTCTCTTTACCTTTTCGAGTAGAAGCTTGGGATAACGATGATCCAAGAAGAGCGCAAAATGCAACTTATATAAGGAATAAAATTCAAAATAACACCTTAGTTAGCTTAGGTTGCATGCTTAAGTATAGAAACTATGTGAATAATGAAGGAGTTTCAATTGATCAATATAGATTTGCATATCGAAGCAACCAATTAACAACATTCACTGAAAAGAAACAAGAAGTTAATAAAGAAGAACTAATAGAAACGGTTAAGGAAATTATCAAAGAAACTCCAAAGAAAGTACAGCACACACCAGCAGGATATGATTCTCCACATCAGCAATCAATTTCTAGATCAACTGTAGAAGACGATGATATTCCTTTCTAAAAAGTAATTTCATCGCTATCCTTTTAACATTCACAACTAACGACGCTCTCCATGACGCCATCTAAAGCCGCTGCTATTTCTACACGCAGCTTTGACTCATTCAACATTTTTAAAGATCCAGAATATATAACTGGCATCCAAGGACTAGGAACTTTACAACCTCTCGTAGATGATCGAGAAGGCATTGCATACTTTGGTGTAAAAGAAGAAAACTGGGGAACATGCAAATGGACAGCTACCGAAAAAGATTTTGAAAAAGGTTCAGTTCTATTTGACGATGTTCATGTCTTTAGAAATAGACAGAAAGAAAGAATGCATAAATTTATAGCTCCTCGTCTACAAATTATTCATGCCTCTAATATCTTGGTCGTAGACGATAATATTACAGATCCAAAAACTGGTAAATCAAAAAATATAATTGTAGGTGATTTATCAATGGAAGGGGTAAAAGAAGCTTTTGAAGCTGATCAAAAAGCTCAGCAAGAAGATAAAAAACATTCTCGCCAATACTCAACTCGTACTAAATATTTAGTTAACATCTTAACTAAAGAGAACAAGCCAGCTCATGAAGTACCTATTGTTTTAACTTTAAGAGGTCTTGCAAGTGTAGATCTTTCAGAAAAAATGAGAGACTTCCAGACCAAAATGGATAAATGCTTAAGTGCTGCACAAGGTTTAGGTTCAGGAGTTAAATTTGATAGACGAGTCAAATCACTTTATGTATTTATTCCAACTTTATCGGCACAAACAAAAGGTTCAATGCAAAACGAAATCTGTGCTGTCGAAAGCGTAAGATTACCTGAATACACTGATCAAGCATCTGCACAAGCAGAGATACTCGAATTAACAATACCAGATGAGGCTAGAGATAAAACTTGGGAGCAATTAGAAGATAGTTTCTTAGGTGATTACATCAATAGACATAGCGCACAAGAAGCAGCCAAACTCCACGGTGCATATGGAATTGCTGATGGTGTTCCAGCTTTAATGCCACAGGGTTCTGTCCAGGTCTTACCAGCAGAACTTTCAAAAAGAAAAGAAGATACAGGTGAACTAGAAGATGGTTTACTAGCCTAAAAAAGGGGGCAGTGGATGTGCAGTCTCATGGCTTTCTGTACCGAAAGGTTTAGGAGATGGGGATCTCCTATCATCCACTTAAGCCCCACCTTTAATTAATTTCTTTAGCTGATAGTTTTGAATAAACTCTATCAGCTTTTTTTATTATTTTTTGAGCTTTTTCTCTAGAAGAACAATTCTGAGCTTTAGTCGTCAATTTTAATAATTTTCTATGCTTTTTATCTATCCCCACAAATCATCCTTTATGTTCAGTTTTAACTATATTATTAGTTTCGAGTTTTGCAAGTCTTTTACATAAACTACGTATAATTGCTTGACGCTGCATAGTAACAGAAAGTAAATTTAAAGCCGCTATTTTTAATCTTTCTGGATCTTTCATCATCCCTAATTCTCTAGAAATAGCTGTCATTGTAAACTCATCTTCTAATGTTGGAGATGTATCTACTGAATCAAAAGGAATCTCTGTCACTTGGAATTTTGCCATAAAACAAAGGACTTTATTACTTAGTCTACTACTTGCATTGACATAAGCCGTACAAATACTAAAATCGATTAGAAGAAACAGAACGTTAATGGCACAAAATGTTTGGGTTGATGGGAAAAGATCTAAAGAAACGAACCCTAAAAGAACCTCAATAGGCGAAGGTAGAAGAAAAAAAGGATCTTATAAATGGAAAAATACAAAAAAATATAGAGGTCAAGGCAAGTAATGGCTGATCAATCTTCCTATCGACAACTATTAGAAGATAGTGTAGAAATTGATTTACTTTTAAAAGATTCAGAAATACCTGATGAAGATAAAGAAGAACTTCGTTATATATGGGGGTCACTTAAGTCCAGAAGAGAATCTAAATTTGATGCCATCGTTGGAGTCATAAAAGATTGTGATAAGAGAATTGATCAACTTGATAGAGAAATTAAAGACCTAAAAAGTAATAAAGAACATTGGAAAAAAAAGAGAAACGATATTATTAACATCATTAAATTTGCATATGAAAATCGATTAATAAGTTCAAAACCTACAGGAAATAAATATCAAGCAACAATTAAAGCTGTTCAATCAAAATTAACAGCTAACTTTGAAAAATGGACTGATGAAGAAAAAAAAGAATTTGGATTACAAAAAGTAACTACTATAAAAGCTCTTAACAATAAAGGAAAGGTTATTCATTATCAAGCTGAAGAATTACCTGACAAAGAAAAACTCAGAGAAACCTTAGAAAAAGACCCTAATAACAGTCCAGTTGCTGCTAAACTTACAAAACGTGTTTCTTTATTATATAGACTAAGAAAAAGAATACATATCGGTATCTAAAAAATGCTAACTGACCCCGAAAAACGAAAAAGAATGCAAGATGTAATTGAAAATGCTGCAAAAGATCATATAGAAAAAGTAAACATATGGCTAAGTGATTTTTTTTCTAAAAAACCTAATGAAGTAGAAGATAAAGATGAAACTTCCTCCATTTATTTAGATGAAAATCCATTTGATCGTTAAGTTCTTGGATTAGGGCAGATAATCTAGTCTTACTGTCATAAATAAAATGAGACAAACACGTAAAATCAAGTATCGGGGTGGTCCATCTGAAATCCTCAAAGCAATTGAATTCAACGGTTACACTATTAAGTCTCTGAAACATGGCAATACGGGCCATATTCTTTATCGCTTTCCAAGTAAATCCCACAATTGGGAGCCTTGTTGGTCAATGGATTTAGCGACTGCCAAAAATGGTGTGAATAAATACAATCAGCATTTACACGGTAAAAATTCAGAACAGAGTGAGATACCCGTAGAATCAAACACGTAGTAAATATGGCTTGACTTAGTGGTAAGACCTTTAATGACGAATCTCATGGATGATTTAGCCAAAGATATACATAGCTACTTGCTTGATATCTCTACCGAATTTCAAGGAAAGCATTTAGTTTTAATCCCTATAACTGAAGTAGTTAAAAAATTTGGCCGAAATCATAGAACAATTCAAAGACGTATTCATGCTTTAAAAGATGAAGGTCTATTAGATCCAGTAATTAAAAGGAATACCATATCCTTATATCACATTCACAATTTAATTGAATAGCCATGACTGAACATTCAACTCCAGACCCGTATTTAGAGCATTTAAATTTTCTTTTATCATCCTTCACCGATAATGGAAAATCTTTAAGAGGGTTTGTACCTAATCCACAAGAATTATCAATCTGTGTTTTAACAGCAGGTCTCTTAGCTAATTCAAAATTAATGATTAGCCCAGATGATGCAATTAAATCAGCTTTTGATATTCACGCAAGAATACAAGGGCATGTAGGTCAATTCCAAAACATGCAATTTGTTCAAAAAATCGACAATTGTTTCAATGAAGGACAACAAGAAAGACCTCCAGAAATTGAACACGACTAAAGATAGAATAGAAATTATCCTTTCTTTAATGATGAAGAAACCAGAATTAATCTTAATCACACCGCAAGGCGGAACTGTTCACAAGTATCCTCTAACCGGTGGCAAAACAACATTTGAGAGATATTTAAGTTGCTATACAGGTAGCTGCAAATTTTTTAACGATATGGATGGAGCTAAAAAACACTTAGTAACTGTAGAACCAAAGAATTAGCAAGATTTAGTGAGGTTATTCTCCTTAGAACTGTAACAAAAGTTCTTGGATTATAGATCTAAAGGAGACACACGACTAACAATCGATGGTTCGAGGCATTATAAGACTCCATATGGTGCTTTCCCTTCAGTAACAACGATCTTATCTGCAACTCAAGGAAATAAAGCAGCACTAGAAAGATGGGCTAAAAAAAATCCAGGTGGTAGAGAAGCAGCAGCTGCAAGAGGAACAAAAGTTCATGCCTTAATGGAAAACTTTCTCCTTGGCTCAGATAGAGAACCTGAAATTGAAGATGAAGAAATAGCAGCTTTTTGGGATGGGCTTCCTAAAAATCTTGAAAAATTAGAAAATGTAGTTTGGGCAGAAAATCCTTCTAATCCAGATGACTTTTCTTGGGTCGTTGGTGGAGATGGAGTTTCAAGAGTTTGGCACCCAGGAGTAAATAAAAAAGAAAATTGGGGGTGGGCTGGAACACCTGACATTGTTGCAGAATACAAAGGAAAAGTAGTGTTAGGTGATTTAAAAACTAGTAATGGACCTTACTATGCTCGCTGGCCTAATAAAGATACTCCTAGAAATGTGTATGGGATGCAACGAGCAGGATTTATGAAATACTCAAAATGCCAAATGCAAATGGCAGCTTACGCACTAGCTTTAGAACATACAATAAATATAAAACCAGAATTAATAATGACCTTTGTTGCAACAAAAGACAGGTCTCAAGTCTTTGTAATTCAAGGCAACACAATCAATAAATATAAAGAAAAATGGTTAAATGCTGTAGAAAAATACTATACAGAAATTCTTCCAACTAAAGAAACCTCAGAGGTAGAAATGGAAGCTATAGACGAAGATAAAAAGACAAGTGCATGCCCTATAAATTAGTAATACAGAAAAAATTTTAAAAATAGGGCTGGCGTATTTCTAAAAAAGCGTTACATTCAAGCTGGCGTTAATTTTTTTATAGCGAACGAGAAAAAACTGTGTCATCTGAATCAACAGAATCAAACAAAAATTTTCCATTAAGTGCTGGGGAAATAAATTTAGACCTAATCCCTAAAGATTGGGCTTTAACTCCACTACGGGAAAAAAGAGCTTATGTTCCTAATTGGCCTTCTCAACCATACTCTATTGAGCAGATCAAACACGAGTTGAGTGAGGGAAATGCAACCGGCATAGGTTTAATCACTGGTCAGTGGTCAAATGAAGGTGGACTTTTATGGGTGGATATAGATGGTGAAGAAGGAGAGGAAGCTTTAGTTAAAGAACATGGAGTACCTATATCAAAAATATTTCCAAAGACTTTAACTATATCTTCTGGCAAAAAAGGTAGGCAGAGAATGCTATTTAGTATTCCCGCTACAAAACTTTCTTTATTACCTGATAAAGCAACTATAAAAATAGGAATACCTGCTTTTGAAATCTTATTTAGATCAAGGCAAGGAGCAATAATGGGTAGCCACCCTGAGACTGAAGGGTACTTCACCACTGATCACGGAGGTTTTGAATATGCAAAAAACCCCCCTGAAATGCCAGATTGGTTATATAAAAAAATTACTGATGCTTACCCTACTAATAAATACAAAAGAAAAGCTAAAAATGGAATACTTACACAGCATATAAACCTTACCTACGAGGAAGGTTCTGAGTATTATCACGAAGAACTTTTAAGTGAAGCAAAAGTATATCTTGAATTTTTAAAGGAAGAAAGAGCAGTTGATTATGACGAATGGCTTACCATTGGTATGGCCTTACATCAAATAGATGATTCATTATTAGAAAACTGGATTGCGTGGTCACAAGAAGCTCCTAATTTTCAAGAAGGTGTATGTGAAAGAAAATGGAACAGCTTTGAAAGGGTACCTGGTGGCCCTGGGCCTGAAGGACATTGCGGTATTCATACGCTAAGAGCTAAAGCTAAAGAAGACGGCTTTATAGACCTAGGAGGATGCGTTGTCGAATCTGCTGAAGCGTTAGCCGATAAAGCAAAAACTATGTTTGAAGATGACGAAGAGGAAATTAAAGAAAGAAGTCTAAATAATGCGTTGAAATCAATAATAGGTCAGCCTACTGAAGAAGAAATTGAAGATGTAGGTAAAAGAGTTAAAAGAAAAAATAAACCTAAAACACCTCCATCATCTGAATTAGCGGCTTATATTGCTCCGATGATATTTGAAACAGGTTGGAGATACGACCCTAAATTTGATGTATTTATGTTCTATCGAAGAAGTAAAGGAACATGGAGGAGAGAGGAATATAAAAATGAATTTAAATTATTTGTACAAGACCTATTTATAAATGAAAACGTACCAACACCAAGCGGCTATACCTCTCATTTATTATCTGACGTCGTAAATTTAACTCAAGCTTATATAACTCATACCTACTGGGATGATGATTCAGATAAATTAGCATTTAACAATGGAGTTTTAGAAATAAGTACAGGTGAATTCCTAGAACATAACCCAGAACATTACTTAACTTGGGGATTAGATTTTGAATACGAAAAAGATGCAGACCCTGGACCCATTATTGACTGGTTAACAAGAACACAATATGGAGATACAGAACGTGTACAAGTTTTACGTGCATGGTTAAAGTCCTGTCTTGTAGGTCAAGGTCATGAACTCCAAAGATTTTTAGAAGTCATAGGACCAGGAGGCCGAGGTAAGTCAACATTTGCAAATCTCTGTTGTGCTTTAGTTGGTAACGGTAACTATGCAAGTACAACATTAAATCAACTTGAGCAAAGTCGTTTTGAAATTGCATCTATTAAAGGTAAACGACTTACCTTAATAAATGATTCAGAACGCTATGGAGGATCAGCTCAAATATTTAAAGCCTTAACTGGTGGAGATAATTTACGCTTTGAAGAAAAAAATAAAAATGTTGGTGAACCATTTGTCTACACAGGCATGGTCATGGTCTGTGCTAACGAACCTATACAAACAACTGATAACACTTCTGGATTATCAAGACGACGTTTAACTGTTGAATTTAATCGACCTTTATGGGATAAAAATTCAGAAGCAAAAGAAATGATAAAACTTGAAAACGGAATAGTAAACGGGTTATGGAAGCATTATTTACCAGGATTAGTTAACTGGGTTCTCTCCATGAGTACTCAAAGTATGCGTGAATATCTTCTTGATACTTATGAAAAAGTACCATCACTTAAAAAAGTAAGAAACGAAATTTTATTGAATAGCAACAGCATTGTTGAATGGCTTCAATCAGAAGTTGTCCATGATCCTAAAGCTGTATCGTCTGTAGGTAAAAAAATCCCTGCTGCAAAAGACGCAAAAGAAAGATATTGCAACAGCAATTTTCATCTTTATGCCAGCTATTGTTCGTATTGTGAAGATACAGGTTCAAAACCAGTAGGTCAGAAAAGATTTATATCTCTTCTTCTTGATTGTTGCCAAAATCAACTGGGACTAAAAAAGGTATCTAGCTTCACTAAAAGTGGGAGACCCTTTATTAAAGGCTTAATTGTCAGAAATTCAGATCAAAAACACACTGCGGCACCTACCATACTGCCAGAAAATAAATTGGCATAGTCAAAACCCTTGCAATATCAGGGGTTTTAAGTGTTAGCCTTACTAGGTAATTACTCTCATTCCTGAAATAAGGAAAACTAATGATTAAAACACTTATTGCTATTGCAGCCACATCTGCATCTGTAGCTACTCCTGCTGCTTTTGCAGGAACTTATTTAAATGTCGAAGCTAACTCCGGTTTCACAGGC
>Ga0163179_10002365_pt1 | contig 13190 bp, 3 predicted proteins | sample AtlANTMetagenome_FD_109643 | JGI IMG/M metagenome (GOLD analysis project Ga0163179, IMG submission 109643) | Marine eukaryotic phytoplankton communities from the Atlantic Ocean - Atlantic ANT 2 Metagenome | ecosystem: Environmental > Aquatic > Marine > Oceanic | place: North Atlantic Ocean...
GTTTAAATGACGTAGCACCAATACAAAAACTAACAGTCGCACAGAAATTACAAGAGGTTGGATGAATATACAACATATAGTGCCAATGTTCCTAGAGATAACAGCAGGAACGGTATTAATGACTACAGTTGCAGTTGTGATGATGTCTGCTATAATGAACGAATAATAAATAATGAAAAAAATTGTCGTATGTCAGAATACTCAGAACACGTAAATGATCTATGGGAAGACATGGATCGTCTCAATGCCATGTATGAAGAACTTATGTGGGAACATGATGATGTATTGGAATTTGTCGCAGATTATAAAAATAATCAGATAATTATTAGGAATAGATCACAAGATAGTGACTAGGGTTAGAGAGTATAATATAAATTATGTAAAATATCAGTTTAAGTGATCTGATAAATAATAAAAAAGTTTGTAAATAACAGTGCCTTTAAAGAAACCATCGCAATTGTTTAATAGTGAAGTAGTTGAAGAAGAACTTTCTTCGCCTGTAAAAAAATATTTAAATGAAACTTATCAACAGTTTCAAGGAACCCTATCTAATATTGAGAATCTTCAAGAAAAAATAGACCAAATTTATACAGAGTATCCAAAAACTTTTGAACTTTTAGCTGAAGAGGTAAGTAATAGAGTTACAAAATCTGATTTAGATAATGTAATGTACTCTCAATTAGAGGTAGTTGATAGAAGTTTTAAGGAAATTCAAGAAAAAGTAAAAGGAGTAAACAGAAAAGATCTAAGAGATTTTAAGGATAATGTATCACAACTGACTGAAATTGTTAATAATTTAATTGAAACTGAATTACCTCAGTATAAAAATAGAGTAACTAAAACTGAAGTAAAACTCTCTGATAAGTTTCAGAGCACTGAGAATAAAGTAACTGATGAGATAAATAAATTCTCCACTTTTTTAGAAGAGAAGATAGGTGAATTTGATAATGATTTGGAACAAACGAAAGAGGATGTTCTGAATACTAATGAAACCTTTAATAAATTAAGAACAATTGTTAAGGATGAACACCTTGAGAATAATCAAAAATTAGAAAAATTTTCTGAAACACTTAATGAGTTTAATAGTGAGGCAAATAATTTTAGGGATTCATTAAGTGATTCACTTGAGAATGATATTGATGATTTTAAAAAGGAATTAAAGTCTTTAGTATCAACAGATTTCATTATACTTGAAAAACATGTTAAAGATGATAATGAGAAACTAGAAGAAAAAATTAATACTTATATAGAGGACAATCAAAAGGAACTTGTTAAGTTAAAAGATAATGTCATTGATGATGTTTCGGATATATTTAAAGGAGATATAGCAGAGAATGTAAAAAAACTTGAAAATAAAATAAAAAATATTCAAGAGCAATATGATAATATCAAACCTGAAGAGATTATTCAGGAAGGACTTTTAAATATTCAGTCTAATGAAAAGAATTCTGATCCATTAACACCATTAGATCAAAATTTTGTTACAACAAAACAATTACAGGATCATTATAGGATATTTTTAAATCGAGTACAGGAACAACTTTCTACTTTAGGTGGTGGTGGTGAGACACGACTAGAGTTTTTAGATGATGTTGATAGAGATACAGCTCTTATTAATGGAAAGGTATTACAATACGACTCAGCAACTAAAAAGTGGAAGGGTGCTTCTGCAGCTGGAATAGGAACTGAAGATAGTTTAGTTACTAGTGGTATAATCACAGCAGGTAATGTAACCATAGGTGGCATAACAACTGCTTTAGTTGTCAATGGAGATGCTGCGATCACTGGTATTTTAACTGTTGGTGAAAGCACACTGACATTAGATGGTGATAATAATATAGTGCAAGTTGGTACAGCACTAACACTTGGGCATACAAATGGTATTCAGTTCCATACTCAAAATTTACATGCCAGTGGTTTTGAAGTAAATCAAATAAATGCGTCAGGTATTACTACAGTTAATCAACTCAATGTTAGTGGTGATGGATATGAATCTTCAATTATTACTGAATCAAACTATTTTTCAATTAAAGATAGTACTAATACTTCAGCATTATTTACTCCAACAGGTAGTGCACAATTAAATTATAATAATCAAACAAAAATACAAACTACAAATACTGGAGCATCGATCACTGGTAAAATAGAAGCAACCGATGCAGAATTTACTGGTAATGTATCAATTGCTGGAACATTAACATACGAAGACGTAACTAATATAGATTCCGTTGGTTTAATCACTGCAAGAAATGGTATAAACATTCCAACAAATAAAACAATTGGATTGGGAGATACCATTAGTGCAACTATAGAATATAATTCATATGGTGTGATGAATAGGTTGAATAAACATGGTGCTTCTGATTTTACATGGAAATTGGAGGATGAAGATGGAACTATGCATATGGAAGTTAGGTCTGGTACAACTAACTCATATGTTAAATTAAAACAAAATAATAATACTAAATTTGAAACAAAGGATTATGGTGTTGAAATAACAGGAACCACAGATACTGATCAATTAAATGTATCTGGTATAACAACATTTGGGGGTAATGCAACATTTTCGGCTGATGGAACCTTTACAACATCTTCAGGTTTTACGATTGAAAATGCACAGCCAGGCATAAGTTTTGTAGATACTGGTGCAAATCCTGACTTTATAATTCAAAATCGTGATGGTTCTTTTGCTATTAGAGATACAACTTCTAATGCTAATAGATTCCTTGTGAATATGGCTAATGGAGATGTCACAGTTACAGGAGGTTTAGATGTAGATGGACATACAGAATTAGATAATGTAAATGTATCTGGTATTTCAACTTTTGTTGGTGACATGAATGTTGCAAACGGTTCAGGTATAATTGAAGATGCTGGTGGCCAATTAAAAATTAGAGCTAATACATTTAATTTTAGAGATATAGGTAATACTAGGCAAATGTTATTTGTCTCTCAATTAGGTGGAGCAAAATTATACCACAATGGTAACCAAAAATTCGAAACTCTTGGATTCGGTGCCACAGTTTATGGAACTACTCAAACTCAACAATTAAATGTATCTGGTGTCTCAACATTTAGTAAAGCAGTTGGTATTAGTAGTAATCTTAATGTTACTGATAATCTAAATGTTGCAGGTATAACAAATTTAGATAATGTAAGCATTACTGGTGTTTCAACATTTACTGGTAATATTGATTTAAATGCAGATCTAGATGTAGATGGTCATACTGAATTAGATGATGTAAATGTATCTGGTGTTACTTCCATCACTGCTGGTGCTTTTGCTTCTAATGTTACTGCAGGGGGAAGAACTGTTGCAACTAATATTGATATTCAATCAGTCTCAGCAAGAACAGGAATTGTAGTTCGTAATGTATACAATTATAGAACTGACTCAAGTCCTTTTGGTGGGTTTCAAGTATGGGATCCTTATGATAGTGCAGCTACATCTTATGCTTTTATAGCAGCAGCAGGAGCAACTCTTGTTGATAAGGCTTGGATTAAAACTGATGGAACAGCATATTTTGCAGAGAATGTTGGTATTGGAATTACAAATCCAGATGCATACCAATCATCTTCAAGAAATTTAGTTATTGGAAAAGCAAGTGATGCGGCTGGAATAACCATAAGGACTGGGACAAGTAACGGTGGTTATATTCGTTTCGCAGATGGAACATCAGGTAATCAAGCATATCGTGGCACTATAGCATATGTACATGATGGTGATTATATGATGTTTGCAACAGATTCTACAGAAAAAGTTCGCATCACATCAGGTGGTGACGTTGGTATCGGAACCACAAATCCACAAGCAAAATTAGATGTAAATGGTTATGTTAATGTTGCTGGAATTGTAACTTCAAATATGATTCACTTAACGGGTGGAACATATAGAGCTGGTATTGATGCTATAACTGATTCTGCGATTATTGTAAATGAAGACTTTGCAATATATTGTCTCGAAACTGGTGGTGATTATTTAAGAGCAATAATTGAAAAAGATAGTAATATAATATCTATTGGTCAACCAAATACTACCACCATACAAGCAATTGATTTGAAACCAGGTTTCTCTGGTGCTGTTAGACTTCATCATGGCACTAGTGGAACTAATAATGTTAAGCTTCAAACCACTGGATACGGTGTTAGTGTTACTGGATTAGAAGTTACTGGCATTTCAACAGTTCAAGATTTAGATGTTACTGGTAATAATATTTTCTTAGATCATGGTGGTTCGATGTCAGGTGTGACTACAATCGGATCTTATTATTATGATAAGTTGGTAATTAACTCAGCAGTTAATTCTTCAGTATATGCAGACAACCCAAATTGGCCAGCTCCAGCACCACATGATATGGGTTGGACTGGATTTGAATGGAGAGATGGATTCTTCCAAGGATCTGTTATGTCGGGAGAGTTATCTCGATTCGATTTGACTTCTGCAGGAATAGGTAGCACTCATGTCAATCTGACCGTACAAGTTGCAACAAAAAGCACAGATCATAGATATCACGGTCAGGGAAGTACTTCTGGTTATGTGATATTTGAAGCTGGAGGAAGCAAATCAGCTATACACTCACCATTCTTTACGTTTACACCAGGTAGAAAATATCGATTTGATCAGTCTCATAATTCAAATAGCACTCATCAAATTAAATTCTATCTTGAGGCAGATAGAACCACCTTATATGAAACAGGTGTAACTTATAATGGAACTGCTGGTAATGCAGGTGCCTATACTCAAATTGAAATTACAGATACGACACCAAATGTTTTACATTATCAATGTGTAAATCATTCCTACATGGGAAATTCTTTCCAAACAAATTCTAATACATCTAGTAAGAAGTTTGATTCTGATATAACACTTTCAGATGATGTGAAGGCAATATTTGGATCAACTGGTGCTGGAGATCTTCAGATATTCCATGGATCAACAGGAAATTATATTAATGCAAATGTTGTTCGCACAACAAATACTAATACATTATTATTTGAAGTTGCCAATGGTTCAAATGGTATTTCTTTCAACCATCGAACTGGAAATGGAAATAATGATTTTGAGAATATGATAACTGCAACTCCAAATGCAGGAGTTGATTTATATTTTAATGGTAATAAGAAAATTGAAACTACCGATTCAGGATCTATTTTAACTGGTCTAACCACAGTAACACCTTCTGTAGAATTTACCAGTAGTTCTTATCCGTCTAGGGAATTTTCTTTGGTTTTCGTTGATCCGTCTACTAACACACAGTATGCTGCTAATGTAGGTGTTGCTAAAACACTTTATCACAGATATGGGGGTATTAGTTTTGATGATTATAGTAATACATTATCAGCATCTGGTATCGAATATTTCAAGACTCGTAACATCCTGGTTACCACAAATAATAATAATAATAGAATGCATCTAAGACAAGGGTATGGTGGAAGTAATTCAGGTGGTGATGCAAGTTTAGGTGATACTGATAATTCTTCAATTGCTCTTTTCGAATCTAATGGTAGCGCATATATTACAGTTGCTTCAGGTATCCACACCAATATTGATGCTGGTGTTTTATTTGCAACCAGTAATGGTCCTACAAGAGGAGCAATTTTATATAATGATCAGTTCCAAACTCTTAAATTTAATACACTTAGTCGTTCTGCTTCAAATACTAGACTTTCTCTTTCAGAATCTGGTGCTGTTGTAAGTGGGGTTGTCACTGCAACTTCATTCAAAGGTCCTAGTGGAGTTACTGCGACATTCATTGGTGATGGTTCAGGACTAACTGGAATAACTGCATCAGGTTCAGGAATTGTAATTAAGAATAGTGGTTCAGTAGTTGGAACCGCAGGAACAATTGATTTTGGAGCAAATCTATCTGTATCAGCAGTATCTTCTGGTATTGTAACTGTAACAGGTTCAGCAAGTGGTGGTGGAGTTACAGTACAAGATGAAGGGTCTTCTTTATCTACCACCGCAACGACACTTAACTTCGTAGGAGATGGTGTTGTTGCATCAGGAACTGGAGCAACTAAAACAATTACTATTCCTGGTGGTGGAAGTTCTGCTGGAGGAGGTCTATTCTCTATAGAGGGTGAAAGGAGTGGTGGTGTTAATCTTAACAATTACTATGCTGTTGGTAATGGTGCTCAACCAACTCAAGGACAAAGAATACCAGTTGCAACTTCTTTGAAGTATATGACATTATCTAATGATGGTAATTCAACAATGACAGTTGAACTTTATGTCAATGGAAGTGGTTCAGGAAAAACAATTTCATTATCAAGTAGTAGTGCAGCGACTGCAGATTTTACATCTTCTCCTCTTTCTATAGCAGCAGGTGATAGGGTAACATTTAGATGTGTTGCTGGATCCTCTACTCATACTTCAGTTGTTGCAGGTTGGTTCCATCAAAATGCTGTCTTACCTGATAGTTTAGTTGGAACTGCACTTTCTGTTAGTGGAATATCAACTATAGGAAATGTACTTGTTGGTGGTGGAACAACTGATCTTGTTGTAAATGGTGACGCTAGAGTTACAGGCATCTTGACAGTTGGCACAGGATCGATTACAATAGATCCAAATGAAGATAAAATTCAAGTTGGAAAAGTTGTTCTTCCAAATGGTAATGCAACGACAGATACTAATGCGATAGCCTTTGCAATCGCACTAGGATAAATATCTCTATAACATCAGAACTGATAAAAATCTAAGAGTATAAAAATGGCAAAGAAACTTTATGTAGGAACCTATAGGTTTGATGCGAGTGAAAAAATAGTATTCATAAAGGGTAATATAAATGTCGAAAGATTTTTAATAATTACGAATGTAACTGACAATGTAATAATTTATAATTTTGCAAGTGCTTCACTTGGTTATAGTCTAGTTTCTTACAATGTATCAACAGACGAAACACAACTTACTCTGACATATGATACAACATCAATGTCTGATACTGATAAGTTGCAGGTTTTCATTGATAATGACTATCAAGAAATAACTCCTTCTGAAGATATATTAGATCCTGTCGGTAAACTTCGAGTTAGTAATCCAGAAAACCTAATTGATACTGACTTTGAATATGGACTTCAAGGAACAAAATGGGAAACCCTACAGACCGTAAATAATCTACCAACTATCTTTACAAATTCGGGAGATGTTTCACTTGATGGTATTCAATCTATAGATGTAAATGCTGGAAGTAAAAGTGTAAAAGTAACAACATCTATTGCACATGGATTAGTTATTGGAAATCCAATATCTGTCTTAGGAACCTCACAATATCAAGCAGAGGGTCAATTTGTTGTAACTTCAGTTTCTACAAACTTTGAATTCTTTTATGAGATGGATGTAGCTGCTTCAGAAACTGCTAATATTAGTGCGAGTTATACTACAATTATACCAGGTAAATTTTATGAAGGGTCAAGTTTAGTTATAGATCAAAGTGGAGGAGTTGTTACAAATGAGGCTAGTCCAAGTGTATTAACAGCAACGACTAGTGAGACTCATGGAATGTCTCAAGGAACAAAGGTATATTTAAGAAATTCTGTAGGTCCTAAAGTTTTAGGAATCACAACAAGTAATATTAATGCTTCTGATGGTAAACCATTTGTCGATACGAATACCACTGCTGCAACAGATGTTGACTTAGATCAAACTGCTTCCACAGGTAGAGCAGGATTTAGAGATAGAACAGTGGTTACCTTTGACTGGGAAGGCACATATCAAAAATATATTGATGCTGCTGATGTAAGTGCGTCCAATGATACAATTACTTGGAATGGTCACGGTATGCATAATAAAGCTTTAGTTTTATTTCAATGCCCTTATGAAGGTAGGTCTGATGGTGGAATGAATGATGGGCAAGTATATTATGTGGAAAACGTAGATAGTGATACGATTAAATTACACACAACTAACGCACTAAACTCAGGTTCACTTGTAAATTTAACTACACCTAGTAATACTTCAGGGTTTAATAGGTTGGTTTTAATTTACAAAGTTGAAGCTGCGAATGGAACTCTTCGTAGAACACAATATGGTCAATATCAAAATAGTCAAACAACAGTACAAACATCTAGAGTCGGAACAGCCAATCTTAATGCCACTACTTTCGATATTAATCTAACAACATTGTATGGAGGAAACTCAAGTATACCAACTAATTTAATATGTACAAGTATACTACTTGCAGGTGATGTTAATAGTACTGGTGAGTATGTGGAGTTTACTGTAGGTGGACAAACACAACGACTTTACTCACCAGGAAACCAATCAAATAATTTGGCAGCCACTGCTATATCTCCAGGTGGAGGAACTCCAGTTTTTAATGGTTTAAATCTTAACAGTTCAAAAGTTACAGTTGGTAGTACAATTTATCTTAGATTAGTAGTTAGTTGTCACTCTTCTGTTGGTACATTCACTTCTCCTCAAGGTTATAGATATTCGTTTGTTTTAAATTTACCTGCTCCTGCTGGAGGTTCAGGAAGTGCGGATGAAATGAGTGGTTACGATCTTGCATCTACTACTTATGGTCTTGGAAACACTCAACCTAATGCTGTAATCGCATTTCAGGGAATATCAGCAAGTAGTTCTACAACAACATCTGCAGATGCGTTTTCTTACTTATCAAATCAAAGATTGTATGGTAGATATGGAACATACGCAGTAAGAAATCCTAATAATACCTTAACAATAGATGGTTCAAATGTTAATACTGGAAATTTTGTAATCAATTACAATGATAATGCTGCATCTTATGGTGATTCTAGTCAAATTTATTATATAATGGCAAATATTTTAAGTTCTGATAGAAATACATTATACAAACTTAATCATGGATTGACAGGAACAAACATTGATTGCACTGTGAGTGTTGGATCAACTGCATTTGCTAATGGTGAAAGATTTAATTTTGCATCATTGTCTGGATCATCTACTGCAATGCCACAATCATTTACTGGTGAGGTTACTGTAATCACTCCTAATGTTTTTAGATTGACTACAAAACTATCACCAAATACTGATGATATTACAAAGGTTCCAAGTCAGTTTATTTTGGGTGTATTGAATCCAAACCCAACATATAATACAATCTTTATTAAAAATCATAAGATAAACGCAGAAACTGATGCTGTTTATAATAATATTTCTGGAACTGGAATAGGTGCTACACCTGCTCTATCAGATGGTGACTCGGTTAAATTAACTCGTTTTGATGATAATAGATTAAAAATGCTTCAAGGGGGAAGTGGTTCTGCTCCAACAGTGATAACAACAATTACTGAACGTAACAGTAATGCTTCAGAATCTATATTTCTAGATCTAGAAACTCCTTCTTCCTTTGTTCCTGGTACTGTAACAATTACAAAGGTTGAATTTAGAGGTGATTTTAGTGCAACCTCTGAATATCTTGATATGACTTTTGAGGATAATGATACATATCGTATTGGACAATTTGATGACTCTGGAGATACTGCGGTATATACTACAAGTACAACCCTTCTATCCAAAGATGTCTCAAGTTTATTAAAACTTCAGGGTGGAAAAAAAGGTATATCAATTACATTTGATGCCTCTCCTGCAGTTAACTATGGTCCAGGTGGAGGACCTTGGTGGGGTATCAAGATCACTTATAATAGTGTACAGGGTGGTATTGCTCTTACATCACCAGGTACAGGTGAAAAGAAATTTACTATCAGTGAATTAATTGGTGCTTATGATGGAGTATTTTCAATGAGTACTATACCAACTACAAAATCGTTTACAATCAATTCAGATTTCCAAATACCTGCGAGAGCATATCCAATCTCATCATCCAATATTGACAATGCCACTGAAATTATTACTATGACTTCGGGTGGTAAAAATCACAATTTAATTACTGGTGAAAAAGTAAGTTATAATCCTGGTGCAAATTCAAGTATTTTACCTACTGGAGTTGGTACTGGTGTTACTGATGTTTATATTATTGGTGTTGGGGATACTACTGCTAAATTAGCAGCATCCGCACTTGACGCATTAAATAATAATCCAATTGATCTTACAGGATCAGCAGGTATTCATACTATTACTGCAAGTAATGTTATCAAAAATATCAAAGCAGTAGGAGATGTTTCTACTATTGATACTTTAAAGACCATAACAGGAAATGGTACTAAATTCCTCACAGATTTTAAACGATTTGATTCAATTTTTATTAATAACGGTACATACATTCAAAGATTTACAGTTGATAATATTACAACTGATACAAATATGACACTTTTTGAAGGTGCCACATCTACTGGAAGTAGTTTAGATTATTACTATGAAACACAATTAGCTCTCAGACCTGATGGATTTAGTTTACATAAATCATTTGATGGTGGAGTTGATATAACAGCAGGTACAAGTCCTGATAGTCGAATATGTAGACAAACACGTAAGTATTTTAGATACCAATCTGGTAAAGGTATTCAAACCAGTTTTGCGATTAACTTTAATCCACCTAAAATTGTAAGTAGTCTTCTTATTTCTACAGGTAATACTGCCACAGTTAGAACACAAGAACAGCATAATTTAAGTGTCAATGATATTATAACAATTGAGGGAGCAACAGTAACTACAGGATCTAATTTCTATAATGGATCTTTTGCTGTCGCATCTACTGCTGATGATTTTACATTTACATATACTATGAACGGAATCCCATCAGATGTAACTGCTGGAGGTTTTCCAACTTATGTTAGACAATCATGGAGTGATAGTTCTGTAAGAGCAGGAATGTTTGATGATCAAAATGGATTCTTCTATGAGTATGATGGACAATACTTATATGCTGTAAGAAGAAGTAGTACCACTCAAATTGCAGGACAAGTAAGTGTTATACGTAATAGTGCTATCGTAAATGGAACATCAACCGCATTTACTTCTCAAGTTAATGCTGGAGGTAAGGTTGTAATACGTGGACAAACTTATAAAGTTGTTGAAGTTAGTTCTGATATTCGTTTAGTAGTTCAACCACCTTATCGTGGAATTAGTGCTTCGGGTGTGAAGATGACAACGACAATTGACACGAAGACTAAACAGTCAGATTGGAACTTAGATCCAGCAGATGGTACAGGATTTACTGGTTACATTTTGAACATCAATAAAATACAGATGGCCTACATTGATTATTCATGGTATGGTGCAGGTAAAATAAGATATGGATTCAAAGATAGAGTTGGTCATATTAGATATTTCCATGAATACATACACAACAACCTCTTAGATGAATCTTATTTCCGTTCAGGTAACTTACCAGCAAGATATGAAATTGAAAACGGACCTCTTGCAACAACTGCTCCAACTCTATTCCACTTTGGTACGTCTATCATTATGGATGGTAAATTTGATGATGATAAAGCTTATCAATTTACTGGAGAGAGTAGACCACAAATTTATACTAATGGAGGAAACGCAGCTTTCACTTCTAACTCAGCATCAACTTTTGCACAGGTAACATTAAATGGTAGAAGAGTTTATGTATATGCATTGCAGGTTAGTTTATCAAACGCAAATCAAACTGATGTTGGTGTTACAATCAAAGAAACATCTGGAACTACTCTACCTACAGGAACTTTTGTAACACAGGTAAAACTGGATGGTGCAACTAGTATAATCTACACTAATTATCCAGCAACTACAACTGATCCAACTGGTGGTGCAGAATATAGTGTTATTACTAGTGGAACATCATTTACAATTGGAGAAGTAACAGCAATTGAACTTGCTCGACCAATTCCATTAATAAGTGTAAGATTAGCACCATCTGTTGACAGTTCTTTAACTGGACCTGTTGGTGCAAGGGAAATTATTAATAGAATGCAATTGCAGTTGAAGCAAGCATCTGTTACCACAAACACTTCTATCGAATTGTTCCTAGTTCAAAATGCACTACCAAGTGAAATACCTTTTGAAGATGCTCAGAAACCTAGTTTGAGTGAAATTATTAAACATAAACCTGGGGATACAATGCAAGGTGGAACAACTATTTTCAGTACAAAGAGTTCAAGTGGATCTGCAACTGTTGCGTTGAGTGATCTGTTAGAGATGGGTAATAGTATTCTTGGTGGAGATGGAATCTTCCCATCAGGACCTGACTTATTAACAGTTGCGGTTCAACCACAAGATACATCATCATTTACTTTAGCACAACCCTTCAGTGTTTCTGGTAAAATATCTTGGTCTGAATCACAAGCATAAGTATAAAATTATACTTGACAAGTATGTAAAGTTTTGTTATAATAAATACATCAGTGAGGAATTCCTCACAATTTACTTGGGACTCGAACGGATCGCCCTCCCATGTAGACTGCTCTTAAACCAAGACCTATAGGCAGTATAATACTTCGTCTTTAATATCCTGTAGCGAGGGGTTACAGGAAATAAGTTTCGCATCTACCCTTGATGCCCTACTTAAAAACGTCTTACTAATGACAACTTCAAATTTAACACGCAGACAAGGACTCCTACAAGGATGGCCTGAGTTCTGTGAATGGGTAACTTCAACAAACAACAGAATCTATGTTGGTTGGTTCGGTGTACTCATGATCCCATGTTTGCTCGCAGCAGCAGCATGCTTTATCGTTGCTTTCATCGCAGCACCTCCAGTCGATATCGACGGAATCAGAGAACCAGTTGCGGGTTCTTTCTTATATGGTAACAACATCATCTCTGGTGCTGTAGTTCCATCATCAAACGCAATAGGTCTACACTTCTACCCTATATGGGAAGCAGCAACCGTCGATGAATGGTTGTATAATGGTGGTCCTTATCAGTTAGTTATTTTCCACTTCCTAATCGGTATCTCAGCATACATGGGAAGACAGTGGGAACTATCATATAGATTAGGAATGAGACCTTGGATATGTGTAGCATATTCAGCACCTGTATCTGCAGCATTTGCAGTATTCTTAGTATACCCATTCGGTCAGGGATCTTTCTCAGACGGTATGCCACTAGGTATCTCAGGTACGTTCAACTTCATGTTCGTGTTCCAAGCAGAGCACAACATACTAATGCACCCTTTCCATATGGCAGGAGTAGCAGGTATGTTCGGTGGTAGTCTCTTCAGTGCAATGCACGGTTCTTTAGTTACTTCATCTCTAATCAGAGAAACTACAGAAACAGAGAGTCAAAACTACGGCTATAAGTTCGGACAAGAAGAAGAAACATA
>Ga0163179_10002366_pt1 | contig 13189 bp, 16 predicted proteins | sample AtlANTMetagenome_FD_109643 | JGI IMG/M metagenome (GOLD analysis project Ga0163179, IMG submission 109643) | Marine eukaryotic phytoplankton communities from the Atlantic Ocean - Atlantic ANT 2 Metagenome | ecosystem: Environmental > Aquatic > Marine > Oceanic | place: North Atlantic Ocean...
CACTTCACAGATTGGCGAAAGCTAACAGAGGAAAAGGCTGACAATGTTTGATTTTAACAATCCAATGTCTCGCGGAACTAGTTATCCTTTTGGCAACGGCTTAGATATGTCTAAGTTACAGCCTAACCCTGCTGCACAGGCACGTAAGCCTGCTGCTGTAGACGCTACGGCAGAGGGCATTGCTCAGGTAAAGCGAGCTATGAAGCTGCCTGCTGGAGTAGCATCGTCTTACAACAAGAAGAAAACTAACTGCGATCCAGGTGAAGTATCAAGCAGAGGTGTATGTAAGAAGAAAGGCCGTAAGAAGAAGGCCTCGCAGGATAACAGCGGTCAACGTCTTTCCTCGGCTGGTGAAGAGTCGGGCGTTAAGTACAAGATCGACGCAGATGGCGACAAGACAGGTCGTTCGGCCTTTGACACGCTAGACAACTACATGAAGAAGGCTGGACTTAATAGTTTCCAGTCAAGCTTCTTTAGTCGTATGGTGCTTGAAGGTTCTAATATCGAAGGTGCGATTAAGCAAGCAGAAGATAAGTTCGGAGAAAAAGTAGCATCTGAGCTAAAATCCGGATTTGAAACCCTTGAAAAGCAAGGGAATATTTTCTCAAAAATTATAACGGGCCTGGGAAAAAGGTTTGCAGGTAAGGGAGCTCAAAAAGCGGTTCAGCAGGGCGTCCAAAAGGGCGTCCAGCAAGGAGCTAAGGGAGGTCAAAAAGCTCTAACTGGAGAGGTAGTAAAGAGACTACCTGGGGCGAAACCTCCAACTTCTATGGTACCTACCCCTAACTTTAGAATGCCTCCGGGCGGTGCTGCACCTGGCCTTGGTCAAAAAGCCCTTGATGCAGGTAAGGGTTTCTTTACGGGTGCTGGTGCCAAGCGGCAATTAGGCCAAGGTGCCGCGATGGGTGCGTTTAACCCATTCACTGGACTTATGAGCGACCAAGCGTTTGACGAGCAAGGTAATATGCGAGTCGGTCATCTTTTAAAGCAGACGGCTCTCGGTGCTCTTGGTGGTAGGTCGTTGGGTAAGATACCAGGTGTAAGCCAAAACATTGTGCGTCCTATGGGTAACCGTATGATGACAGGGTCTGGTGTTGGTTACGGAGCTGGAATCGGTGCTAACATAGCAGGTTACGACGTAGACCCAACAACAATGGCTCAGTTAGGTTTTGGTGGCGGTGCTTTATTGCCTGGAAGTCTGGCAAAAGCACCAGGAATTGGAAAACGAATTCAAAACATGAAACCCGGCAAGATGAAAGACTTTCTTAGCCGGGAGCTAGGTTCTTACGGAACAGCTACTAGCAAAGGCGTAGATCCTTTAAGTGCTCTATCACCGCTTGATCTAGCAAGTAATGCTGCCCTTGGTGCGGCAGGTAGAGCAGCTAGGCCTTTAGGAAATGCAGCTCTAAGAGGAGGACAAGCAGCCGCAAAAGGTTATAGGGGTCTAAGTCCTGCTGCCCAAGCGAATGCGAAGATGCTTGGGGGTGGTGCTCTTGCCGGTGGGGGCTTACTTGGTGGTGCTGCGTATCTTGGAAACAAGATGGACCAGCAAGCTAACCAGTTCCGTCAAGAAATGCAGCCTTATCTAGACGGGGCTGCCCAGACCATGAACAGAACGAACCAGTTCATGGATAACCCTGTTGGCGGTATGTTGGGCGGCTTAGGTGACACGTTTAAGCAAAACCCATGGCTCTTACCGCTGCTATTAGGCGGTGGCGGGGCAGCTCTCGGCGGAATGGCCGGTGGCGGCACAGGAGCTACCCTTGGCGGCATTGGTCTGCCATTACTCTACATGATGTCACAAGGCAAAGGCCTAGGTGACTTGTTCCCTGGTGGGCAGCAGAACGTAGCTCAAACGCAGCAACAACTGGCTAACCAGGACGAATCTACACGAGCGGCACAGCAAGCTCAAAATCCTGTAGCTACGCAGAACACTGACCAGCAAGATGAGTTCGCTCGTCAAGGTGCTCAACAGTTCGCAGAAGCTAATCCGGGCATGATGGACGGCGGTATGTTTGATTTCTCAGGATACGATCAAGATGAAATGGCTCAGCTCTTTGCGAAGGCTTCGCCGCAACAACAACGTATCTTGCAAGACCCATCTATTCCGGAGGCAACCAAAGGACAAATACTAGAACAAATAGCACAGGGTTAGTAGAGTAACCCTGCTAGTAGGCGAGCAGTTTAGTAGAGCAAGGTGGGCTAATCGTCTCGCCTAACCACACTACTAAACTTGACGGTGAGTTTTTCGGGTACTCGCTGTCGGGCACCGCTGGAGGATAATGACCTTGCTAACTGTGCCCCAAGCGATTGAATGTTAGACGCAGGAAGTTTTGGCTCCTCCAGGTCTCCTTCACTTCCCTAACATAGAACTTGGAACCTATCGAGACGCAGGGCTCGAAGTTCCGCAGAGAGTAGGCTTTAGGCTGAAATCGGGTGCAATCGCTTAGCCTACTCTTTTTTTTAGGTATCAAGATAATGGCAAAGATATTATGGACGGAAGACGCAGATAATCTTATATCTGATTGCGGTAACTACGTTATCACTCCTTGCTCTTGGTACCCGTCCGGCCAGCCAGAGCGTTACCTGGTAGAGTACTTCTTTGAAGGTGTGGGCTTTAAATTGCCTGGTGTTTGTTGGAGTAGAGCCGCAGCTATGCGAAGTGCCAAGGAGCATCGAGCGAAGTAATGCAAGTATCTAAATCAGGCCGTTTTGTCTACATAAACCCTCCAAGGACAGGGACTACTAAGATATGGGATGCAGCTAGGTCTGCATTCCCTGACCTATGGCAGCCAGCTGAGCGGGGGAGACGGCATTCGACTATATGGAACGATGAGTGGGAAGACTTTTTTATATTCGTTACCGTCCGTCACCCTTACACCAGGGCAGTTAGTCTTTGGCACCGTTGGGTTGATTACATAGTAAATAGAGGGCCGAAGATGAGTAAGTTGCTAAAACACGGCAACATAACTTTTTCGGACATGGTATGCCACAAAGACCCTTTTTTAATGAGAACGCTTCGTAATCATTGTTGTCTTCATTACACAGAGCTAGCTCCTCGGATAGATCATGTCCTTCATTTAGAGACCCTTTTAAAAGATTGGCCGAAATTAGTTGAAGCAGTACCGGCTTTTAAAAGCCTAAATCTTCGTCATCGAGTTAATGCAAGTAAGTCGCCTAAAGCTAAAATTCCTTGGCACGAACATTACAGTGAACACGCAATAGAGCTGATTGAAAAAGCTTTCGCACGTGATTTCGATGCTTACGGCTATAACAGAAATTTTGATCAAGTGCGTGAGGGTAAAGTATTTGCGTGACATCACTTTTGTAACCACGATATTTGGTGATAGGTACAGTCCATTCTTATTGCCGCATGTTTACACCGTAAGAAAACAGCACCCAGGTAGCCGCCATGTTTTGTACTGGAACGGCGTTAGCGGCGAGTTAATCGACCAGGCTTCCGCAATGGGCGTTGAAGCAATACAAAAAGAAACTCATGGTGATAGTAAGCATGGTCTTTTAAATGACCGTATGCGGCTTTGGGAAGAAGGAGTCGCAGGTAGTGACTCAGATACAGTTGTAGTGGATGTAGACATACTTTTTGTTAAGCCCATATACCACTTCTTCAAGAACGAAATAACCTACACGTTCCGGGAAAATCACCAGTACCCGTTAAACTTTGGAATTCTTTTGTTACGTGATGGGTCTAAGCATGCTGACTTCATGCATAAGTTAACTAAACGTACACAGTACTTATTTGACAATCAGTATGAGCGAGCAAGGCAGAAGTATGGGTCGTGCGACCAACAAGCTCTTGTTGAGATGCTCGACAGTGATTTTGATATAGGCAGTGTTAGCTGCTTAGATTTAAATGAAGTAAATTGCAACTTTACAGAGAGAACACACGCGTTTCATTACAAGACAGGCTGGCATCCCGTTTTGTTGGACGGCGAACCTTTCCCATTAGAAGGTCCAAGATCTACTTGCCGTAAGGCGTATGAATTTTGGTTGAGTGTAAACGAAGAGCTTAGAAAGAGGGCGAATAACTAATCAATTACGGGTTACACGTGAGGTAAAGTATGAGAAGTTTAATCATCAGTGTTTTTTTGTTTTTCGCTATACTGACAGGCTGTAAAGCTTTTAAACCAGAAATACCAGGCGTACAGCCCAGGTTGCCCATGTTTCTTGACCGTAATTTACGCCAGGTAGAGGTTGAAACAGAGGCAGGAGTGAGCCAACTCTGGATTTGTGACGACCCTAATTGCCCAGAAGGTTGTACTTCGTCTGACCCTTACTGGGGCAATGGTTTAATTCTGGAAGAAAGCCGTAAGTTTAAAGAGAAGTCTAATTTAGAGTAGTTATGCGATACTTAGTTACGGGCGGTGCTGGGTTTATTGGTTCCCACCTTGTCGAGCAATTGTTGCAGGATCAAAACTGCACAGTGGATGTTTGGGATAACCTCTCTACCGGCTCAGTCAGAAACTTAAACGCTGTCTGGGATGAGCCTCGAGTTACCTTGCATCGCTCAGATGTTACAGAGATTGCTAACAACAGGCACGGCCCAGGTAAGTTTGACGTTATCTTCCACTTAGCCGCATTTCCACGTATCCAGCCTAGCTTTGACGCCTTGCGTAACACCGTCGCATCTAATGTTCTTGGTACTGCTGCAATTGTAGAGTACGCAGTAAAAACAGGTTCACCTAAGTTGGTTGCGGTGAGTTCTTCTACCTGTGACGGCGATCCAGAAGCTAATCCGTATGCCCTGACTAAGCACCATAGTGAAGAAATAATCTCTATGGCTCCTAAGATATACTCCGGCCTTTGGACAGTTGCTGCACGGCCTTACAACGTGTACGGCCCTCGGCAGCCGAAAGAAGGCTCTCACGCTACGCTTATAGGCATCTTTGAAAATCAAACAGAGCGTGGCATTCCGCTGACTATTACAGGCACAGGCGAAAAGCGTAGAGATTTTACTCACGTGAGTGATATATGCCGTGGTCTAATTCATTTAGCAAAGTGCTCAGAGCTTTTAGGTGATCCAGGCCAGGTATTTGGCTTAGGTACAGGTAAAAACTATTCTGTGCTAGAGGTTGCAGAGATGTTTCAGCCTGGCGAAGAAAGGACGCATTTACCTCCTCGTCGAGGAGAGGCTGCGGTTACTTTGGCTAAGAACACGCCTCCTGGTTGGAAAGCTATGAACAGCTTAGACGTTTATGTCGAAGAGTTTAAGCAGAGCGTGACTTCAGAAAATGATCCACGTGAGTCAGAAATAGTTTAGCGTAGTTCTTCATGTCGTAAGCTTGTGTTTTTATAAATCCTAACTTTGTTAGGTACTCTAGCCTGTTTTTATCTTCTAGTATTGCTTGGATTGAATCAGCCATTTCTTTTTCTGACTGCTTCATCGTCAGTTCCAGCATGAACGAGCGAAAGAAGTCTTCTCGTTCTCCAGGTATATCTCCTGCCAGCAAAGTATTGCATGCAGGTATCTCGGAGTATTTGCCATAGGCACACTTAAGTGTACTGCTACACGTTAGGCATATCTTCGATGCGTTTATCTTCTTAGCGAAGTCAATTAGATATCTATTCGTGTGTGAGTCCTTAAACTCTCCCATCGGGTGCTCATGAATTACAGCATTCACGCCACGGTTTTTTAAGGTGTCGATTACTTTTACAAACTTACGTCGAAGCTCGTATTTCTTTAAATACAACGCACCTCCAAGCAATACGTCTATGTCTTTGTTAAGCCCGTAGTCTTTGAAGATAGACAGGTTGACGTGGTGTGGTATATGCACCATACGGTCACGCAAAGAGTCAAAAACCTTTGATTCCATCTCATTTTTGTGGTGGCATATAATAAAGTCATAGCCTGCCGACTTAAGCATGTTTAGTCCGGCTTTTTGGTTGCCATCGGGGTCATGCATTTCATTCATCATGTTTACCTTTGGGACCTTGCAGAGGTTAAACTCTTTCATAGCCCGGTGGTCGAAACCGATAATGAAGTCTGGCATTTCGCCGTTATAAATTCTGGCGAGGTTTTGCGTGACTGTCTCGTTATCTCTGTAGTTGTCCCAACCATTGCCGCTATACGTTAGGTCACAGAGCTTGGCTATCTCTTCAATCTGGTGAAACCTAACCCGAGACATTTTCTTTACGAATAGCCTACGCGGCACTAAGTATATTGCTTTCATGTCTGCTTTATCTTTTCCCACGGGTAATCTACGGAAGGTATTTCTTTACCTAGGAAAGCACATAGCTTTTCCCACTTGTTATCTGTTTTTAATGGCAGTGTAAGGATATCTTGAGGACGATCTTTAAAGTACTCGCATATTCCTTTGTGATGCTTATGGTAGGCTTCAGAGTACAATTTCTCGTTAAAGGTAGTGCTACCGTAAGTTTGTACCCTTGTGTCTAGCACCCACTTTTTAACCTGACCTTTGTCAGCAGGTTTTCTACGTCGCCTTTCAATCCACTCTTCAAAAGGCCTAGTGGTTAGAATGAACTTAGAGCCTGGGTATTTTTTATCTAGTTCTCGATAACGGCAAGCTACAGGTATATCCACTGAAGCATCATATTCGTCTATTTCTTGTAAAGACCACGGGTAATGCACTGTGTTGTAGCCAAGTATTGTTAGAGCTTTAGCTAAGGAAGTTGTCCCTGTGTTGCTAAGACCCAAGCCAAATATTTTCATGGTATTCTTCTTCTCAACTATGCCGCGTTTTAACCAATCATTGTAGAATGTTTTATGCTAAAACCTCAGCATATAATTAAGTACTAAAGGTGTTTTACTATGGATCTTGTGCAATATAGCTTTGAAACGACAGGTGTTTCTGTAGTTAAAAACGCTATAACACCTGAGCAGGTTGAACAAGCTAAAAAAGCTATACAGGCTAACTGGCCTGAAGGGCCGACATGGAAATTCCCCGTATTGCACTTAGATCGTGTATTTTGGCAACTCATGACGCACCCTAGGCTTGTAAAGCTCAGTAGGCTTTTCGCAGGCGACCATTTTAGGATGGATCATGCTTTCGGCGTTGCAGGAAAAGGAACGATTAAGCAATTGCATGGTGGTCCTCAATCTAGCCAGCACTCTTGCTTTTACATGCCGGTATCTCACGGCAAACGCACGGGCATTTGTGGGCAACTTAACTTTGGCTTTACGCTTCACGGTCAAAGTCCAAAAACAGGTGGTTTTTGTTACATACCCGGAAGCCACAAGTCAGTAGAGCCTCGAGCAGGAGCCGAGATATTAAAAGAAGTTTACAAGGGTAACATGCACCACCATTCCATTGTTGTTCCTACTCTAGAGCCAGGCGACTTGCTTTTATTCACAGAGGGGCTTGTCCACGGCGACACAATTTGGAAAGGCAAGGGAGAACCCCGCATGCAGATTTACTACAAGATTACTCCTGGTTGGATGTGTTGGCGTGACCCTAAACAGAACGAAAAGTATTTACAGTACGCAGAGAACGATTTAGAGCGACGCATGTTAGATGCTCCTTGGACCGGAAGGTACAGCGAAGACGACAAGAGCATGGGCTTTAACAATGAAAGACGGTCACCTACTGTTAGCTAGGAATTTGTAATGCTTAAAGCAACGATATGGAGGATTTTAGGTAATGACATGCCTCCAAGAGATAAGCCAGGTAAAAGATTGGCTATCTTAGCAGATATGCTGAATAAAGAGCCGGAATATCCAGAAGCTCAAAAGTGGTTTTTACTAAACAGGATTGTTGACCCAGAGTGGCATACAGCACTATGCAAGCTCTTAAACAACTCTGGTGCTCGCTACGTTAATGTGCCTTTTAATAGTTTGCTTAGACCGGATTACGAAACGATACGGTTACAGGGCATTAATATAAATGCAGCGAGAAATGAGGCTATTTCTTTTGGTCACGCTATTGCCCCGTGGTCTGTAATTTTAGATGGCGACTGTACCTTTACTAAAGGTAACTGGGATTTGATCCTAAAAGAAATGCAAGCTACTGAGCATACTCCTTACCTAAGTATTCCTCACGTAAGGGAGGGCTCTTCTAACCAAGGAGAGCCTATGTTAGCGTTTCATAGCAGCTCTACAGAAAGGTTCGACGAGTCTATACCTTTTGGTGACTGCGACAAGTTAAACTTGTTATGGCGTTTAGGTCACAGCAAAACACCCGGCGAAGCGGCCAAGTTTGTTGAGGGCAGCCAAACTAAGTTAGTAGGCGAAGTAAAGCATAGAAGTACTGGTGTAGCAGATACGGAAATTAACCTACAGCAGCGAGAAAGACTAAGAAGGTCATCAATTCGGGCTTTATGTGATAAAGTGAAAAATCTTTATCCAAAACGACCACCTGCAATAGCAGCGTCAACTAGGCCTCAAGTTTTGTTTTGTGGTCTAAACAAAACAGGAACTACCTCTCTACATCAAGCATTTCTTTCTGCCGGTTTAACCGCTTACCACGGTAAACAGTGGATAAGTTGGGTTAACCAAGAAAAATTACCTGTTGAGTACGATATGTATTGTGACGGTGCTACTGAATGCCTGAGTATGACGCGGTTAAGTATAATTAAGCATTGTCACATCATTCTTAATACTAGGCCGTTGTTTAGTTGGCTTGTAAGCAGGTGTAAGCATGCAAGAGAAGGGCACAGGCGTGGGCGTAGGCCTGATTTTACTAGGGATGACATTTGGAAATGGACTCTCACCCGAGTTCGCTTACACGAACAACTTTTAAGTTTAGATCCATTTATCTTTAACATCGAAGACAAGTCTAGCCATAGTAAACTTGCAGAGCATTTAGGAATTGCTTTAAAACTTCCGCATGCTAATAGAAGGGATACGGTTACAGATGACATAACAGAAGCAGTTACATCTGTTTTATCTAAGCATAAAATTCCAAAAGAAAGTTGGAACACTTTACATGACGCCTTTTAAAATACTTGTAGTTATTCCTTCTTTCTTGCCTAACCTATGGTGCTTTGAGCTACTTAACTGGCTTCAGCGGTCCAACGTGCATCATGTTGCCCTATTTGACAACAGTGGGTCTTTTCCCAAATCTAAAATCCAGAATTTAAGCAAAGTTGAATTGATTAGGTCTGGTTGTAATCTTAACTGGCTTGCGTCTAATAACCTCGGTGCCATGATGGCACTTGAAGGGAACTACGATTACGTTTGTTTTATGAATGACGATGTTTTATTAAGCGGCAACTTTTTTAAAGGCATCTTACGTACCTTTGAAGTTGCTGATAAGCCAGGAGTCGTCGTACCGCGATACAACGGTAGCTTCTGTAAGGCGGCTTCGCACAGAAAAGCAACTCCAAATAACTGGAAGCCGCAGGATAAAGATACAGAGGTCAACTACACAGACGGTACTTGTATGACCGTGCCGGTCGAGGTCATTGAAGAAGTTGGGTTTTTTGACCCGTCCTTTAGATTTCCCAACTGGGGTGCTGACGTAGATTACTGCTACCGGACTATACAAAAAGGCTATAAATGCTATGTAAGTGGCAGGTCTATGCTCTGGCACAACAAAATAAGAGGTGGTACGACCGCAACTGCTTATTATGGGAATGTAGTTACTTGGCTACAAACAGGATGCAACCAGGCCAGAGCTGATTTAGCGGCAAAATATGGGAAAGACTATAAATCAGTTTTAGAGTTAGACGACAAAGCGTACAATATGAAGTAATCTAGCAACCAGATTCGGAGCCGATTAGAATTACAGATGTTGACTTAACAGTCTTTGTGAAAGGAAGGTGGTCAATATCTAGGCTAGGCTCGTGGCGGTTCGCTGCTTCGGGCCTAGTTTACCAACGGGACCAGCTGGTTTTGACTATAAGGAAATAGGATGACTACCCACGAACGCATAAAGCTCGCACTCGATATTCACAGTCGCATCCAGAACATTAAAGCGATTGACTCGGAACTAACAAAATACAATCTACCTGTCCTTCAGAAGTCTGCTGCTCTCGGGGCTCACAAAGAAGAGCGAATCAAACTCGCTGCCTTGCTAGGTCAGCGAGCAATAGAGAAACAGGCATTATTAGGCGGTGCTTTAAAGCTGCTCGGTAAAGGCTTGATGGGTGGTGCTAAGCTTGGAGGCAAAGCAGCTTTAGGTGCAGGCAAGATGGGCCTTAGAGGTGCTGGTGCTGCTGGTAAGTACGCTTACAAGAACCCAGGTAGTGCTGCTGCTTTAGCGGGCGGCGGAGCACTCGCGGGAGCTGGGCTTGGTGGGATGGCAATGAACCCTGCTACTCAGCTAAATAAAACCATAAACTCAGGTATGAACCAGGCTGGCGGAATGTACGATAAAGGCATGGCGATGCTTGGTGGCTTTGGTCGAGGGGCACAACAAGGTGGTCGAAGCATGCTTCAGGGTTTGCTGGGTGCGGGTAATCAATTATCAAGAGGTTTCACAGGTCAACTAGGCCAGAACTCACCACAAGGTGCAACTCCAGGTATTGCACCTCCTCAACAAGCGATGGGAGCACGATAATGTCAGACTTAAACGAAAACAGAGTAAAGTTCGCTCGCCACTTGTTGAATTACAAGGCTATTGAGGCTGAACTAGCTACCTACGATCTCGAGGCTTTGCAGAAGTCGGCAAACGATGGATCTGACCAAGAAACACGTATTAAGTACGCTGCTTTGTTACGTCAGGCTCACGTCGAAAGAGTTAAAGTTGCAAACTTGTTAGGGCTTTTAGGCAAAGGCATAATGGGTGCTGGTAGGTTCGGTGCAAAGCAAATTGGCAAAATACCTAAAAAGGTAGCAGTTCCTGCGGCAGCAGCAGCAGGGATATACGGAGGTACTCAGTACGACGTACCAGGTGCAGCAAAGGCTGTAGGAGACTATGGAGAAAACTTAGCCAGTATTCCTTCTGACATTGGTGGCGGTTTTTATAATGCTTTGCAGCGGTTGCTGGGTAAGAACCCTACACCTAAAGATCCCGGTGAAAGTAGCCCTGGATTTGCTCTGAGGCCTTCACAGCGTAAACCAATTTACATGCGTTCAAAAGGCATAAAACCTGGACGTGTTATGAACTTAGCTGACCTATAAGGATGATAAGATGGCAGGGCCAAAGATATTTGGCATTGGGTTATCGAAATCAGGGACGAATTCTTTAACAGAAGCATTAAGCATTCTCGGTTATAACGCCTGGCATGGTGGCAATCACACCTACCACAACGGGCATGACTTGTGGGATGCCATACAGGATAGAGGTAGGCGATATGCTGAGGGCGATACGTCTGTAAATATTCTTGAAGGTTGTGAAGAATATGATGCAATGACGGATCACCCGATGCCTACTGTGTATCAGCACTTAGATAAACAAATTCCCGATGCCAAGTTTATCTTAACTTACCGAAACCCGTTTGATGCTTCTTTGTCTATGTTGCGTATGTGTTACCCATCCTGGAAAGACAACGTAGGTGACGATAAACCCCGTAGCTTCAGTGACCACATTAATAAGAATGTTAAGCACATAGATGAAGTGTTTAAATACTTTTGGGGTCGAGAAGATAAGTTCATAGTTATTGATGCCGCAAAAGGCAAAGCAAACTGGAAAATGCTTTGCACTTTCTTAGGCCACGACCCCGCACCTCATCAAGGTAAACCTTGGCCGCATAAGTTTAATGCAAGCCATTGGTTCCCAAAAAGGTGGGAACGCGAAGGTAAGAAACCTCAAAACTGATTGTATACTTTCGGGTGATGCGTTATCATGCTCTTTTGTGGTTAAGCATAAGGAGACGAAAATGCCTGTAACCCGAGATTGGATTGACGAGACGTGTGACACCCGTGGTATCAGTGCTCTCTGTGCTGATGGCTTTGATGAGGCGATTCTAGGAATGCTGGGCGATGTGGTTGCCTACAGCACGAAAAAGATTATAGATATCTTGATGGAGCAAGGCCTCAGTTACGAAGAAGCCCAAGAGCACTTTGATTTTAATATCGCTGGTTCTATGGGTGAAGGATACCCAGTTTACATAGACGATTTAGAGCATTAGGAGCAGTAGATGAAGGGAGTCATACTTGCAGGCGGCTTAGGTAGCCGCTTGCAGCCTATCACGCACGTAACAAACAAGCATTTACTACCGGTTGGGGATAGGCCGATGATCTATTACCCAATTGAGAATCTTGTAAAATCCGGAATTAAAGAAATCTTGTTAGTGACTGGCGGTCAAAACGCCGGTCATTTTTTACGCGTATTAAAGAACGGCAAAGAGCTGGGTGTGGAACACTTAGAGTACGCTTATCAGGAAGGAGAAGGTGGCATTGCTGATGCTCTGTCCCTGGCTCGTGAGTTTGTGGGTGATGACAATTGTTGTGTCATGCTAGGCGACAACATCTACGAGTACACCATAAAGCAATACGTTCGAATGTTTGATCGAGCACCGAGGCGGTCTCACGCCCTTGTAGTTGGTAAATGCCCTGCTGGTTATGACGCTTCTAGGTTTGGTGTGTCTGTTAATACCAGTAAACAAGCCACACTTACTTACCAGCCTAGTCAAGTAATAGAAAAACCTAGTAAAGACAGTATACTTCGCATGATGGAGGTCGAGGAGCGGTTTGATATTCTAACCGGCACTTACTTTTATACTCCTGATGTGTTTGATATTTGCGGGGATTTAGAACCGTCTGCTAGAGGTGAGCTAGAGATCTCTGACGTAAACAAGGATTACATGGTTAGAAACTCATTAACGGTAGCCGTAGCAGACGGTTGGTGGACTGACGCAGGTACATTTACAAGCCTGCACAACGCGAACTGTAATGTTAGAAAAAGCGGAGCTAACAAGGATGTCCTTTGATACTTTTACGCCGATCCCGTTATTAAACAAAGAAACGATTCACTATGACGACCGAGGCCATTTTGCTGAGGTATGGCATAGAGAAAAAGCGTATATCCCTCACTCTGTTTTCCAAGTAAACCACAGTCACTCTAACGGGAATGTGCTTCGTGGCTTACACTGGCAAGCACCGCCTTATGGCATAGGCAAATACGTAACTTGCTTGTACGGCTCAATCCAAGATGTAGTCGTAGACATTCGTATAAACAGTAAAACGTTTGGAAAGTGGGCTAGTTACACGTTGGCTGGCGGTCACGGCGTCGATACTAAAAGTACTCGAGAATCTTTATGGGTGCCTGCTGGCTTTGCACATGGTTTTTACGTTTTGTCACTTACAGCAGATGTCGTTTACTTACAAGAC
>Ga0163179_10002369_pt1 | contig 13181 bp, 37 predicted proteins | sample AtlANTMetagenome_FD_109643 | JGI IMG/M metagenome (GOLD analysis project Ga0163179, IMG submission 109643) | Marine eukaryotic phytoplankton communities from the Atlantic Ocean - Atlantic ANT 2 Metagenome | ecosystem: Environmental > Aquatic > Marine > Oceanic | place: North Atlantic Ocean...
CTACCATAGAACATTTGATAAAACAAAAACTCTCTGAATCGAACATGCGTCCAAGAGAATGCTTCATCGCAAAACAATTTCACAAATTCATCGAATGATCTGATGTTATGGATTAAATTGATGAAACCCCAGCCCACTGGAAGATCCTGCTTGGCTCCCTCATAGCTATATGAATAAAAGTCGCGTAGGTCCCGGAAGTGGTGTTGCGGGCTTACGTTGTGGTTGTAATAACTCACAAGCAGATCAAATGGGTTTCTTACAATCGCCAGCTTCCATGCTTCCTTGAAGCGACCCGGGTTCGATATTGTTATCTCATCTTTATTATAGACGAGACGAACGTTGTTATATCCGTCAATTACATGCTGCATTGGAGTGATCGGCATCTGCGCGTGAATCGCTGCGTCAAGCGGGACGTGAGTATTGTCAAGCCTTAGGAAACGATCTGGCGCATATGCCTGAAGCGTATCATTCAACCACGTCCCACCTGTTTTGGGAACGTGTATGTGCACAATATGCTTTTCGCTCATTCTTCACCCCAGGACTAGCAATCCTTTTTCTGTCTTCACGCTAACTTCCCACCCAGCCAAGAACGGCTGCGTTTCAACAAAGTTTTCAAGAGTCACTTGCACTTCTGCTGATAGCGTTGTGAAGCCGCGCTTGTGGTCATACTTTTCTGTCGAATACTCAATCAGGTCAACATCATAAAAATTATCGTTAATGGTCGTGGTAAGATATTCTGAAAATGCAAACGTGCCTCGCTCATAGCTTTCCAGCAAGCCTTCATCACGCAAAGAATCAAGAACATTTGTGCCGTATTGGCTGGTAACATCCAGACCCGGTGTAGCAATAAGCTCTGCGAAAGTTGAGACAACGTCTGTTTCGCTCAGCGCTGTATCAACGTCTGTTTCATTATGTACAAAAACGTCAACTCCTTCGCTGTAAGAGAGATTCACCTTGGTTTCAGGTGCAAGATTCATAGAAGTAAGTGTTTCGTAGATTGACATGATGGTTATTTCTCCTTTTTTAATTTAACCAATACCACATTTTAGGCCGTGGGGGGCAGCTTTACAAATAAAACTCTTCTTTTGATTTAATGATCGTTAGTTGACTCTTATGGAATTTTAGCATCGCGTTGTTGGAAAAAAGCACCCGCACTTGGTCAGGATTTTTAGGATCCGGACCAAAAACTTCAAGGATGATGCCGTCGGGCCTGCCGGCTGGCATTGTGCTATCCCATACGCCTTCATTAACGATTACGTAATCACCTGCTTTCATTCTTTACAGACTCTGGTGTGCATCCATCACAGACCAAGTGGATTCGACCATCGTCATACACAGCGATCCTCCACTTATCCAGCTCTTCTTTTTTTGTTCTGTCGAACGGCGCATCACACTCATCACACTTCTTAGGGAGACTATCCATTGCGCGTTCGGCTTGCTTCAAATTCTTCTTAAGCTCTTTCTGGAGGATCTTCTGTTTTGCACGCCTCAGTTTTCTTGCACTAGACATCAACGCCTTCCCAAGCTTTCTGGTCAAAGTTAGGTAACTCGCCGGCAATCATTCCGCCGTGCGCATCAATACACATCCGAATCACGTGAGCAGGAACCCAGCCATATACGGTTTCGCATGGATTGGAAGGGTCCTCCGCGTATTCGTTGAGGTAGAAGTCGTAAGATGATGGAAACCCCACCTCAGCTGAGAGATAGGGTCCGATATCGCTACGGGGTGTACAGTAGTTTCTTTCAGCTGCTTGCACAGACATGCTAAAGCCGTCGGCACACTTAATCGCCTTATAGGGATTCTTCATCATTGCTCCTTTTTCAAGTGAATTATATTTTATCAATAAGTCAGGTTATTTACAAAATCTTTTGGCCGTTTTTCATTGCAACTTGCGATCTTTGATGATACCAAACAGAAGCAGGGTCAACGAATGCATCAGCATTTTTCGGGCCATCGAAATCATACTCGAACATCTCTAGCTCAGCGGCGCACTTTTTCTCTACTAACTCTCTTAACTCGTCCGTGTAGAACGAACGATAATCTTTCTTGCCATGCGTCACGTTAGACCTCTCTGATCCACCCGCAAAGTGAGAGCCCTTATCGACATACCCAAGCTCTAAAAGTAGCACCTGCGCCGCAGAAGAAAGCTTTTCATTCCGCATGATCACATCTACCCCACAATTACCGTCGATATTAAACATCTGAAAAAACAGGTTGTTTCTTCGAAGACCGTGATGCCACTTAAACCTAACATCGCAAAACTTCTTAATAAATTCATCAAATGAACGAATGCCGTGTGTCAGGTTAACGCAGTCCCACCCAGCCGGAACACCATCTCGCCGTATGTGCGGTTCCCACGCCCACGCCCATCCAGGGTGTGGTTCGTGGCTGCCAATTTTTCTTGTTGGGTGCGGTTCTTCATGCGAAAAGTAGCTGACTAGAAGATCGAATGGGTTTCTGCATACGCTGATTTTTAACGAGTTTTTCCATCGACCTGGAAACTTCGGTTGCCCGGACACCAACTGTATTTGAACGCCAGCATCGTCCACACAGGCTTCAGCATCCGGTCTCCACTCCGATACTGTCTCTATACCACCTGCGATCGAAAGGTGTTCACCACCGAGCCAGTAGCCCTTAGGTAGGTTCGCAGCCATTACGTTATTCAGCCATGTCCCACCAGTCTTCGGTACATGAACATGCACGATCTGTTTCATAATTCATATCCCATCAAATCACATACACTCTTCATGTCAGAAAGCTTGGGGTCGTTTTTTATGATCTCTACGAAGGGCTTGTATTTTTCCAACAGCTTTCCAGGACGACCCCAGTTTTCTGTATCGATGTGACCGCCCTGCATTCCAGTCGGCGCGTCTCTTTTGCTGTGGAACGAACCTCCAGATCGCGCTGCGTTTTTCTTTATGTCAGTGAAACTTAGAATTTCACTTATTTCACTCTCTCGTAATCTCGGAATTATCAACATGAAAGCTGCGATATCGATGACTCTCTTCGCAGGGTTGGTGAAATAATCTTCGTAGCGCAAAAACAAGACTGGTCGGCCAGCTGCTCTATCTCTTTGGTATGCGCTAAAAACCGCAGAGGATTCTAGTATCAGTCGGCCGGCGTTATCGACAGCCCATTTGTGGTCACTGACGTCGACAGCATCAGTTAGAAAACACCTGCGTAGAGACAAAAATGCTTCAACAGGATGCCTGTAGGTGTAAATAACAGGTCTGTCTCCAGTAAGATAATCGTGACGTTTTATCGGCCAATCAGCAGGGTGTCCCGACCAATGCTTTACCTCACATCCCGGATCCCAGTTAAGAGGTCTTGTCTGGGGAGCAAGGCACTTTACAATCTGCCAAGCAAGAGTCGAAGCCGATCGCTCCATACCGCTGCAAAGTGGAACAAGCATTTATTCACTCAGGAGTGCTTCACGCTCTTTATGCAAAAAGCGATCAACCGCTTCCTTCGCTCTAAGACGAACGATCTTAAGCTGCTTAAGCTTTTCTTTCTCTGTTGGAAGAAGGATCTTCCGCTCTGATAATTCGTCAACCTCATCGTCAAGCTTCTGATGGCGGTCGACCAAGACTTGTAGTCTACGACTAGTGCGTTGGTACATTTTTACTCCCTGTATCATGGTAAATTATTATAGCAGATGTGCTTAACTTATACAGGAAGAAATCATACCCCCAAGCTGTAATGTTGCCCAGGTACAAAATGCTAATGTACCGAAGAACGCAATAAGCTTAATAGTGTTTTTATTTATCACGCAGCTCTCCTCATTTCATTCATAGCTTCTGGTGGCACAAGCCACTTAAGCGCTTCTTCATCGTCATCGCGGATGAATTTAAGTCCTGCATTATGACCGAGCTCTTGCCACTCTCGTAGCCACAAGAAAGCTTGGTCGTTGTTACGGGTGCTATCAAAATATTTCTGATTAATAAAAAGCAAATATGTCATTTGATAATCCTCTCCAATTCGTCGTGGTCGAACTCAAGCACTTCATCTGATAGCATTACCTTGAACGCTGGAATATGTAAGCGCCGAGCTTCAGCTACTATAACTCCAACTTGGCCCATGAATTGGTGCCAGACCGTAAACCCACCGGTTTGCGGGTTCGTACCTCCTGGATCGCTCTTAACCCTGACTAAATCACCGACTTTCACAGACCACCTCAACCATGTGACGCATAATCCAATTACATCGACCATCAGCCCACAAAACCTCTGGGTCTCTTCGGCCTTCTCGGGGGTCAGAATTTTGATGGCCTGACCACCCAATAATCACTCCTGTCATTCTAGACTCAGAGTTCAAGTTCTTGATTAGGTCGCCGATTTTCATTTAATCACCTCAACTTCAGGATCGTTTGTTCGCATTCCATGGTCAAGTTCACCGTCTTCATAGAGCACTGTCATATAAGAGCTGTTCTCTGAGATCTCGATGACAAGACCATTCTGACCATAGTGCGAATCATATATCAAATCACCGACTTTCATGCGTAACGCCCCTTGTGCTTAGACTTACGAGTATACTTTGATTTGTCCTTATGCTTACCAGCACCAGAACGGAGGAATGCATGAACCGCGACCCAGTTGCGAGCCTTCGGTTTACGAACAGCTTTTTTATTCTGCGATTTCTGTGACATCATCAACCTCTGAAAAATCATCGTCGCCACCCTCAAACCAACCTTCACCAGCTGCTCGAAACTCTACAACTGAGGGCGGTCCAAGATCAGCGACCATATCTTGAAAAGCTTTACGAAAATCAGGGTCAAGAGTGGTAACAAAAAAACCACCCGGCCACCCCACGAAAATACGGTCTTCTGACATTAAAACTCCTATAGAAAGAACATGCCGAATATGCCGAATAGCATCATCCACATGATCATTTCTCCGACAAAACAGAGTGCGAGCCAAGCGCATCCGTAAGTTAACACTTCACCCACATTTCCACCCGCCAAAAGATAGACAAGCAGCAAGAGAAAAAAGAGAGTAGTAATCATTAGCGCTCCAAGATGGCTAGTTCAATCCCCACCATCTTTTATATTATACCACATTCTGTGTCTTCTTTGCACGATTGTCAAGTCTTTTTTCAGGAATCTTGATGTCTGCTTTCATTAGACCTTCGCAGTTTATTACCTTGAATAAATCATTATTAAACCAATAGACTTCGACACCCTCTCTTTGCTCTGCAACTCTTACAACAATACCAATGAACAACTCTTTATCGTTAAATGGAAGCGGTTTGCCGGCGCCCATAGTCCACCAGACCAAATCACCTTCCTTAAAGTTATGTCGCATCGTTGATCTTGTGGAGATAATTTTCTGCAATAACGTCTACAATACCGTCATCATTCCACAGTACTTCGACCATTTGAAAACCCATAGCAGTTTCTTTCTGTAGGGATACTATCAAACCAATTCTTTTTTTATCGATAAGGTGCTCACGTGCGAATGATGATTTTGGATTAATGCCCGGCTTTACCCGATAATAAACCAGGTCGCCAGCTTTTAAGCCCTTCAACATCGAAACCCGCGACTTCATCTTCTTTCGCTTTCTGATATCTCGACAAGTATATCTGAGATTCTTTCATTATAATCTCTTATTTCAACGCCAATAACGCTACGACCGGTCGAGTCTAAGTTTGGATGCATGATATGAGAAGAGCGGTTATGGTGCTTCCATCCCAGTGCATGACCAAGCTCGTGCTCAACGATCTTCTCTTTGAGACTAGCGGTCTGATTTTGAAAGTATATCTCAGACATAAGCGTCTGACGAGTGGTTCTTTCGAAAGTCGTTTTCGTCACTCCCATCCGGTTCGAAGCAACGGCCGCTGATATTTCAGACTGCGTAGGTAATCGAAAAACAATCTCCCCGATGTACGCTTCACAGCGATATCCAGTCGTTCGAGGTGCTTGGATTATTGGCCCGAATAAGTACCCGGCAGATTCCCAAAAACGAACAGCATATCTGACCCTCTCTACCGACACACCCGCGTTTGGACATATCTTTATAGTGGGAGGCTCTGGCCAGTAACTAGTTATTTTTGTGTCGAACAGACCGACGTGCTCAGTACTGTGAGATATTTCTGTCTCAAATTTTAGGGACGGCCGCTCCTCAGGAGAAGAGCACCCCCAAGAAATAAAGATTGTAAGAAATAGCCACCATCTATTCATTACCGCCCAATTCCCTGATGCTTGCATCGAGTACTGCGTATACGCCTGTATTGTCTCCGCAATAAGGCATCGCACTTTCGAACAGAGGATCGCCCATCGTTGGGTTACCAGAATAAATGAACGTACCGCGCGAGAATAAGTCTGTCGCACCTGGCTGGGGTTGATGGCAGCCCAAGGCCATCCCCATAAATTCGGGGCGATGCATTGTAGCTACTGACCCGCATCCGACGTGTAAAAAATTGACTATGATTCCGTCCAGACACGGCGAACCGCTTGGAGCGAAGTCCAATAATAACGCCTCACGTGTTCCTTCAGCTGGAACTGGCATCGTGTGAGCTCTCTTTGCAGCACATCCTGATAGGATGACACACAAAAATACCACTAAATTCCTCAACATATCCGCACCTCTGCTATTAATACATAGGCGCGATGGAGGTTTTTTTTCCTTTGCTTGTGCTGAAGGACCTCTAGAAGTCCCCAACGATGTGTTGGTTAGCTTACGCTAATCCGACTGAGTCGAGATGACAGAACCCAACCCATGTGGCCGTCTTGCCATAATACCTCAGCTAGCACGTCTTTACCGGCACCAACCCTCTTGTCCACTGACCATCGGTGTTTACCCTGAACACGTATAACTGTGCCGTGCTTTCTGCTATCTGGCTTTGAGCCTTTCCAGTCGATGATCTCTACAACGTTACCTACTTGCATGTACATTCTCCCAATGCAATTTTTAATTTGTAATTTTTTATTCTTCTAATGATTTCTTTCTTGCTTCAAGCATTTCTTGAAGCGCTTCGTCTATTCCGTCTTCGATAGTGGACTTAATTTGATCCTCGAATCTTTTTAGCTCACAAAGCGCCAGAGAGGCTCGCCATGCGTCGTTTGAGTATCGAAGAACGTCGTTATTGCCTGAATAGTAACCTGCAATTCCTTGTTCTTCGATCTTCTTTAGAGTATCATCAGAAGTTTTGCTTAATTTTGTCATGGCAATACGCAAAGAATCCACGTAGTGCTTCCTTAAATAGTCAAGAAAATATTGTTTATCCTTGCTCATCCAAAATTTTATCCAAAATAATCAATTTGTCGAATCTTCCCTTGATGTGGTTCTTCGCAACAGCAGCGCTGATCACATCATCAAAGCGCAGGTCGTGAACGCTTATCATCATCATAAAAGCCTGGTAAACGTCTGCGGCTTCTTCTAAGCAAGGGTTGTCTTGGAACTCTGAAAGCTCTTCGAAGACTTTTGCTATAGTTGCTTGCTTCGCTTCATCACCAGATGCAATATGAGTGACCGGTATTTTACCCGCTTCACGAATGATCGTGGGGATGTTGTCCCGAACAAGTTTCGATTTCACTTACCTCTCCTTTGCCGCTTAATTTAATCCACCAACCCCAAAGAACAGGGACCATTATCCAATGGAAACATAACAGCAGGGAGGCTGGTGCACCGGTGTAAAAGGCGGGATGAACATTATTTCCAAGAAATACAAAAAGCACAGGGAAGACAACATCTTCAATTATCTCCCATCCGACAACAATCACCACTAGCGCAAGCCCATGCTCTTTGAGGAGTGCCTTTATATTCTTCCATTTTAGATGGTGCAGCTTGTGTGAAAGCCGCTCTTTTATCCAGCGAAAAAATCTCATACATCACCTACATACGGGTGGCTGAGCGAAAAGCATTGTGCCATCGATGTCTATCCACCCAGTTTCCTTACGAAACTTCTTGATTGCTTCAGGTCGCGTATTTGCGAGTACTTCTTTCATATACTCGTACTTACCTGTCTTGTTATCATACAATTTAATAGAGTATGCCACCATCATTTCTTCACTACCTCAATTCTTTTTGCCTGTTCAGGCGTGTAATGCCATTCACCGTTAATGCCTTCCCAGATAATAACAGTATAATCGTTTGTAATTTTTTTTACATAGCCGTACGCTTCATCATGTTTCCACATTGGGGCCATCCTGACTCTGTCTCCTGGACTCATGCTTTCTCCGGTTTAGTGTTGAGGCTGGATAATAATAACCACAAGAACATAAAAGTACAAGCTTACTCCAACCGTATAGCGTTGTTCGAACGTCAAGAACCTGTGACAGGCCCTGTCGCGGGTCGCAACCATAGCCGTTGCATGATCCGACTACGAGATCACCTTTGTTTATTGATGACTTCAAGATCAACCACGGGAATTCTCATGACGCCATCATCGAATAAAACGACAGCGTGCTTCTCAGGATCGATCTTTGACCAATCGACATTCTTGCCATGCTGCTCAGTACGCCAGCACTTTCTATCAATGAAGTCTGTCACTACTCCTGCTCGAGTTGCGTACAATTTAAGTTTAACAATATCACCGACTTTAAAGTCAATAGCTTCTAAATTACTCATTTTACCACCCTAAGTACATGAGCCTGTACGTTTCCAAGTACGCCAGTATCCCACAAAACATCTGCGCTAGATAATCTTCGAGTCCTACCGTTGGTCCAGACTTCCATAACAATGCCGACTTCTGGATTAACGCCTGAATAGCGGGGTCCCCATGAACCAACAAACTTTACAACATCACCGACTTTCATTAATAAACTCCACACGCCAATTTTCGAAATCTTGAGAAGACATTCCGCCATGGACGTCTTCAAGCTGTTCATCTGACAGCTCGTCAGGGTGTACAATCTTTAGTTGCACTGTCGGCCACTTCACTAGTTCACCATCTTCGAGCAAGATGTCCAACCATCCTGTTTCGCAAGTGTCATCTACTACGACCCCGCTTATCTCTCCTCGATGCTGTGGTAACTTAACAATATCACCGACCTTCGCCACGTTAGACTTCATCAAGATTCTCCTTTACGATTGAAGGCATCAAGATCATATCACACAACCACCAGACTCCACAAAGCCCAGCGGTACAAAACATAAGAATTCCAGATATCCAGCGCCGGTTAAAGAACCGATGAACGCCAAACAAGCCAAAGAACCACCACAAAATGTAGCTGATGACTAGATGGGTGGAATAATCTTTTTGCATTTTACTCCTTAGCGGGGCTTCCGCTTTGCAAGGCTGTGACGACTGAGAAGAGCAAGGCTTCCGGTCCCAGTAAGGATTGGGTAGACAATACGTCCAGCCTCATTAACCTGAGGGGGACCCATAACTGTTGCGAGTCCGTACTCTCGAACACGGCGTTCACCTGGTTGCACAGGGACGATCGCCCAGCAAGGCTTTTCAGGGGTTACGTATGGAGTCTCGAAAAGCTCCTTAAGCTTGCCTTTCATCGCAGTGAGAAGCTTGTTAACATGCCAAGGTCGCGGTGGTGCGCCGTCGGCTTCAAGATACTCGGACACAGCCTTAACAGCCTTATAAGTGCCAGGGTTATTACCCCAATGTGTATTAGAGTAGCCGCGCGCCAACTTAACACAAGCCTTAAGCTTTTCAACTTGCTCCGCAGAAGGTAGCCATGGACCTTCGACTCGAATCTTTTCGGCATTTGCGAGGATACCAAGTAACCACTGCATCTGCTTTTCGCTAAGGTCCCATCCACGAGATATCTTTCCCGCGAACTCCCCAAGGATTTGTACATCTCGAGCAGACATTCCCTCAACAGCTTGAGCTGCTTCGATGTTTGCAAGAAGCTCCGGGTCACCCTTAGGCGCCGGCACGCCCTCTTCGATGAGGTTATCGAGCCACTCCCGCTGTCGCTTAGAGAGTCCCTTATTGCGGTCAAGACGAGCAACCATATCACGTACGAAGCGTGCGCGGTAGTCGTCGGAAAGGTTGGCTTCTCCGTAAGCATGAGCAAGAGCGCTGGCTTGGCTTCGACGGAGTTCACGAGATTTACGAGGCATTTAATTTCCGAAGTGAATGAAGAAGGTTAACCCCTTCCCCACCGTTCAATTATATTATACCATAAATCGTTAGCTTTTTGCACGATTGTCAGAATCTAATTGGTCTTTTTTTCCAGCTTTTTCACACCACTCTGCTCTGACGCGGTGGACCACTCCCTCATTATCCATCACCGTCGCAACTTTTTCCCACGTATGATATTCGATTAACAAACCGAGGGTTGTTTCTCCGCATGCGCCATATTCAAATATTTCTATTGGCTTCCAAAACCTTATAACGTCACCTGCTTTCATCGACAGCCTCGCAGAATTGTAGTATCCAATCCTCTGTTCCTGATGCGGTCAACACTCTGACTTTCTGAAACTGCTTTGCATGCGACACAGGTAGAAATTCAACGATCGTTCCTACAGTAAATTCACGCTTAACCCTTGGTCGCACGACCGGTGTGTTGTATTTTATCACATCACCGACTTTCACTGTGTCACTTTTTGAAAGCAACCCATTGAACGACCTTGCTCATACATGTGCGCAGCTTGAGTAGCTAGCTCATTTTCTTCCCTTAACCATGAAGTGGATGCCGACTTGAATTCAGTATCCTCAACAGACCCTTCGTTAAACGCAAGCTGAACACCTTCGAAGAGCTTGCGCTTAAGCTCTCTGTCATCCTGGACAGCAATGATCTGTCGGAAAAGAGTAGCGCAGTCTCGCTGCAGACTTACATCATTCTGCAAGTCTGGTGCAGGAGGCGCCGGTGTTGGTTGGGTTGTCGGACGTGGGTTCCACAACGCAATAGAAACGCAGCCCACAACTGCGAATACGCTAGCAAACATCGCTGCCTTGTATAATTTACTTTTCATCTTCATCTCCCTGCCACTTACGAATAAATGTTATTAGTTCTGTCATCGCCCCAACTTCTGAAATTGGGATTCCTTGACTCAATCCGTCCAGGCACCTAAGCTGGAGTCCTTCAAGGTCCAATTCAATATTACCAGTTTCGCCCTCTACGATAACCTTTTTAATTTGGAGCGTCGTTACAAACGTAGCAGAGGCATCTCGTGTCGGTATTACCCTCGCTAACTCTTCAACTGCATGTTTCGCAGACCGTAAATCTGGTCTGTGGTTGATGCCAAACTCTCCACTCGGGAGAGTCTCCTCGCGAGGTGGGATAATCTTTCCTTTGCTTCGAGCATGCTTAATAGCTGCGATCTTCTTCCCGTCAGCAAAAAGCCGCTTGATCTCTTTCATGTCACGTGGGGAAATACGAATTTTTTTATGCACCTAAAACCTCTATACTGTCTATAATAAACTTATTGATGTTGATTTACAACTTTTGGAGTGAATGTCGCTATAAAGTCATTCCAGAAATTACTCGTTTTGTAATGTTGCGAAGCTTTTGCATGAGCGCTCTTTCTCATAGAATCATAACTGCTATAATCTTCTAAGATTTCAGTAAGTTTTTCGCCAAGCTTTCCTGGCTGAAAGTAAACAAAGTCCTCACCTTCATTGAACCAGTAATTAAGGTGATGAAAGTCATCATAGCAACTAAGGATAAGACTCTTGCAAGCGGCAGCTTCAAAGGCCCGTGTTTTTAGCTGGGGTTTCAAATACTTCATATTGCCGTCTATCGCCCATGTCTTGCCACGATCACCGAATAATTTACTAAAGTCTTGTGGCCATGTATCATTTGGGTTTCTTAAAAAGCGAACATGTCTATGAGTAGGATTATCAAGCTGGCTTGGGTCATTTAACATCTGTTTTATCGCTTCATAAGAAACCGGTACAGCATTCCAGCACACTGATACTTTACACTTAGAGATTAATTCCATTTTTTCCGGATATCCCTCTCCCCTCATTCCTCGATTAATACCCTCTCGAAGCTCGGTCCTCCCGTCACCGACCCACTCATTGTTGAAGTCTGCTATGGGGTTCAGCATATTGCGCAGTAGATACTTGTCATTGATTGTACCACATACGATCACATCTCTTAGCTTCTTGCGATCCCAGCTCCACATGTCGAACCAATGATCTGATATCGGTGTGTAAACGTACACATACTTTCGCTCACCTAAGATGTTGTTTCGCCATTCGACAATATCTGCATCGAGCGTCAAGATTCGATCAAACTTATTTTCCCACGCTTCGTGATTATTTCTGCTTTCGAAATCACAAAGAATGTTATACCGTCCTTCGTCGAGATTAGTGTGACCGGCCCAGTAGTGCAATCCTTGCTTCCCTTCCCAGTGCCCGTTACCGAGCCAGACGTCTATTTCGCTTAGCGCGGAATTGCCTGACTTTCTCTCCTCATTTCTATGCTGCAAAAATGATACTTGCCATTCGCATATAGGGTCCCACCTGTGATTGTTCCTGAGATCGCTTCTTAAGTTTATCATTCTGAATGTACCTTCTCTAGATTGCTTTCCTTCACCAGCACAAGAGAGCCATCAGAGACTAAGATTTCCCAGTAGTCTCCAGTCATGTAGCTTCTTGTTTTTCTAATTAGCACACCCGTGATAGATTTATATTCAGTTAACCTGCAGATATCTCCTTCATGAAATCTCTTATCGCTCTGGTCTTGTTTCATCAATGCAATCTTGATACGATTGTATGCTCATATCATCTTTACGAATCATGCAATCACTTACCAGCGAAGCAAACTCGTCTCGAGGTTCAACGTAAAAGTGGTTCCAAGCCGCACCCAGCAACATTCCAAGTCCCACAAAGACAAAAAAATCACGATGCATCTCTGACATCTTCTTCCTCCACAAGCTTAAGCTCAATGCTATCTAACCAGAAGCTCTCATGGTCGATCAAAACTTCGAACATAAAGAACCCATCTTCCATTTCCATTTCGTCAACAACGATGCCAGAACAGCATCCACACGTCCCAGTATTGGGGCGAGGCTTCACAATGTCACCCACACGTATCATACGCGGAGGTTGGCTCAACCTACCCTCCGAAGGGCAGAAGGAATATGGCGTGAGCACTGCTCAGACTTTCCCCACTTCACCAAAATAATTGGTGGACCGCTGGGCCAACGTTTTGTCTTTGCGACGACCGTCCCAGTCTGTCCTGGAAAGTCTACGTGAGTTACCTTATCACCGATTTGCATTTTTTTCTTCCTTTTTTAAATAACCTGAATACTCTTTTGTGATTTTTCCGTCAGC
>Ga0163179_10002370_pt1 | contig 13180 bp, 10 predicted proteins | sample AtlANTMetagenome_FD_109643 | JGI IMG/M metagenome (GOLD analysis project Ga0163179, IMG submission 109643) | Marine eukaryotic phytoplankton communities from the Atlantic Ocean - Atlantic ANT 2 Metagenome | ecosystem: Environmental > Aquatic > Marine > Oceanic | place: North Atlantic Ocean...
CAAGAACAAATTAATTATGCTGCAACTGATGCCTGGATTTGTTATTTGATATATAAAAAATTATTAGATGAAAATAAAGTTCAAAATACCTACTAAATTTCATTTTAAAACAAAACTAAAAATTAGAGTTTCTGATCTAAATTATGGTGGTCATTTAGGGAATGATTCGGTTTTATCCTTGGCACATGAAAGTAGAGTTAGATTTTTTTTTCAATTAAATGTAACTGAAAGAAATTTCTTTAATGTAGGTCTTATAATGGCTGATAGTGCAATAAAATATAAATCTCAAGGTTATTTAAATGAATCTATTATAATTAAAATTTCAGTCACAGAACTAAGATCCCATGGTTTTAAATTATTTTATATACTTAAAAAAAATAACTCAAATATAGATTTAGCACATGTGCAAACAAGTATGGTTTGTTATGATTATAAAAAAAGTAAAATTTTACAATTACCAGAAGATTTTAAAAATTCATTAAATGAGATTTAGTATTTTATTTATCTATTTATTTATTTTTCAATTATCATTTGCTAACAATAGCCAAAAAATTGATTTACCTCCTTATTTAAAAATAAAGAATTCTGCATGGGTAGATTCTTTATTGAACACTATGACGATAGAAGAAAAAATAGGTCAATCCTTTTTTATTCCAGCAAACAGTCATTCAATAGAAGAATCAGAATATTTTTTTAAAAAAGTTGATAGCTTAATTATAAATTATAAAATAGGGGGTTTGATTTTTTTTAAATCATCTCCTTACAAAATAAATCAATTAGTAGATAGATATCAAAATATCTCTAAAATCCCCTTAGCTAACTCAATTGATGCTGAGTGGGGTGCTGCTATGAGAATTGATAGTATAAAATCCTTTCCTCTAGCTATGACTTTAGGAGCGATTCAAAATGACTCATTAATTTATGAAATGGGAAAACAAATAGGAGATGAACTTAAATCTTTAGGTATTCATATAAATTTTGCCCCTGTTTTAGATGTAAACAACAATTCAAATAACCCAATTATTGGTATGAGGTCATTCAGTGAATCTAGAGAAATTGTCTATAAAAAGTCCCTTCAATATATGTTAGGGCTTCAAGAAAAAAATATTTTAGCATCTGGCAAGCATTTTCCAGGTCATGGTGATACAGATGTTGACTCTCATTATAATCTTCCTATAATTTTACATGATCAAAAAAGACTTGATAGTATTGAGTTATATCCTTTTAGAAAACTTATAAAATCAGGTATTGGTTCAATTATGGTCGCTCATATATCATTGCCAAAATTAGATAATCAATTAAATAAACCAGCTACTTTTTCAAAGTATATAATTGAGGAAATACTTAAAAATAAACTCAATTATCAAGGATTAGTAATTACTGACGCTTTAAATATGAAGGGTGTGTTCAGTGAAAATTTAATGCCAGGAGAAATTGAATTTAATGCATATCTGGCGGGTAATGATATATTATTGTATCCTGATAATATATATGAATCAATTGAATTAATAAAGAATGCATATCAATCTGGTCTTGTCTCCGAAAAAGATATTAATGACAGGTGTAGAAAAATATTACTTATGAAAGAATGGGTAGGTTTAAATTCTGATTTATTCAATTATAAAGAATATAAAATTAATGAAATTGAACATGAATTATTAGAAAATAAATTAAGTAAAGAAGCAATCACAGTTTTGAAAAATGATAGTATTTTGCCTCTAAGTAATATATTTAATAAAAAGCTAGCTTACATTCATATTGGAAATGGATTAGGAGATGTATTTTATAATTCTTTAAATCGAAATGTGCCAATTGATAAATTTATTTTTAATGATTTCTCGGACTTAGATATTTTATTAGAAAAATTAGGAAAATATGATATTATAATATCCGCAATCCATGACGGTTCTGGAATTACACCATGGAAATCATATAATATTTCTAAAAAAGAAATTAATTTTTTAACTAAAGTTAGCTTACAAAAATCAACTATATTAACTTTTTTTACCAACCCATATAATCTAAGTAAATTTATAAATGATGATAATTTTAAATCAATTATCATTTCTTATCAAAATAACTCGACCTTTCAAAAATTAACTGCTCAGTTAATTTTTGGTTCTATTGCTTCAAGTGGAAAATTACCTATTTCATCTGGAAATTATAAATTAGGTGACGGTATAGAAATAAAAGAGAGAAATGTAATTGATTTTTGCTTACCTCATGAAGTTGGGATTAATAAATTAAATCTTGAAAAAATTGACTCTATTGTAAATAATGCTATAGAAATGAAAGCAATACCAGGAGCTCAAGTTTTAGCTTCTAGATATGGTAAAGTATTTTATTCTAAATCTTTTGGATATCATACATATGATTCAATTAACCCAGTTAAGGATATAGATATATATGATATTGCATCTGTTACTAAAATAGTGTCTGCTTCACCAATCTTCATGAAATTAATGTCAGAATCAAAAATTTCATTAAATGACACATTGGGTAAGTTTTTAGAGATTAATAAAAATGATATAAGGAGTAAAATTACTTTTTTTGATATTTTCACTCATCAATCTGGTTTGTATCCCTGGATTCCTTTTTATAAATCATATATTGATGATTTTGGAAATCTGAATGATTCAGTTTTTAGTGCAAATCAATCTGAATTATATTCTTTAAAAGTAGCTAATAATATATTTTTTAGAGAAGATTATCTTGATACAATTTCAGATAATATTCTAAAATATCCATTATTAGAAACAAAAGACTACAGATATAGTGATTTAGGCTATTATTTATTATATAAAATTTTAATTGATAAAATGGGGATCAATATTGAAAGTTATTTAAATAAAAATATATTCTCTAACCTAGAGGCTCTCAGAATTAAATATAATCCCACAAATTCTTATCCCTTAAAAAATATTGTGCCGACTGAAAATGATGAGTATTTTAGAAAACAACTTTTAAATGGATATGTTCATGATCCTGGCGTTGCTCTTTTTGGAGGTGTAGGATTACATGCAGGATTGTTTTCTAATTCGATTGATTTAGCTAAATTAATGCAAACATACCTAAACGAGGGAACATATAATGGTAAAAAAATATTTGATAGTTATTTAGTTAATTTTTTTACCAAATCTCACTTTATATACTCTGGTAATAGAAGGGGTGTCTTTTTTGATAAACCAAATTTTAAAAATATTGATGATGGACCTTGCTCATCATACTCATCCTTAGAAAGCTTTGGTCATTCTGGATTTACTGGAACCTTAGTTTGGGTAGACCCAATCGAAGAAATAATTTTTATATTTTTGTCTAACAGGATTCATCCAGATCAAAATAATAAAATATTAATAGATCAAGATATAAGAACCAAAACACAATCAATTATTTATGAATCTATAATCAATTAATCATGCTTAAAAAAATATTTTTTTTGTTATCATTTTGTTCATTTTCTCAAAATGTAACAGATATAAATGGTTTAAAACAGGGGAAGTGGGAGTTGTTTTATCCTAATACAAACCAAATAATTTCTGAGAGAGGAAGTTTTATTGATGATAAAGAAGATGGTTTATGGATTAAATATCATGATGATGGTATAATAAGAGAGATAGTAAATTATAAGTTAGGTGAACTTAATGGAGTAAGAGTTTTATTAGATAAAAAAGGAAAGTTAATTCAACAAGAAAATTATATTAATGGAGAGTTTGATGGATTTCAATTATATTTTCACGAAACTGGTAAAATTAAAATGAAAATTTACTATAAAAATGGTCTAGTTGAGGGGGAGTTAAATAAATACTATAGAAATGGTAAAAAACAAGAAAAATCTAATTATGTAAATGGTAAAAAAAATGGATTATCTATTTGGTATTTTGATAATGAAAATATTAGTATGGAATATCCATATATAAATGGAGTTATTGAAGGATTAGTTAGAATATATTATAATGATGGAACTTTAAAATCTGAAATTAACTATTTTAACAATGAAATGGAAGGTGAAAATAAAAATTACTTCAATTCAGGTAAAATAAAATCATTAGATGTTTATAAGAAAGGGAAAAAGAATGGGATATGTCTTATTTATGATGAAAATGGTCTAATTATTCAGGAAGTTAAATATAAAAATGGAGAAAAAAATTGATTAATATAGGTATAATATGTTATCCTACTTTTGGAGGAAGTGGTGTAGTTGCGACTGAATTAGGAATTGCTCTTTCAAATAAAAACTTTCAAGTACACTTTATTTCTTACGAAAAACCTGTTAGATTAAATTATTTGAATGACAACCTTATTTTTCACAAAGTAAATGTTCCAAATTATCCTCTCTTTAAATTCCCTCCATATGAGCTAGCTTTGACTACAAAAATAGTTGAATTAGTTGAATCCGGAGCTATACAAGTTTTACATGTTCATTATGCTATTCCTCATGCTTATGCAGCAGTTAGTGCACAAAAAATATTAAAAAGTAAAGGATATACTATACCCATCATTACAACGCTTCATGGTACTGATATAACTTTATTAGGTAATCAACCCTCTGTTAGATCTGTTATAAATTATTCAATAAATGAATCAGATATTGTGACAGCAGTATCTAATGATTTAAAAAAAGAAACAATAAAAAATTTTGAAATAAAAAATGATATTAAAGTTATTCCTAATTTTATTGATTTAGGTAAATTAAATTTAAGCTCAAGAAAAATACATTCAAATACTAAAGTGTTAACTCATATATCAAATTTTAGACCTGTTAAAAGAGTTTTAGATGTAATTAATATTTTTAAAAGAGTAAACAGTATAATTGATTGTAAATTATTTATGATTGGTGATGGCCCAGAAAGAATTTCTACAGAGTCATTAGTCAAAAAGTATAATCTAGATAAAAAAGTAATTTTTCTTGGTAATACAAAAGATATTGAGAGAATATTATTACAAACTGATTTATTTTTACTTCCATCTGAAAGTGAAAGTTTTGGATTAGTTGCTCTTGAAGCAATGGCTTATTCAATTCCTGTTATAACAACAAATAAAGGTGGAATAAATGAAGTAGTAGATAATAATAAAAATGGCTTCACGATTGACGTTGGAGATGTATCTATGATGGCAGAAAAAGTAATTAAAATTTTAGATGATGATGTAATGTATTTACAATTTAGTAAAAAAGCTCATGAAAAGGCTTTGAAATTTGATATTGAAAATATATTACCAATGTATGAAAGAGAATATCTTTCATTATTAAAGTAATTATTTATTTAACCTTAATTCCTCTATTCTTTGTTTTAAAAATTCACCAGCTGTAATATCTTCATATTTTTTTGGATTTTTTGAATCTATACAGTTAGGTAGACAATTTAGTAACATTTCACTTCTTGGATGCATAAAAAATGGTATAGAAAATCTAGGTTTACTCCATTCTTTTTTTGGAGGATTAACAACTCTATGAATAGAGGAGTGAAGGACGTCATTTGATAATCTTGACATCATGTCACCAATATTAACAACTATATGTCTAGGTATAGCAGTAATTGATATCCATTCACCTGATCTGTCTTTAACTTCCAATCCACTTGCACTAGCACCCATGAGCAGGGTAATTAAATTAATATCACCATGTTCAGCTGCTCTAACCGAGTTTCCAGGGTCTTTTGTGATAGGAGGGTAATGAATGGCCCTTAAAATACTATTTCCTTTATAAACTTTTTTTTCAAAGTAATCTTCATTTAGATTTAAATGTAAAGCAATTGCATTAAGAATAGTATTTCCAGCTTTCTCTAAGGTCTCAAAAACATGTCTCCCTATTACATTAAATTCAGGTATTTCTTCACAATATATATTTGGTTCATATTCTTTATTTAAAGGGTCCTTTTCATCAAGAGTCTGACCAAAATGCCAAAATTCTTTTAAATCATGATGTTTAAATCCTTTTGCTGTTTCTCTTCCAAATGAAATATATCCTCTTTGACCATTTAATTCTTTCTTTTCATATTTATTTTTTACTGAATCAGGCAGTTCGAAAAATAATTTTGTTTTTTCGTATAGTTCATTTTCTTCTTTTTCTGATAGACCATAATTTTTAATACTAACGAAACCTATATTTTCATAAGCTGTTCCGATATCTTTTACAAATTTTATTTTTTTATCTGGATTAGAATAATCTAATAAGTCAAGTGATGGTATTTTTTTCATATTTTATTTTATTGCTAACAAACAAATTTAATACTTTTTTGATGAATCTTAATTTCAATTTCTTTATTTAAACTAACGCTTTCTCCATCAAGATGCATTAAAATATCTTTAGAGCCATTAATTGTGATTTTATTTGTTTGATATGTTTTGTATAATTTTGATTTATTTATTTTACCAAAGTAAAATTTCAATGATAGGTTAATTAAATTAAAAAATGAACATTCTTTAATTAAGCATAAATTTATTTTTCCATCATCTATTTTTGCTTCTGGGCATATATAAAAATTATTTCCGTATTGTCTACTGTTACATATAGCAATTGTAAAAGGATTTATATTTATTTTTTTATCATTGAATTTTATGGTGTATTTTTCAGATTTGTATTTATTAAATAAATAAAGAGATAAATATATATACTTAAACACTCCTCTCTTATTCTCTTTAGCAAAATATTTAGCAACAAAGGCATCATATCCAATTCCTGCTACATTAAATGAAAATTTGTCATTGACAGAAATGGAGTCTATTTCTTTAAAACAATTTTTATTTATTTTAGTTATACAATCTTCAATATTTTTAGTTAAACCCATTTCATAAGCAAGTCCATTTCCAGATCCAATAGGGATAACTCCAATCTTTTTATTTGTATTTACAAGTTCTCTACAAACTTCATTAACTGTACCATCACCGCCAACAGCAACAAAAAAATTAATATTATTTTTTAATTCTCTTTTGGTTATTTCACTTATATGGTTTTTTTTTTTTGAGAATTCTATTTTATATTCAAATTTGGATAGATCTAATTTTTCTTCTATTAATTTAACAACATGTTTATATTTTTGATATCCAGCTTTAGGGTTGATTATAAAACATATTTTTTCCATTAGAAAGATTATAAAATTCTATATAATTCCAAAATTAATCATTAATTGTATATTTTTGGATTAAGTATTGATAAACTATTATGTCTATTAAAATTAATTTTAAAACATCTCCCATTAAACCTAACATTTTAATTGATTTGTATCAAAAAATGTTAAAATCAAGAATGATTGAAGAGAAGATGCTAATTTTGCTAAGGCAGGGTAAAATATCAAAATGGTTTTCTGGTATTGGTCAAGAAGCTGTCTCTGCTGGAGTAGTTGCCGCGCTTAAAGAAGATGAGTATATTTTACCAATGCATAGAAATTTAGGAATTTTCACTGGTAGAGGTGTGCCTCTCAGTAGATTATTTTCTCAATTTCAGGGAAAAAAAAGTGGCTTCACTAACGGAAGAGATAGGTCATTTCATTTTGGAACCAAAGAACATCATATTGTTGGCATGATATCCCATCTTGGCCCTCAATTAGCAGTTGCTGACGGAATTGCTCTTGCAAATAAACTAGCACTAAATAAGAAGGTTTGTCTAGTTTTTACTGGAGAAGGTGGGACTAGTGAAGGAGATTTTCATGAAGCTCTTAATGTAGCTTCAGTATGGAGTCTTCCAGTTATTTTTTTAATAGAAAATAATGGATATGGTCTTTCAACTCCAACATCAGAGCAATATAATTGTAAAGACCTTTCAGATAGAGGATTAGGTTATGGAATTGAATCTAAAACTATTGATGGCAATAATGTAGTTGATGTTTATAAAAACATTCATGAAATTTCTACTAAAATTAAAAATAATCCAAAACCATTTTTATTAGAGTGTAAGACATTTAGAATGAGAGGACATGAAGAAGCTTCTGGAACTAAATATGTTCCAAAAAATTTAATGGATCGATGGGCTAAGAAAGATCCTTTGGAAAATTTTGAGAAGTATTTACTAAATAAAAATATTTTAAATGATGATATGATTTCTTCTTTGAGAGATGATATTTCAAATGAGATTAACAAAGCTTTAGAAATAGCTTTTAATGAAGATTCAGTTACAAGCAATATTAGTTTTGAATTAAATAGTGTTTACAAAAATCACAACTACTCTCATATAAAAGCCACCAAAGAGTCTTCTAAAATTAGATTTATTGATGCTATTTCAGGTGCACTTAGGTGTTCTTTAAGAAAGTATAAAAATTTAATTTTTATGGGCCAGGATATTGCTGAATATGGGGGAGTATTTAAAATATCAGATGGCTTTCTTGAAGAGTTTGGATCAGATAGAATAAGGAATACACCAATATGTGAATCAGCTATTGTTAGTTTAGCTCTTGGATTATCCGTATCTGGATATAAATCGATAGTTGAAATGCAATTCGGAGATTTTGTTTCCAGTGGATTTAATCCCATAATTAATAATCTTGCAAAAATTCATTACAGATGGGGTCAGTCTGCTGATGTAGTCGTTAGAATGCCTTGTGGTGCTGGAGTTAATGCAGGTCCTTTTCATTCCCAAACTAATGAAGCGTGGTTTTCTCATACTCCTGGTTTAAAAGTAGTTTACCCTGCTTTCCCATATGACGCAAAAGGTTTATTAATTTCTTCAATTGAAGACCCTAATCCAATTATGTTTTTTGAGCATAAAGCGTTATACAGAACTGTTTCTCAGGATGTGCCCAAAGATTATTATAATATTCCTCTTGGTAAAGCCAACTTAATCTCTGAGGGAACTGATATTAGTATAATAACATATGGTATGGGTGTACATTGGGCGTTAAATTATATAAACACTAACAATAGTAGTAATATTTCAATAGATATCTTAGATTTAAGAACTTTAGTCCCTTTAGATAAAGATGCAATTAGTAAAACTGTAAAGAAAACTGGTAAGGTATTGATATTACAAGAAAGTAATGAAACAGGCGGCTTTGGTTCAGATATATCTTCTTTTATCTCACAATATTTATTTGAATTTTTAGATGCGCCAATTTATAAAGTTTCTAGTTTAGATACACCAATTCCATTTGCGGATTCATTAGAGAAAAATTATTTAGCTAATTCTAGACTTTCTTCTAGTATTAATGATCTTTTTTCTTATTAATTTATTTGTTCTAACAAACATTACTAAGTTCCAATATACACATATTTGAATGTATACAATTTCTGCTATTCCATAGCTAGGAAATGGAATAATTAGTAATGCAGATAAAAGCATTAAACTCCCTGTAATCACAGAAAATAAACCTTGTCTTACTTGAGAAAAAGAGTTAAATAAGCCAAAAAGAAATACAAAAAAATTATATAAAAGGAAAAATGATAATGCAAATATTTTATGAGCTAATCCATATTTCATAGTTATTATTGCTGTACCAATTAGTGAAATTGTAGATAGTGATAATACTAATTTTAAAATTAGATTTAATTTTCTACTCTTAATGTATTTATTTATAATTTCTTTACCATTCCAAAATATACCAAATGATAGTATTATAAGACAAAAAAACCATAATAATGATGTTTTATCAATTAAAGCAAAATATGATAATGGTTTTTCAGTAATGTCTACTTCTTTTGCAAAAAATAAGCAGATTAATGGAGAAATTATTCCAATAATTATTGAAAGCAAAATATATATTTTTCTAATATACTTTACTCTTTTAACAATTAAATTTGATGTAATCTCATATATAATTCCAACCATATATTATAATGTATTCAAAAACCGTACCAATAAATTTTTTGAATAATTATAATTTTCTAAATCTTTTTTAAAGTAATATTGATTATTTCTTTCTCTTTTTTCTCTGCAGATTTTTTGATTTTCTCTGCTTCTGTGATAAATGTTTTAGCTAATTTTTTATCAGTTAAATCTTTACAATTAATCTTTACATTTAGATATCCTCCAATAACTGCAGATCTTGCACAAAGCGCAGCAACACCAGCATCACTTACAGAGTTAGGGTTACCCTCTTTAGCCATCATTTTGATAATTTCCATTGAGCTTTCAGATTCTTCCATAATTTTTAATGGAACCTTAATAGCATTTATAGTTGCTTCAAGAATTGCTTTATTTCTATATATTTTTTCTTCTTTTGTATTATTAGGAAGTCTAAATGAATTAATAATTTTATTAAAAGCTTCAGTGTCTTTATCAACTAATTCTAAAAGGTTGTTTAAATGAGTTTGCCCTTTTTCAGCAATCTTAGAGAAATAATTCCATTTTGTATCCCAACCTCTTTTGTGACTAGATAAATTGGCAACCATAGTTGCTAACGAAGACCCTAATGCCCCAATGTATGCAGATATTGATCCGCCGCCAGGGGCTGGAGATTCCGATGCTGTTTTCTGAGCAAATTGAATTAAATCTAAATCACAAAGTTTTTTTGTTTTATCTTTAATACTATATTCAATTATTTTTTCATTGGGATTAAATTTTTCTAATTCATCAAGGCCCATGCTTTTTATAGCAATTTTGATTATTTCTTCTTCAGAAATTCCGCACGATCGCTTTTGTTTTCTTAAAAAATATTTTCCTGCTTCAATTAATGATTGTAAAGGTATAAGTCCAATTAATTCTGATCCAGTAACCCTGATTCCCCTTTTTTGAGCTGATTTACATACTTCATCAAAAACAATATGAATAGGAGTTTTTTTAATATTTGTTAAATTCATGGATATTTGAGCTACTCCATATTCTTCTATAAACCAGCCAATTGCTTTAACATGTTTTAGTGAGCCTGGTTTCCAAATAGGGTTGTTTTTTTTATCTCTTAGAATCTTTCCAGTTAATGTGCCACCTTTTCTAGCTATTCTCCCTTTTTCTCTAATGTCGAAAGCAATAGCATTTGCTCTTCTTGTAGATGTTGTATTTAAATTTATATTATATGCAATTAAAAAATCTCTTGCTCCAATTACAGTTGCACCTGTTTTTTTTGCAATCTCAAATGATGGTTTTCCAAAATCAGGCTTCCATTTAGAGTTATTTAATTTATTTTCAAGTTTTTCATATTCCCCAAATCTAATGTTAGCAAGGTTTCTTCTTTCTTTATTTTGAGCAGAATTTTCATATAAGTAAACAGGAATATTTAATTCGTCTCCAACTTTTTTAGCAAGAATTTTAGAATATTTTATTGTTTCTCTCATTGATACACCAGAAACAGGAATAAGAGGGCATACATCAGTTGCGCCCATTCTAGGATGTTCACCTTTATGTTTGCTCATATCAATAAGTTCTGCTGCTTTTTTTATTGCTAAAAATGCTGCTTCAATAACTTTTTCGGGTTGTCCTACAAAAGTAACAACAGTTCTATTTGTATCTTTGCCTGGTTCAACACTTAATAATTTAACACCATCTACTCCTTGAATTTCAGATGAAATTTTATTAATTATACCTGTATCTCTTCCTTCAGAAAAATTAGGTACACATTCTATAATTTTATTTATCATTTTAATCTTTTCTGAAAATAGAAACTGATCCGGACTTTATTTGAGAATCATCTTGGTCAGTAAATTGATTTAAATTATAATCGATTTTATAATAATAAACGCCTTCCTTGCAATTAACATTACTATTTCTTCTTTTTCCATTCCATGGTTTATTAATTTCTCCTTTTGAATTAAATACAACTCTTCCTAATCGATCATATATTATCATTGAATATATTGTTGCATCACAATTTATGTTATCCTCTTCATTTCTGCTAGCATTTTTTTGTTCAGGAAAAAAATCATTTAATCCATCCCCATCAGGTGTAAATGCATTAGGAATATTGAATTCACAATTACATTCATTAATAGTAATAGAAACTTCTTCTGATTCTTCAGTTCCACATATATTAGTAACTTCTACATAAAAATAATTTTCGTCATTAATATTGTATTCTAATTCTAATACATTTACAGAAGAATTATTTTCATTTTCAATTGGCAATCCATTTAAATACCACTGGTAAAGATCATTTGGATTATTCGTAGTTGCATTCAATGTAATATCAGGATCATTTTCACAAATTGTTATTCTTTCGTTCGAAGAATAATTTTCAATATTTATTTGTGCTGTAGGGTAGTCTAAAAATAAAACTTGTGTTGTTGAATAAAGGTTATTTTCTCCGTCAGTTGCTTCCCAAGCAATTTGCTCTACATTAGCCCAAGGACTATTTACATCAATTATTAAAGAATTTCCAGTATGAATTAGAGAGTTATTTTCAACACTAAATGGTAATTCATACCAAAATATGATGTTATAATTTTCAGGTGTAACTAGTTCTAAAGTTTCTTCTCCGCATATTTCATAAATATCTTCAAAAGGATATTCATCAACTGTTTGTGAATAACAAAAACAATTTATAAGAATCGAGCTGACGATGAAGAGTATTTTTTTCATTTAAATAAAATAGATTTCTAAGATACAAACTTAATATTATGTTTTGATAATCATTTATATATTTTTCCGTTTATTAGGACTTTTTTTATTACAGAGTTTCCAAATTTATAACCAATGTATGAAATAGAGGGAATATTTTTAGTTATTATTAAATTAGCCACTTTTCCTATTTCAATAGTTCCATATTCATTTTGAAGCTCAATGGCATGCGCACCATTAATAGTTGCAGCATTGATGCATTCTTCAGGTGACATTTTTAATTTTAAACAACCTAATGATATTACGAACTCCATGTTTCCAGAGGGCGAAGACCCAGGATTATAATCACTTGCTAGTGCAATTGGGAGATTATTATTTATCATATTCCTTGCGGGAGGATATTTGAGTCCAAGAAAAAATGCAGTGCTGGGTAAAAGGGTGCTAATAGTATTGCTGTTTTTTAATTCTTTAATTTCTTTTTTTCCGGTAAACTCCAAGTGATCGACTGATATAGCATTCATTTTTACACCAACTTGAATCCCTCCAGAAAAATCTAATTCATTAGCATGGATTTTTGGTTTCATGCCAAATTCCATACCCTTTTCTAATATTTTTTCAGTTTGTTTTGGATTAAAAAATCCTCTATCACAAAAAACATCAATATAATCAGCTAAATTTTCTTCAGCAACTTTAGGAATCATCTCGTTGATAATTTTTTGAACGTATTTATCCGGATTAGATTTATATTTTTTTGGAATAGCGTGA
>Ga0163179_10002371_pt1 | contig 13179 bp, 15 predicted proteins | sample AtlANTMetagenome_FD_109643 | JGI IMG/M metagenome (GOLD analysis project Ga0163179, IMG submission 109643) | Marine eukaryotic phytoplankton communities from the Atlantic Ocean - Atlantic ANT 2 Metagenome | ecosystem: Environmental > Aquatic > Marine > Oceanic | place: North Atlantic Ocean...
CAAAACTACACTCATGATTTAGGATTTGTAATTAACTATGTTGCAAACACTGAAAATATAGAAAATACTTATCAAGGGCTACACTATGGCAGGAGCACTAGTTTTTTAATTGGAAGGCATATCGCTATAATGAATAATTTATACTTATCACCTGGATTAGGTTTTCTTCTTTTTGCAGAAAGGGCACAGTATAATGATGAGGATTTTGGAGGGGAATTTTACTTTAGAACAAGAATGCTATCTGATATGATGTTTTCTCTCCATTTAAATGCAAAAATAAGCAAACGACTACTTTTACAAGTGGGGTTAGATGTTTTTCCGGACAAAGCAAATGCTGATTATATTCATGATAATTCATTGCATAGAATTTGGGAGCATATGACAGAAAAAAACAGTGGTCTACTTTCTAATTTTAGCTTTGGGTTAGGATTTATAATGAAATAAAGTAAATGATTACGTATAAATTTTATTGTTATTTTTCACTAGTGGTATAATCTTGTATTATTAACCATTCCTGATTGAATTTTCGAAAAGTTAGAAAAAAAGTTCCTTTAGGGTGGTCTGTTTTTTTTAATAATTCCCACTCACCATCAACGAGGGCTGTTGTGTCAGAATTTAATTTTACAGTATTTATTTGAAATCTCAATTCTCCCATGGATGATTTTGATGGATAATTTTTTTTATACTTTGATTTAATATTATCCCATCCATAGGTTGTTCCACTTGTTGAAAAAAATTCAAGTTTTTCAGAATTCCAATATCCTAACATAAAACCATCTATATTGCCTTCATTCCAATGTTTTTCTTGCATAAAAAGAACTTCTTTTATATCATTTATATCCTGTTCTTTTTTTTGACAACTTAAAAAAAATAATAGTGGTATAATAAGTAGGATTAGTAATTTTTTCATTTTAAAAAATATTTTTTTTCTACACTACCATCATCATAGATTTCAATATGTAAATCCTTTGTGTTACTATCTCTTCCTAATATGTCTATTGTTTTTATAAGATTTTTATTTTTAATAATCTCATATATTCCTATCCCATCACAGGCGTCACCAATATCATCAAAATTAAAATCTTCTTGAAGAGGATTGTATACTTCTGGACAATTATCCAAATTATTACAAACCCCATCATCATCTATATCATTTGATTCTATATTCCATTCACCTAAATTATCAAATACAACTATTTTAACAACTTCATTTATTAATTCTGCATCACTTTCTGAAACACCAAAGTCAGCAGTCCATGGGATTTCTAAAGGATCTTTTTGAAATAATGTCGTGTAAAAACAAACTGCCGCAACATAGGATCCCAAAAATGAAGGATGACTTCCATCTTGGCTATATAAATCAATATTATATTCAGAGTCTCGTATAAATCTCCACACAGCTCCAACAGGAGAAACTAAAGCATTATTGTCGTTTGCCATAATTAGATACCTTTCTCTTAATAAATCATCCATTCCTTCGTATGTACATACTGGGGGCCAATTTGGACAATTACCTTGATCTCCATTTTCTCGTCCCCAAGTCATAAAAAAAACTATTTCACCACAATCATTATATTCATTAATTAATTCACTTAATTGAGTAGCATATGGAAATACATCTTGCTCTACTTGAAAAAGAGGAAACGATGGATACTGACTTTGTTCTTGTAACACAACATAATCCCAATTACCACTCATAATTAAATCATTAGTATTACTATTACTTGTATGAAGTTGTAATGTTGCGCCACCCAACAAACTACTTTCAGTAATTAAATTATCTCCCATAGATGTGGCAATAGAAGAAATTATATTTGTAAGATTATTACTAGCAGTATAACTATTTCCAATAAATAAAACATTTAAAGAGTCTGCTTGCTCATTACAATTTGGAAGCCCTTCACCGGGACCCAAAGAAGTTCCTGGAATCTCTTCTCCATTTTCATCTACACACCAACAATAACCGGTGCTAGACCAACATTGCATTGGAGAATAAGATCCATCTTCTTCACATTGTGGAACATACTCTCCAATTAATCCTGTTGAATTTGCCACAGCATCAAGACAGGGCGTCTGCCCAAAACTAAATAATGAAATTATAATTAATAATGAAAAGATCTTCTTCATAGCGATTATTTAAAAATTGATATTTTATTATTATCGGTGTTGATAACATTGGTAATGTGTTGATGCAGAAACCCCTCGCTTGCATCTTTTTCCAGTTGACTTGGCTACCGCATTACAGCGTCTGTAGGTATAGTTTGTTTTAGTAGATGGATATGTAGTTATCTGTTTTTTTTGTTTTTTATCATATCTGGTAATTTCAGAGCCCCAAATAACATGGCAATGTGGGCATTTCATTCCAACTTTAGAATTTATGGAAACTTTCTTATTACAATTTGTACAACTTTTTGATACCGTTTCCCACTTTGTTTGAGCTAAAAGAGTGTCGGTGATTAAAACAGGTGTCGTGAAAAATAAAAGTAATAATATAAAATACCTCATCCGGATAAAATTTAGATAGTTAAAAGTTACAAATTATATCTTATTAAACGATTTACATCTAAATTAGACCTTTTAGTTTTCTTTATTTAAAAAAGTATATTTGAATTATGAAAAATCTAATATTCCTTCTTATTATTCCTTTTTTAAGCTTTTCACAATCAGCTTTAAAGCAAATAAATAAGGCCGTTAGCGAAAGCCCTAAAGCCGAACATAACTTTTTAATAGATAAAGAATTAGCATTAAAGCATAAAGACTCTTTAGTTAGCCTTGGGTGGTCCTTTCAAGAAAAATTTCCTTTTTTTTATAAAACTACTGCCACAGGAAAGGCGCCAAAATCATGTGCATTTTCTCCAAATGACTCTATTGTTTCCGTTACACTACTTTCGGAATATGAAACAGCTGTTCAATTTTTTAGAACTCATTCTGTTCAAAAGATCAAAACACTACATCCTTCTTATCACACTAAAGATAGAAACAAAGGTTATGCTGAGGGTATTTGGAAAAACGACAATGAATTTTGGTTTACAAGAATGACAACAGGTGATTTTTTTATTTGGCATAAAAATAATGATTCTATAGAGCAGTATGATAGTAAGGGGCGTTGGACTAAAATTATTGAAATGAACCCATCTCAAAATTTAGTAGCCATGTCACATTGGAGCAGTGATGATGTAACTGTTTTTGAAGTAAATACTAAAAATTTTATTAGAAGAATTAAGACTGGCGAAACACCAAGAGGAATAGTTTGGTTAAATGATTCTGTTTTTGTTACTGCGTTATTTGAAGATGGAGATGTAGAGGTTTTTAATGTAAATAATGGTAAAAAAATACACCACATCAAAGGTTATGGCGGCGCAGCAAGAGATTTACAATATGACGAAGAAAATAAAATAATATATTACAGTAATATGGGGGTAGCTAAAATCTTTAAATATGACTGGACTAAAAAAAAATATTTAGGAGAAATAAAAGTGGACTATAAACCTAATACTATTCGATTATCCCCTGATAATAAATATTTATTTGTTTCCTGTAGAGGGCCAAATAATCCAAAGGGTTATACAAGAAGAAGCCCAAGAGATGGGGATGTTTTCATTATTGATGCTGAAAAATTAGAAACTATAGTGAAATGGAGAGCGGGCAATCAGCCTACAGGGCTTGATATATCTTCTTGTGGAACAATGTTAGCTCAAACAGATTTTCTTGATGACAAACTAACCATATGGTTAGTTGCTCTTCCAGAATATCCCAGTTTGAAAAACAAAGTAGATATTAAAGGTGGGCCCTAAAAGTTTCTTTTTTAGTCAAGAAAAAAATAATCCTATTTATTATGAAAAAATTATTACTACTACTTATTATACCTCTAATAAATTTTGGGCAAACTAAAAAACAGCGTATAGAAATATTAAAATTCCAAAAAGATAGTTTGAAAAACATCCTAACTCAAGAAAGAATAAAAATTAATACTCTAGAGGGGTCAATTGACAGTTTGTTGAAAATTGAAAAAGAAAATATTGCACTATTAGCTGATTATAAAGAAGGTTTAGTCTTTGCAAATAATAATATTGATAGTTTAAGAAACACATTAAGTCAAGAAAGACTGAAAATTAATAATCTGAAACACTCTACGGATAGTTTATTAAAAATTGAAAAAGAATATAGCATAGCATTAAACAATTGTGAAACAGCTTTGGAATTTGCAAATAATACTATCGATAGTTTGAAAATAGATTTTAAAAAAGAATTAGAGCAGACTCAATGGGAATTAGATAAAAAAGAAAGCTCCTTGAAAAAAGTAAGCATGAAAAACGATAGTTTAAAATTACAGATTTTGGAAAACTCTTTCGAACTAAATAATTTTCAATTAGCAGAAATATCTTGGGAAAAAAAGAATGCGCTATTACAAAATAAACTTGATAGTGTAAGGCTTACTTCTGAGAATAAAAAAAATTCATCTAACAGCATTACCATGAATTCAAAAAAGCAATATTTTAGTACCACTAAAACCAAAAACAATAATTATAATTATTATTCCGAAATTGATTATGATTATTACTGGAATGGTCTAGATTATAATGTAATTGGCTGGAGTAATGATGGGTTATTTGCTTATGTAGAATCTGAGCACGGAGATGGCCTCTGGTGGTGTTCGATTGAAATAGTAATCTTAGATTTAAAAACTGACAAATTGGTTGATTCTATTTTTATAGGAGGCGGATCTGAAGAGGACCCAGGTTTTACAGGAGATGAGTGTGATCTGGAATATATCTGGAAAAATGAATATCGATCTATCAATTCTTTTTTAAAAAAGTATAATATAAAAGATGGGACGATAAGAAAAATTATTTTAGATGATAAAATAAATACTGTTGACTATGAAAGAGAAAAATCATTTAAAATAAAACTAACGACTGATTTAATTCAAAAATGGAGCTGGAATGGTAATTGTGATGAGCCAGAAAAAAATCAATTAAACTTAAAAGTTATACATAATAACAAATCTAAAGTTGTTTCAAGAGAAGTGGTGAATGGAAGTGTTATTGTTAAAGGATATTTTTTATCTCCTTTTGAAGACAGAGTTTGTATAGTTTTAAAATATAAAAAAGACGGCTGTGGTGAATACTCTCATACAAGTGGTCTTTATTTTTACGGATGTAGTTTAAACCCTAAAACATTTAAGTAAATTTTTTTATGTACAATTAACACTTTTGAAATTATAGCTTTATGAAAAAACTATTCATTCTACTTATTATCCCTTTTTTAATATTCGGACAAAGAAAATATCAAAAGAATTCACATGTCAAGATTCACACAAAAGAAACGAGAAATAACTATAAAATAAACTATACATTTAAAAATCATTTCAAAGAAAAACAAGAAGTTGAAATAACTTTAAATAAAAGAGATGTTGATTCTGATATTGAAAAACTTGGTATACCAAATTGGATGTTTGATAGATATGTGCCCACTGATGAAGAAATTAAAAAACGAAAAAAAATTTTATATAACGGTCTATATAAGCAAGATGGAAATATGTATATAGTAGATTATAATGCTGTAATAAATTATTATAGGGGAAGTTTAAAAATAGTCTCTGATTATTTGATAAAATATTTAAAAAAAAATAAAATAGATAATCGAAAAAATAGAATAGAGCTTGCTATGAAATTTGTCCAAGATATCCCATATGGAATACCATCTGAAAATCGCGTTCCTTCTAAATACGGTGGTTATAAATATAATGATGGCATCTATGCTCCATATGAGGTATTAATAAATGGTTATGGGGATTGCGACTCTAAAACTTTTTTATTTGTTTCCATCTTGAGTCATATGATTAAACCAAATGATATTATATTTATAAAAGGTGACAACCATCTTTTGTCTGGCGTTAGGCATAATAAAAAAATTGGAGGGGGGCAGTATTTTTCTTTTGAAGGAAAAAAATATTATATCTGTGAAACCGCTGGGCCAGGAAGACCTTTATTTGGAAAAAAGAATACAGATGTAGGATCGGCCCACCTATATCCTTTAAAAATTAAATAAATACAACGAGGTCTAATTAGTTTTCTTTTTTATTGGAGTTTAAAACGAATTGGAATCGTATACTTTACAGCAACGTTTTTTCCTCTTTGAGTTGCAGGTGTCATTTTAGGGATACTCTTTACCAAGAAAAAAGCATGTTCTTTTAAATATGGGTCTTCTCCACGAAGGACCTGAACATTAGTAATCTCTCCTGTTTTATCTATTACAAAGCTCACGAAAATTTTTTCTTGAATACCCATCTCTTTAGCCATTTTAGGATATTCAAAGTTCTGCTTTATATGCTTCATTATCCCTATATTTAAACATTCTTTATCTTCGTCTCTCCTTTGTGAAAGAGTAGGTTTTTTACTTGCCTTGCACCCTGGGAACAGTGGTAATGTTTCCACAACTGTAAAATCAATTGGAACCATTTTTTCATAATCAACTGGCGCTGTTTCATGTTGAGTTTTTTTCGGCAGGCCATATCCTTCTTGGCCACCAGAAGATTCTTGACAAAAACTTAATATTGGGATAATAAAAACTAGAAGCAATAGTTGTTTCATATTGAATTATATTATTAAAAGACTAATACATGGCCGGATAACTAAATAGCATGATAATTATAAATATTATATAAATTATAGTTAATATTCCAAGAAATTTATAGTGACTTGCAAGATTTTGAAAAGATTTTTCGAAATGTAATTCGTCATCATTTTCTAATCCCATTTTTATGTTTTCGGAAAAAAGGTATAAATATCTTACGGGCATAAAATATAATAGTATTGCAAGTAAAGTTATCGGTAGATTGAACCCTCCTGAGTTAGAGCCAACCATTGAAAGGGCTCCTAAAAACATAATGCCGACGAGAACAAATCCGCATATAGATAAAAATCGTGCCCAATCTGCGGCTTTTTTTAATTGCTCTTTGATAAATGAATTTGATTTGAAGTTTTCCATTTTTGACTATTATTAATTTTTATAAAATTAGTTTATTTATTCAACTAAAACATCTTATAAAGATAGCTTGTTTTTAATATGTAGAGGTAACAAACCCATTTGCAATAAAGTTCTGCCCATTTTCTAAATCTAGAATGGTATATGTTTCAAATTCTCCTTCAATAATATTAATTTGAGTTATAATTTCATATTCTGTTCTATTCTTTTTCTCATTCCAAACTAAAATTTTAAATTGATTACTCAACTCATTATAATCATGTAGTCTTTTTATTTTTAAAATTTCTCTTAAAGAAATCAATCCATAATTTTTAACATAAAAAGAATGGTCTTTAGTTGCTTTAATGTTCTGATTTTTTGTTTTTATGTCTAAAAGGACATAGTGCTTTTGACTAAAGAGCTGATTGACTTTTGCTTTAGTTGTTTTTCCTGATTTTAAGTCAATTGTTTTTATAAAATCTCCTTTACTTATTTTTGATATTTGTTGGGAATTGCCGTGTGCGTCTGACACTATACTTTGGTCCAATAAACAACAACCTTGCAAGTCAATATGAGTAATTGCAACATCCTTCCATTTGTCTCCCTCATAAACCTCAACTATTTCAAACTTGTATAAGGGGTCAATCTGACCTTCATCATCAGGCGCTTGCACAGAATCATCTTCATAATTATAACGCTCATAACTTTCTGGTAACGAAAAGTATTGACCGCCCATAAGATCATGTAATTTCAAATAACAAACTGGTTTGTTGTTTTTGTATACCTTGAACTTTTTAACTCTAGAATTACTCTGCCAAACCCATTCTGATTTTTGATAACCATTATATATTATGTTAACATCTCCTGAGACAATAAAGTATTCACCTATACCATAATCTGATTTACCTTCAACCCAAGCAGTTTTATGATTATAGTCCTGTATATTTTCAATATCGTAATTGTTTGATTTATGAGACGCTAAAGTAGAAGAGGCTCTTTTAATGAAAACTCCTTGTGAGCATGGATTTTCTATAATCCCAAAATCTGTAAAATCTGGACCGTCTGAATCAAAATTTTCCATAGTTTCATCTACATAATATTCCCATTCATCTGGACTCACGCCGCCATGTGAATATATCGTTGGAATGTGTTGTGAAATTGTAAAAATTGGAAAAAATAAAATAATCAAAAAGAATGCTCTATTATTCATAGTATCTAATATTTAGTTATTCAAATATAATAAGGTTTATGTTATGTTTGATTATTAAATTTTCTATAAGCTTAAGATTACGCGCCCTCTTTGTTATTGAAAATATCATTCATTCTATTAAAACGGTAGTTGAAAATTTTATTAAGCTTCTTTTTAATAAAAAGTTTATTTACGAGTCTGCCAATAATACCAAATGGTAATTTATATGAAATAATATCAACCATTAAAACGCCATTTTTTTCTACTTTAAAGAGATGTTCGTGGTGCCATATTTTATACGGACCTACTCGCTGTTCATCAACAAAAAGTTTATATTTCTGTACATGTGTAATTTCAGTTACCCAATTGGTAGGAATTCGTAACAAGGGTGTAACTTTATAACAAATCATCATTCCGGGGTACATTTCTTTTTCTAAATCCTTTGAAGTAATATTGAAATTCATATAATCCGGTGTAATTTTTTTTAGATTGAAAGGTGATGAAACAAATTCCCAAACATCTTCAATGTTAGCATTTAAAAACTGCTCTCTTTTTATTTGATGAATCATATAGTGAAAAATACGCTTTTATTTTTATCTAAATAGTATATTTGTTTTAATTAATTAAAATAAATATTTATGAGTGCAAAAAACTGGAAACTTTTAGGTTATTTAAACCTCATTCTTTTTTTTATATTATTCGTTACCTTAGATGGTGATGCCCCTTTATTTGATGCTGTTTGGGCTTTGTTGCCAGTATCTTTAATTTTGTTTCAAAAAGCTAAAATTGCCGGATTGAGTTTAGATTTAATTGATGGTGAAGTAATTGAAGGTGTTGCAAACCAATTTTTAGGAGCATGGGTTATTTGGATTACTACAAAACGATTTGTTTTATGTTTTCCTCCTTTACCAAAAAAGGGCATAAAAAAGTTTTTCTCTTCTATTGCTATGGGGGATCAAAAAGAAGAAGACCCCAAGCAACCGTATGGATATTTTTTAAAAAAATCCACTAACATTGAAGGTTATTTTAATACTGAAAGCGGTATTTTGTCAATTAATTTAGAAGATATTTATTCTGTCGAAATTTATGAAGATAAAGTAGGTGTGCGAAAAGAAAAAATGCGGAGAATTAAATTAAAAGATGGAAAAGCTGAAATCTGTTTGCACCTTGGTCGTATTGGCGGAGGAAAAAAAGCATTTAATCTAATTGACTCATTAAAAAAAAACACATAACATGAAAAAAATATTACTAATATTAATTATTCCTCTTTTATTTTCTTGCTCAAAAAAAAGTAAAATACTTAATAGTTGTTTAATTGGGTCCGATTTTTGTTCTCCAAATTGCGAAAATCCAAATATGACTTGGGAATTTTATTCGGATGGAACATTTAATTTTACTAGTACTTTATTTGGAGGAAATAATTCCCAGGGAAATTGGAAAGATTTGGGTGGTGACACAATACAAATTAATTATATTAAAAATGACTCTGGATATAATGTTCCATCTCAAATTATAAACATGCCTAACTGTTCAATTTTAAAAGTTGGAAACAGTTTATTTAAAAAATAAATAAGTTATGAAAAGAATCCTATTATTAATTCTAATCCCATTATTTTGCTTATCACAAAACAATAAAGATGACAATGAACTTTTCTCACAACATCTTTTAGGTTGTCAGGATTTAGATGAAACTTTAATTGATATAGTTAATATTTTTGGCGACGCCTCTCTTTTAGAAGGATTATTGGGTTGCGAAGAGCTTATTCCCACTTTAGAATCTGGTATACTTTCTGCCTTTCTTCCATTTGAAATTCCTTTAGATTGCAGTACAGATTTAACTCCTTTTGGATACCTTGATGTAAACCTTTATGACATATGTCAATGTTCTTGTGAACCATTCTTAGATATTATTAACATAAATAGCCATCAACCTAATTTGATAAAAAAAGTAGACATCCTTGGGAGAGTAAGTAAAACTAGTGGTTTGTTTTTTGAACTTTATGATGATGGGGCAATTATTAAAAAGTATCAATTATTACAATAATCAAAATGAAAAAAATTATAATATTTTTTTTCATTTTAATTACACCCTTATTCCACTTTAGCCAAAACCAAATTACATTAGAATTAAATGAATATATTAGATTAGTTCCTGAAGTTGGCCTAAATGGTAATACTATAAGGGGGCCTTCTTGGGTCAACAACTCATTTAACGACTCTGTTAAAACAATGTTTCCCAAACTAATTAGATATCCTGGGGGTAATGTGTCTAACTATTGGAATTGGAGTACCGGGTGGTTTTATGACCAATCCATATTAGACACTGTTTTTAGTGACACTATTTATACGATGCCGAATGGATGGGCTAATTTAAACCCCATTGACATTAAGCCTGTTCGATTTAAAGAAGCTTTAAATCAAATAGACGCAGACGGTATATATGTGTTAAATATGATGAGTTCATCATTAAATAATCAATTGTTTGAATTACAAAATGCAGTCGATTCAGGATTAATAATTAATCGTGTTGAATTGGGTAGTGAGTTTAATCATGATAACCCTTTTTCTGAAATTAAATTTCCTACAGCAGGAGATTATGCTAGAGAGTCTAATATATGGATTGATTCTATTAAAGCGCTCAGCCCTAGTACTAAAATTGGAGTTGTGGCTGGAAATCGTGGCCCTGATTTTTCAAGAGCATGGAAATGGAATGATAGTATTTGTAACATCGTAAATGATGCTGATGCATTAATTTGGCATTTATATATTTATTTACATGATGATGACACATTGTTTTCTAATAAACAAGTTATGGGTTTTCCTTTTTATAGAGTTCCTAAATATGAACAATGGCGAGGATTTGAAGATACAATTTCTTCAATACAAGATTATAATATCTGGGTTACCGAATATAATTTATTTGATAAAACTAGTGATAAAAGATTTGCTAATACATGGGCTCATACTTTGATTTTAGCAGGAATGAATGATCAACTTTTACAAAATGAATTAGTAGATATAATGATTCAACATAATATTAGCGGAGTCCTTCCTAATTTTGATGCTTTAGACATTAATAATAATTTTAAAAAAAGAGCAAGTGGTTTTTCTGCATTAATTTGGAATCAACAAATGTTAGATATGAATAATGTTCAGAAAATTAAAACTCCTTTAAACTTAATAGATAGTGTAAATTATCAAAATAATAATGGTGTAATAAATCAAGTTTTTTTTCCGAAAGTGTTTGGTTGGAAGTTTTTTAATTCAGACGAGGAAAGAGGAATATTAGTGAATCTTTCTGCTGACACTATACATATAAACGCATCCTCTATCCTGCCTGAAAATTCTAATTGGATTAAGTGGCACACCGATTCATTATTTAAAAAAATGGATAATCTTTCACATATTCAAATAGACACACTTTTAAATACTACAAGTGTTGCTTTATTACCATATTCAATTAATGTTGCAAATAGTTTTTGTTATAATGACATTGATAATGATGAAATTTGTGATCATTTAGAAGAAGAAGGATGTAGTGAAAATGTTGAGGCATGTAATTATAACCCCAATGGAACACAGCCGTGTTTGTACCCAATAGATTTATATGGAGTCTCTTACTTAGATTGTAATGGATTTTGCATATTAGACCAGGATGAAGATGGGGTATGTGATGAATTAGATAACTGTCCTGAAATTTATAATCCAAGTCAAATTGATTTTAACCAGGATGGTATAGGGGATGATTGTGATGGTTTATTTTTAAATCATCATCAAAATCAAAAATCTATAATTAAAGTTATTGACTTGTTAGGAAAAAAAACTATTAGAAAAAATGGATTTAACATTTATATTTATGATGACGGAAGTGTAGAAAAGAAATATTTTATAATCAAATAATTATACGCAATATGAAAAAATTATGTAAAAGAATTGTGGGAGATAATAGGTTTGAAAAATTTATTATGATGGTCATTCTTATAAATTGTGGGCTTATTGGGGTGGAAACATATTTCACAAATACATTAATAAAATACATACAATTAACAGCTTTAATCATATTCATCATTGAGATAATTATTAGATATACAGCCAGCGAGTCAACTGTCTCGTATTTTAAAGATTCTTGGAATATCTTTGATTTTTCTATCGTTGTTATTTGCTTAATTCCAGAGTCTCTTTTTGCTTCTTCCGGAGCAATAACCACACTTAGAGTATTAAGGGTCCTTAGGGTTCTTAGATTATTAAAGTCTAGTGAAGAAATTAGATTAATTGGTGCTGTTTTAGTAAGATCTTTAAATACTTTGATTTATAACATGCTTTTCTTTTGTATTTTCTTGTATTTATTTGCTGTTATAGGTGTTACAATATTTAAATTACCTTCGATGAATACAGATGACCCTGTGTTAAAACAGAATTTAGTAGAGTATCTTGAAGAGGCGCCTAATGCACCGGGTATTTCACCAGATCCATATGAAGATTTAGGAGAAACGTTATTTACATTATTTAGAGTTTTAACAGGTGAGGATTGGACTGATATAAGGTATAATTTGATTATAGCAAGTGAAAAGAAGCTTATAGATATTCCTACATGGGTTATAACAGCTTATCATGTATTGTGGTACATAATATCAGCCTTCTTATTACTAAATTTACTTGTTGGTGCTATTTTAAATAATTACCAAATAATAATGGATGAATTTAGAAATAAGAAAATATAAACTATGGATACCCTAAGTCATGCTTTATGGGGAAGGGGAGTTTTTGGTTACAAAGGAAGGCCTTATGTAAGTCTTTTTTTTGGAGCTTTTCCTGATTTATTCTCTTTTGGAATATACTTTTTATTTAATTTTTTTTTTAATACATCTAATTTAAAATTTGGGAAGCCTGAACTGGATGAACTACCTAAATATATATTTACACTGTATGATTTTACGCATAGTTTGATAATAGCATTGTTTTTTATTTTGATAGTTTATTGTTGTTTTAATAAAAATTTAGCATTTGCAATGTTAGCATGGCCA
>Ga0163179_10002372_pt1 | contig 13175 bp, 7 predicted proteins | sample AtlANTMetagenome_FD_109643 | JGI IMG/M metagenome (GOLD analysis project Ga0163179, IMG submission 109643) | Marine eukaryotic phytoplankton communities from the Atlantic Ocean - Atlantic ANT 2 Metagenome | ecosystem: Environmental > Aquatic > Marine > Oceanic | place: North Atlantic Ocean...
CAAGAGTTATCAACTGGCGGCCAAGATGCAGCAAGCGGTTCCCAGCGTCGCGGACTTTTCCCAGGAAAGCGAATCGACTCTTACCGACTACGGATTAGAACGTGAGGAAACGAGAGATTTTGGCCGCAATTGCTTGCTGGCACGTCGACTCTTGGAAAATGGCGTGCGTTTCGTTCAGCTATTCTCCGGGGGAGCGTTTGGATCACCTCGGATCAATTGGGATGGTCATGAAGACATGATTCGCAACCACAATCGCGAGGCCGTGCGAATCGACCAACCCGTGGCCGCCTTGATTCGCGACCTTCGCCATCGCGGCATGCTCGATGATACGCTCGTGCTCTTCACGAGCGAATTCGGTCGAACTCCTTTCACGCAATCTGCCTCGGATCAGGTCGGCAAGGGACGCGACCACAATCAAACCGGCTTCAGTGTCTGGATGGCAGGCGCTGGACTCAAACCCGGCATCGCCTTCGGTGCGACAGACGAAGTGGGCTGGAAGGCCGCAGAGAACCCTGTCTCTTGGTATGACTTTCACGCCACCGTGCTCCATCTCTTAGGCATCGATCACACACGATTGACCTATTACCACAACGGAATCCAACGACGCCTGACCGATGTCCACGGCCATGTGGTGAAGCCCATTCTTGCCTAGAGTGTAAAGATGCACGCAAAATTCGCCGTTCGCAGCTGAATACCGCTGATCAAAAAGCGCGTTAAGGCTGTGAATTTCAGCGTGTCTTATCTAAAATTGTGTAACCACTAACCCAAGCTCCCCACCACTTACCTGCGTCATTCCTAAAGCGAGGTCCCATGCGTCCAGGGTCGATACCATCTGTCGCGCTGCTTGTATGCGTCGTGTCGGCATGTGGCGTCAATTCTCGTGCCGTCCGAGCGGATGTCGATTTCTTTGAGAAACACATTCGCCCTGTCTTGGTGGAACACTGTTACGAATGTCACTCCGATAAAGCGGGTGAACCCAAAGCCGGTCTTTTGCTTGACCGTCGGAGTGGCTGGGAGCAAGGCGGTGACTCCGGTCCAGTCCTGGATCTGGATAATCCAGAAGAAAGTCTGTTGCTCAAGGCAATCAGCTACAACGACGACTTTTATCAGATGCCGCCCGAAGAAAAACTCTCGGATGAAATCGTGGATCATTTCCGAGAGTGGATCGAAATGGGTGCTCCAGCCCCCGAAGAGCAAGAAGACGATGACAAGGAGGAGTCCGACGCTGAGAATCGCGAGGAGTCGGTGGCCTCTTTGGGAACATCGCACTGGGCCTTTCAGCCACCAAGCTTGAACATCCCCGCATTTGAAGGCGAGCTTTCTCATGCTCATCCGATCGACCGCTTGATTGCTGTCGGATTGCAGGAGGCTGATCTCGCTCCATCTCAACGGGCGACGGACGAAACACTCGTTCGACGGCTTCACTTCGATCTCACAGGATTACCGCCCGACTACGAATCGATGCAGCAGTATCTTTCAAGTGAAGACGAACGAAAATACGAACAATTGGTCGAACAGCTACTGCAGTCCCCACGATTTGGTGAACGATGGGCTCGATACTGGCTGGACGTCGCTCGATTTGCAGACACCAAGGGTTATGTTTTCACCCAGGATCGAAATTATCCGGACGCTCACAAGTATCGCGACTGGGTGATTGATTCTTTCAACCGAGATCGTTCGATCAAGGAGTTCCTGCAATTCCAACTCGCGGCAGATCAACTGGGAAGTGAACAAGGGAGCGACTTACCGGCAATGGGCTTCCTCACCCTTGGCCGACGATTCCTGAATAACCAAAACGACATTATCGACGATCGTATCGACGTGGTTACACGAGGAATGATGGGGCTGACGGTCTCCTGTGCTCGCTGCCACGACCACAAATATGATCCGATCCCGACAGCCGATTACTACTCGCTGTACGGTGTTTTTGATAACTCGAGCGAGCCTGGTGGAGATCCATCTCCACTTCGCATGGTTGATCGCAAAGATTTACGAGACGCACACATTCTGTTGCGAGGTAATCCCTCCAACCGAGGCGAAAAGGTTCCTCGCCAATTCCTGCAAGTTCTCTCTCCAGATGACCGGCGTCCATTTCAAGAGGGGAGCGGTCGGAGAGAAATGGCCCTGGCCATTGCAGCCGACGACAATCCTTTAACGGCTCGCGTATTCGTGAATCGTGTGTGGGGCCACTTGATGGGTAGTCACCTGGTGGAGACTCCCAGCGATTTTGGAACGCGCAGCAATCGACCAACGCAATTGCCGTTGTTGGATTATTTAACAATCCGTTTCATCGAAAACGACTGGTCATTGAAATGGCTCGTGCGGGAGATCACAGGATCCTCGACCTACCAGCAATCGGTCACCCATCGTGCTGCAGCAATCGAACGAGATCCGGAGAACCGTCTTTACTGGCGCATGAATCGGCGGCGACTTGATTTCGAAGCGATGCGAGACAGCATTTTGAAGATTTGCAATGGTTTGGATCTGTCTGAGATTGGCGGACCGTCGGACAAGATCACACGTGTCGAATCTCGTCGCCGCAGTCTTTACGCTCATCTTGACCGCCAGAACCTGCCTAGTTTATTTCGTGTTTTTGATGTCGCCTTGCCGGACACCCACGTTCCCAAACGATTCCAAACCACCGTACCCCAACAAGCTCTGTTCCTGATGAACAGTCCCTTTATTCGGCACCACTCTCAAGGACTTGCCTCTTCGCGTGAATACGAAACCGTAGAGGCGCTGTATCGGCAGATTCTCGCCCGCGATCCAAATCCTCAGGAACAGGAATTAGCAAAGGTGTTCCTAACGGATGGTGCACATCAATCGAAGGAACAAACGCTCGCCGAACTTGCGCAAGTCCTTCTCCTCTCCAATGAATTCATTTTTTTGGACTGAGTACGCATGAACATTCTTTCCCGACGCGAAATGATTCGACGCAGCGGCATAGGCTTCGGCACAGCTGCTCTGGGAAGCTTGCTGGCTGATTCGGCAGCTGGTGAACGGAAGTCACCGATGGCTCCGCAGCCTCCCCACTTCACGCCGAAAGCTAAACGCGTCATTCACTTGTTCATGAATGGAGGACCTTCGCACGTCGACACGTTCGACCCCAAACCGGCATTGGCGAAAAACGCCGGCAAGGAACTACCGTTTAATCTGCCTACCGAACGCAAAACGGGAGCGGCGTTTCCCAGCCCTTATCGCTTTAACAAGTTTGGCGAGAGCGGAACAGAGGTAAGTGAAATCTTCCCGCATGTCGCTCAGTGCGTCGACGACATCGCCGTCATTCGTTCGATGCATGCAGACGTTCCCAACCACGAACCATCACTCTTGTTAATGAATTGTGGTGCTGCTCGACTGATTCGGCCTAGCGTCGGTTCCTGGTTAACCTACGGCCTAGGAACGGAGAACGAGAACCTACCTGCTTTTATTGCCATGTGCCCGGGCGGATACCCCATCCAAGAATCTCAAAACTGGCAAGCGGGATTTCTCCCTGGAATCTATCAAGGGACCTACGTCGATACGAAGCATCGTGAAGTTGAAAAGCTGATCGAACACATTCGAAATCCCTCGACGTCGGACAACGCCCAACAACGACAGCTCAACCTGCTTCGAGAATTGAATCAGGCACACCTAAACGAACGTGGCGCAGACGCGGCGTTAGAAGCGAGGATCGAGTCCTTCGAACTTGCCTTCCGAATGCAAAGCGAAGCATCGGAAGCGTTTGATATCTCTCGCGAGCCAGAATCGATTCGCAAAATGTATGGTCGAGGCACACAGGCTCGTCAAATCTTAATCGCTCGTCGCTTGCTCCAACGCGGAGTTCGGTACGTACAGGTTTGGCACGGCCAGGGACAACCTTGGGACAATCACGATGACATTGAAAAAAATCATCGCAAGCTTGCCCGACAATGCGATCAAGCGATAGGCGCTTTATTGAAAGACCTAAAGCAACAAGGCATGCTGGACGATACCCTAGTCATCTGGGGCGGAGAGTTCGGACGGACGCCCACCGTTGAACTGCCCAAAGAGGGCGCGAATCAAGGAAAGATTAACGGTCGGGACCACAACCACCACGGCTTCACCATGTGGTTAGCCGGTGGCGGCATCAAGGGAGGTACGGTCTACGGTGCGACCGATGAGTTCGGTTTCCAAGCGGTCGAAAAACGGATGCACGTTCATGACCTTCACGCCACAATGCTTCACCTGCTAGGCTTCGACCATGAACAATTCACCTATCGCTATGCGGGCCGTGATTTCCGACTAACCGACGTTCACGGTCGTGTCATCCACGACATCCTCGCCTGATCCTATCGACTTGATACAGCCGGATCAGCCTGGTTCGTCGGACACAGGAACGATCGGATCTCCTACTCGCAACATACCCCCCGAAATCACCTCGGCTCTCAATCCGCCGCGGTGTCGAAAGGCTTCGACCATTTTCTTGCCTGTCAGTCGATCGAGATATCCGCATGGCTCACAGAGTTTTACACCTCGCAGCCGCACGTCTCCCACGCAAAACTCAACACCGACCAGATGATTTAGCGGAACTCCTGACGTGAGCAGATTGCGGCGCGTCGTGGCGTGCTCGACGTCCAGCTCATAGTCCGCACATGCCGACTGAATCGCTTCCTCCTCGATGAGCGTCACCTGTTGAGAACGCGTGATTTTTCCCTTCTGAAACGCACCCTTGCAATTGGCATAGCGATCCTCACGAAGCCCTTCACCTTCAATCGCTTCCATGTTCGTGCGTGACTCCATCTCCTCACCACCACTGGCACTGATCCGAATGGCCAATAGTTCTCCCTGATAAATCATGTTTACTCCTTTAAGCCACAGCAGGTCTCAATTGTCGCGGGGGACGATTTCATGAATCAAATCCGCGAATTCCCGGCCCAGGTCAAGATAGCCGGCCGAATCATAGTGCCAAGGATCCGAATAACCGTAGCCATCGGTCGAGATCACTAGGCGTGCCGCTGCATCCTTTTCCACAAAGTCGCGCTGCGCCTGCCGAACTTGATCACCGTGCGGCCATACCTTTTTGTCGTCGTGCATCGAATCAGAGATACGTCCGATCGCCACGGGCAGGTCATCGGTGCGTAATCCGGCACGAACCAGGTCCATTAACCGCTTTAGGTTATTCTCGTAACGCGCGGCAATCTCAGCAGTCAGGGCGCCGTCGCTCTCGCCTTGCATCCACAGGATCCCGGCCGGTGTCAACGAGTCGACCACCCCATCATTATCGATGTCGATGGCCGCCATCGCATAACGCAACGTTGCCAGAAAGTGATCGTACTGGTTAACTCCCTTACCTTCTCCTTCTCCCTGCTCGAAATCAGGTTCCCAACACCCAAATTGTCGAGCCGCTTCAGCGTCAATCGAAGTGCCCCCGCGCGAATACTTGATCAAAGCAATATTCTTTCCTGGGCGAAGTTTTTTCAACTGTTGCGCAAACGCCAACTCGACACCAAAACGGTTGGAATACTGATTCACCCGACCATCCGATTTAAAACCGACACCGTGACCGGGCTGCAAGGGAGCCCAAATCCCACGACCGTCCACCGCAACTTGATCCGGTGACGTGTTTCCATGAAAAATAAATACATCATCGACGTCTGCCGCAAGATCGGCAGGGAGATCGTCATTGGTGCCGTACCCGTCCATATTGGACTGGCCGCCCAGATAATAGACTTCGAATTCTTTCGCATGGGCACGATGATTCGCGGCCAGACTCGCAATCAACACCAAGGACAGGTTAAGGATGAGCGAGAGTTTCACAATGATTTCCTTCCTGGGGCCAGTATCTGCCTGAATCCGAACTAACGTGGGAAGCGATTCTACGATGCCAACCCAACCAAACCAAGAGCGAGGAGGGGCGATCGTGTCTTTGATTCTGACGTCAAAAGAAAAACCGCGACTAACCTCACAGGTCAGTCGCGGTTATCAGATTTTGCAAACATCAATGCTGAGCCACCGGAGCAACCGTGGCTCAATCCGCCAAATCTAGCGACGTCGTTTCATCAACATCAGGCCAAGGCCCAACATCATCAACGCGATACCAGACGGTTCAGGAACAACTGCCGGTGTCGCAGCTCGCGGGCCCTGCTCAAATCCAGCTGCCTGGAATGCGATAACAAAGTCGCCCGAATCGAACTCGGCGTTGCCATCCCAATCGCCAGTGGTCCAAGTTGAGTTAGCCGCCACGCCATCTTCGTATTCACCAGCAATGAAAACAAATACGAAGTCCGAGCTATCGAATTGACCGTCGAAGTTCGAATCACCAAAGTAGGTGTTTGCGAGTTCTTCGATTTGCACTCGTCGATCCTCTGCATTGACCACGCCGTTGTTGTCGTGGTCGTAGATCGAATCAGTAAGTCCCTCACGAAGTGCCCGGGCTTGTTCGTCGAAATCGCTGGCATCGAGGATACCATCGAGATTCACGTCACCAGGAACTGCCTCCGAGGTCGGTGGCTCAACCAAAAAACCAAGATGCCATCCATCGACGGCGCTGATGTCGGCCAATCCCATGACCTGGGTGAGCAAAGACCATGATCCGTTTTCTTCATCCAGCTGGGAAGAACCGAAGGTCAAATCCACACTCGGACCGAATGTCATCGTAACTTCATCAACCTGGCCGCGGCTATAGGCAATGTAGACAACTTCAGGGACGGACGGATCGAATGGATGCTCACCAACAAGGAGACCAATTTCAGGTTGTAGTGTTTCGTATCCGGAAACCGGAGTTCCATTGCTTGAATAGTAGAAGTAGAAGCCCTGTTCGAAGAAGAATGGCTCAAGATCTTTCGTTCCCTGCCAGTCCAACTCCCGCATCGTTACGGCAGATTGTGCGCCTTCATCATCCGAAACCCAACCTCCATCAACGGTCTGAAAAGAGAACTCAATGACCTCACCGGGCAATTCCCAATCGAGCAATTCGAATTCCGTCTGCCCATCGTCACCGATTCCCGACGCTTGGACACCGAAAACACCACCATCGATTCCGTCGAACTGAACGGCGCGTTCGTTGACACGCATTCCGCCCGCAACTTCTTCAATGCCATCAAATGTCAACTGTACGGGAGCCGTTCCATGATCGTAAATTTCGCGAGTTACAGGATCTTCTGTTTCGCCAATATCACCGGGAAAATTGGTTGCTGAGAATGTGTAGGTATCGCCTCGAAGTCGAGAGTGAACCTGAGCCTGCGCCATACTCGTAAACGTAACCGCCACCAAAGCAGCAAGTGCTACCGCCCTAAAACCAATCAACATGATGCTTGCTCCTGAAATGCAAGATGTATCGAAGAATTATCATCGCGCATCTCCCACTGTAACAGAACGTAAAGCATGCCGCCAAACTTTTGAGAACAGTTCATCAAAAGATGATCAAATAATAACTTAAGCGATTAAATCTTTTACGATCAGGAAACCCTCAGGGAATGACATGTAAAAGTCTTTGATCAGTCGCTTATGGCTCTCGATTTCACTCAATCTCGAGCAATGAATAGATAGCAACTACAAGATCCCTCGGAGCGACGGGTGTTAGCCGGGACTTTCCCACAGCATGGCTGGCTCGGATAACTTGTCCGCAACGATGAATCAATTCGTTCGTTCACTTTTGAACCGGAATTGTCTTCACCGACTGTTTACTCGGACCTACTTTGTTCCGGTGATTCATTGGAGCGGTATGCCTCGGCCCATTCTTTGATTTGCTGCTGTGCCGGCTCCGTCCCATATGTTGCCAAGCGTCCGGACCGCACGATTCGATTTGCAATGCGTCCAAGTTCTTGAGCTGCCTTTTGGTTTTGACGGACGTATTCATTAACCGATTTGGCTGCGGCAGCGACCATTTCGGGTGTTGCCTGCCTGTTGATGACCGGCCTCAACAAGGTGGCCAATTTTGGATCACCTGGTTGGTCACGATTCATCCGCCCTCTTTGCATTGCGGGCTGGAGATCCGCAATCTTAGGTACCTCACCACCAACCACGTCGACGATCGATTTCAAGATCTGGGGACCATCCGCCTGCAGGCTGGGTTGTACCAGAGCATAATTCGCCGTCGTGACGCCATCCTTTCCGACTAGAACCGTGACGGTGACGTCGCGGTTTAGGCCATAGGCTCCCGGGCCATCGAGTCCATCTTTAGAGATCCCGTAGGAAACGTCTTTTGCCAGATGGCGGCGAACATTATTCAGCCATTGCCGCTCGGCAATCGGATCATCGGTAAGAAAAACAACGCCACCGCGAAGTTTGCCCTGCGTCTTGGACTCGACAAACCGCATGATCGTATTCATCAGTCCGAAGGCTGGACGTGTCTTTTTATGGAAGAAGAGCAGGACGACCGGCTTACCATTGGCATCGGCCATGAAATCAAAATCTTTATTCGCTTCCTCTCCCCAAACCCCTTGAGCGATCAGCGAGGGCAATTTTTCACCAACCTGCGGTCCCGAATAAACCGTCTCTTCGGCGACAACTCTCTCCTGACCTACCGCATTCTGTCCGAAGATTGACAACCCACCGATCAACAGCAGGATTTTGGTCTGTAAATGAGCCACCGATCTCCCTTTCTTCCCACGAACTGCAAGACAAATGAAAACTGGAAAAGCGTAAGCTTCCGATGGGTATTGTCATCGAAATTGCCATCAAAACCAATCGATTTCGTCACGACGATTCGACGCAGGAAGCGAGAAAACAAAGGACAAACCCTGGCCGAATCCAGCCGGCTTGCTTGATTGATCGACCCGATCGGCGAAAAGCGAAAGAGCTACTGTTGAAGCCAAACGCGTGTCCATCCATGAACAAAACACCGGTCAGTGTTTTCTAGCCAGTTGTTCTGAGACCCGCGGCGATTCCCTGAATGGAAAGTCGGGCGAGCTCGATGAGTTCATCGGACGGATCCTCGTCACGCAAGCTGGCAAGCAGATTAATCTGCGACAAGTTCAAAGGGTCTACATAGGGATTTCGTTTGAGCACTGAAGATCGCAACCATTCGGTGTCCGCAAGAAGCTCATTGTTATCCTTAATCAATAAAATGGCCCCACAACTGCTCGCGTATTCGGACGAGATGAGCTCCCAAATTTCATCGCTCGATGACTCGTTCGCGAGCGCCGCATAGGATTTTGCAATTCGCATATCGGCTTTTGCCAATGCAAGTTCAGCATTGTCGATCAAAGCTGCAAACATGGGCCATCGGTTATACATGTCTCGCAACATGGACCAGTCGGGGTCACGTTCATCGACAAGTTTTCGGACGGCGGTTCCAAATCCAAACCAGGCAGGCAGGATGTGCCGTGATTGAGTCCACGCAAACGTCCACGGAATCGCTCGCAAGTCAGCGAGAGACTCTCTTTGCCCTCGGCGAGCAGGACGAGACCCGATGGGCAGATTCTCAATCTGACTGATGGGGGTCGCGGAATCGAAGTAATGCAGAAAGCCAGGATGCTCGACAAGCTTACGATATTGCTGAAATGATTCTTGGGAGAGGAGCTCCATTGATTCGATCCAGGACTTATCTTTCTTGGCACCGGCCTGAGCACTGACCAGCAGCGTCGCATGGATCATTTGCTCCAAGTGTCGATGGGCAATTGCCGGATCATCATATCGCTCCGACAAAACCTCTCCTTGCTCGGTGACTCTCAAGCGAGCTGCAACGGCTTTCGGCGGTAATGAGCGAACAGCTCGAGCTGCTGGCCCACCCCCACGTCCCAACGCGCCACCGCGACCATGAAAGAGAGTCAATTCGACATGACTTCGCTCAGCAATCTCGGCTAATTGTTCCTGAGCCCGATGCAATTCCCAACAAGCGGTGAGGTAACCACCGTCTTTCGTACTATCCGAATACCCAACCATCACGGTTTGCTGACGTGACTTGGTCTTAGAGAGATAATCTTCATAGGCTGGCACGGAAAACAGCTCTTCCATGATATCTGCCGCGGCTCGAAGATCACCGATCGTTTCGAATAGGGGCACAATTGGTAGGTGAGCGGGTTGACTGTCATTGTCGTGATTCTGCGCCCAAGCCGTTTTCCACAGCCAGAGTACCGTGAGCACATCCAGAGGCGAGTGGGTCATACTGATGATATAACTGCCAATCGAATCAGGATCGGACCCCTCGTATTCTTGGGCCAACAGAAGAAACGTTTCGAAAACCTCACGGGATGCAGGAGTCAATTGAGTGACATCGACAGCCGGCGGGCAAGCTGGCTGGGTGATGTACTCCCGCATTCGTTCCTTATCTAATTCGTCGTTCGCCCCTCGCTGCAGGGCAACGACCTCCGCAAGACAGGTTGCGTGAGCGAGCGAATTCTGGCGTATATCCAACGCGGCGAAATGAAAACCAAAGGTATCGACCAGATCGATCCACGGATCGAGATACTGTTCAACGGCACGTCGCCCACGATGCGACAAAAGGCTTTGTCGGAGCAACTCGAGATCATCACGAAACTCATCAAGGGATTCGAACGCAGCGGGGACTGCCTCGCCTTGACGGCTGGCCTGCAAAGTTTTCTCCAACCGAAACTCAATCATTCGCAAGAAACGTCGATACGTCTCAGCACCAGAGACAGAATTCAATCGAGCAACAATATCAGGCCATTGCTTACCACAGGAATCGATCCGTTCTTGCAACGACGCGTCCGATTCAACCTGCTGATCAGACATCACGATCTTTTCATGCAAGGCGTGACATTCCTTTAAATGTCCTTCGAGAGCCGCGCGACGGAGTCTTAAAAACGCCTTACGTGTCACGTCCGCCGTTACAAATGGATGGCCGTCTCGATCGCCACCAATCCATGACCCAAAAGAAAGAAATCTTGGGATCTCAAAGCGATGCGTCGGATACTCATTCTTTAAAGCGATGCGCAACTCGCGATAGATCTGAGGGACGACATCCCACAAAGTGGAAACAAAGTACACACCTCGGCTTACCTCGCTCATTACAGGTGGCCGATCGGGTCGCACCAGATCGCTTTGCCAAAGCACGGTCAGGGTTGCCAATAGTTCGGTGTCCACCTCGTCACGTCCGAGCGTCTCAATTTCGGGAACGAGTTCACGGATTCGTCGTAAAAGCTGTCGAATTGTACGTCTCTTTGCCTCCGATGGATGAGCAGTAAAGACAGGTTCGATCCTTAGCCGATCGATCCACTTCTGGATATCTGAGGCTGACAACCCATCCGCCTTGAGATCTGCAACTGCCGCTCCGATCGACTCGCGACGTGGAATTCCGTCGCGGTGGGCTTTACGATCTCGCGTCTCCAAAACCTCGATTCGCTTTCGCTCCTCGACAACGTTGGCGAGATCGAAAAACATGCTCAACCAACGAATCACAGCTCGCATCTCGAAAGGGGCGAGCCCTTTCAATTCAGCAACGAGCCTCGTCTCGGCATCTTCCAGTCCAGCTCTTCGTTCAAGTGCCAGCCGCCGAATACGTTGCATCGTATTGGCAAGCGATTCCCCCACCTGCTCACGCACTACAAGATCAAGTCTCTCGACGAGACGATCGAGTGCATCATCGTGACCCGCTAATTTCATGTGAATGCCAATGCAGCTTGCAAGAGAGTCGCGGAGGCTGCCACCTAGAAAACGACCTCATCAGACCGATGTCGCTGCAAAAGTCGATCGACGAATCGATGCCCCATAAAGTTCCAAGCACGTATTTTAGTGCTCGACCGCCAAGCCCTCAACCACACTTGCTGGCGTTCAGCCACGCCCCATGCATCCCAAACATCATGAAGGTCGTGCCGCAAAACAGATTATTAAATGGGCCTGCAGAGCGACAGCCCACCAATGAGAGCCCCCACTGATTCTCGGAGGCAGCGAGCCTTAAACGCTGTGTCGGGACAAAGTCAGGCCAACCGTGACCCTCAAAGAAAAACGGCGGCCTCAATCGTTCGAGACCGCCGTCAGATTCCAACTCACTCTTTTTGAAACAAGGATTCGAGTTTTTCAAGAAAGCTCGGACCCCGTTTGCTTCTTGCGTCGCACGCAACTCAACAGAGGCAGCGAAAGCAGCAACAACAATGCACTGCTGGGCTCGGGCACTGCTGCAACCGCGGCACGAGGACCGGCTTCATAGCCGCCATCAACAAAAGCTGTAACGAGGTCACTACTGTCGAATTCACGGTCTGAGTTCCAGTCACCTTCCTCCCAACGGGCATTCGTGATGGTGGAAGGATCATCAGGATTATTGTCTTCATACTTACCCGCAGTGAAGACCGTCACGAGATCGCTACTGTCGAACAATCCGTCAAGATTCGAATCCCCAAGCCAGGTATTCAGAGTTTCATGAACGAAGTAGTCCTGGTCAGCAACATTGACAACACCATCACCGTTCACGTCATAGCGAGAATCCTGGTCACCGGCATTGATTGCATCTTGCAACGTGTTGATGTCCAACGGTTCATTGCCGATACCAGCTTCGTAGTGAGCAACGATACGATCTTCGGAGAGGAGCTTGTCGTAGATCGCAACCTGGTCGATACGACCGGGGAACGATTGAACTACCGATAAATTGTTTTGAACACGTGCACCAATCGTGGCCTGTCTTGCCTGCCAGCCGATCGGATCGGAATCGAACAAGTCGGTCAATTCCTGCCCGTTGAGCCACAATCGCATGTCGTCCCCACTCGATTGAGCAACCAGGTGGAACCATTGATCTTCATCAATACCTTCGCCCGAAGGCAACGTATCGGATTCGGCTGCCAGAATGATGCTGTTGCCGCCGCCATCACCACGTCCACCCCAGACGGTGCGAGCTTCGGGATACTGATTCGGCACATCGTTACCAGCGACCCCAAAAGTGTACTGACCGCCATCGAAGTTGTTGTAGTGGAAGAGTCGTGGGTAGGAAGATCCTTCCCAACCTTCCAGGAGCGTAAACCACGCTTCCATGGTGATCGGCATATCACCTTCGGTCGTACCTAGATCGAGAAGACCGTCTTGGAAATCATCCTCCAACATGACTTCACCAGCACCGCACGCTCCCTTACACGCGAAACTGAAGCTCTCGGAATGAAAGATCACCGAGGTGCCCGACGAACCTGGAATTCCAGGATTCCCAAAAGACATCCCACCTTGATCATCCCATCCAAAGGCCAACGTCGGGACATTCCCCGTGGCGTCAATTGGCTCTGCTCCATCGTCTGGTTCATCCATTTGCCAAAAGGCAACGGGACTATCTGCGA
>Ga0163179_10002373_pt1 | contig 13172 bp, 18 predicted proteins | sample AtlANTMetagenome_FD_109643 | JGI IMG/M metagenome (GOLD analysis project Ga0163179, IMG submission 109643) | Marine eukaryotic phytoplankton communities from the Atlantic Ocean - Atlantic ANT 2 Metagenome | ecosystem: Environmental > Aquatic > Marine > Oceanic | place: North Atlantic Ocean...
AGATCTGCTTGAGAATGGTCCTCATAGTCTTGCTCAATCTTGGATGATGGGTGCATTGCACAACAAATGGAAGAAGATCTATGGTATAGTAGATCCTGAACCTCCTGATTGTTCATCCAATCTTAAGGACTCACTTAAAAAGTTCGATGAAACTACCTAACTGGCAACACAATTCGGGCAAAGAACCGAAGCGAACGCTTAAACCTCAAGCGTTACGCAGTGCAAGAGAAAGACGTAGACAGTTAAAAAAGCGTCTACTTAATACCTCTTCCCCACGGAAGGGGTTTTATAATGGGTACATACAAGAGGAGACACATGACAGTCAATTTAGAAATCAAAGGCACATTAGCAAAATTACTTGCTACTGAAGATCTGATTATAGAGAATAAAAATGTAGAGACTGCATGTTTTAATGTACAGACTCGTGTGTTAACACTTCCTATGTGGGAGAAAGCAGATGAGGTTGTTTATGATATGTTGGTAGGTCATGAAGTAGGACATGCATTATTCACACCTAATAGAGATATTAAGGTAAAGGTTCCCAAACAGTTTGTTAATGTAACTGAAGATGCTCGTATTGAGAAATTGATGAAGCGTAAGTATCTTGGACTTGGAAGAACTTTTTATAATGCATATCAACAGTTGTTTGAAGATGACTTCTTTGAACTAGAGAATGAGAATATTAAAACTCTTAACCTTGCTGATAGAATTAACCTACATTATAAAGTCGGTCCTTTTCTTGCAATATGGTTTAGTGAAGAAGAGCAAAAGATTGTTGACCTCATAGGTGATTCTGAAACTTTTGAAGATGCAGAACATGCAGCAGAAGTATTATATGCTTATTGTAAGGATCATATGGAGGAAGATAATGATGGAGATGAAACAGAATCAGAACGTTACAGTTTAGAATCTTTTGAAGGTTTAGAAGGTGCTGGAGAACCACAAGATGAAAAATCTGAAGACGAAGCAGATCAAGAAGAAGAAGGTGAAGGTCGTCCTAACTTAGGTTCAGATAATACTGAGTATGATGACTTGAATAAATCAGACGAAGAATTGCTTAAACAGTTGTTGCAATCTTCTGCTGGAGAAGAACCACAAAACAATAAAGATGAAGAGACTGCTTCTGCAGGTCAAAATGCTTCTTTACATAATACTGAAGGTGAACCACAAGTTCAAACTGATGATATGTTAAAGCAAAAAATCCAAGATCTTATAACAAATGATTCACAACCAAATGAGTATATAGAGTTACCAGATTTAAATCTTGATAGTGTTATCAACTCTAATGACCAAGTTTATTCTTATATAAAAAAAGAATGGGCAGCATGGGAAGAAGCAGTAGAAAGAGAATTAAAAGCAGGTAATGATATTGAAGGAAGGAATAGTTATTTTGAAAACCATCATTTAACTTTTGAAAAATGTGATGCTGATTATAGGCAGACAAAAAAGGAATCACAAAAAGCAGTAAACTATCTTGTTAAAGAGTTTGAGATGAAGAAAGCAGCATCTTCTTATGCTCGTGCTGCTACTTCTAAAACTGGTCAATTGGATACAAGTAAACTTCACACATACAAGTTTAATGAAGATCTATTTAAGAAGGTAACAACTCTTCAAGAAGGTCAAAGTCATGGATTAGTATTTGTTCTTGACTGGTCAGGATCTATGAGTAATGTTTTAAAGAATACTCTAAGACAACTTTATAATTTAATCTGGTTCTGTAAGAAGGTTAATATTCCATTCAAAGTATATGCTTTTACATATGAATACAATACTCCTGAGTATAATGCTGGACTACAACTTAACGATACTCCAGATCACTTCACACCAAAAGATGGATTGCTTGCTATTGAGAATAGATTTAGTTTGATGGAGTTCTTTAATAGTGATATTCGTCCTAAGGAATTAGATGAACAGATGAAGATTATTTGGAGAGTTGCTCGTGGATTAAAAGACTATGCAACATATCCAATTCCAAGAAAGATGAGTCTCTCTGGAACTCCATTGAATGAATCAATATGTGCTCTTAATCAAATTCTTCCAGAATGTAGAAAAGAGTGGGGAATGGAGAAGATACAATGTGTGATACTAACTGATGGTGATGCACATCATCTTCCACGTCATAAAACAGTTGAACGTCCTTGGGAAACAAAACCTTACTGTGGAACTTGTGGTATTAATGCTGGAAGAGATTATCTTCGTAATCGTAAGACTGGTAGAACTTATAAGATTCCACATCGTTATCATGAGTTCACTCAACTTTTGATAAGGTATGTAAATGATGTTCATCCTTACGTATCCTTTGTTGGTATTAGAGTTCTACCTAATAGAGATGCTAGATACTTTATTAATCGTTATTGTGGTTTTGATGGTGAGGACTTTGATAAAGCAAAACTGCAATGGAAGAAGTATAAGAGTTGTTCTCTTCCAGTACTAGGATATAAAAAATATATTGGAATGTCTGATGGTTCTTTGCATGCAGATGACACAGAATACGTTGTTCCAGAACAAGCAACAAAGTCTCAATTGAAGAGTTATTTCAATCGTTCAATTAAGGATAAGCAACTAAATAAAAAGGTTCTTAGTGAGTTTGTAGAACTCATAGCATAATTCTTACTTCACAAAGACTCCTCTTCGAGGGGTCTTTTTTTTGTCTAAATAAATTATTGAAGACAGTTGAAGAACTGGAACATTCAAAAGGCACTAAGTATTAAATAGCGTATATAATAGAATCACTGAGACAAACAAATTATTATGGCCTTTGAAATCAAAATGACTAAAGAACAAGTCATTGACGGTTTAAAAACCAATTACGGTACTGAGTTTACCACTGCAGATGTTCGTGCATTTTGTGCGATGAATGATATTGGTTACCAAACGGTCACTAAGAAAATTCAGGAATTTAAAGTTGCTATCGGCAAATGGAATTTAGAAGTAACTCAAGAAGTTGTTGAAGAATTGAATCAATCTTACCAAGCACCATCCGCTATGCCAGCAGTAGAACAAAATTTAATCCCTGATAAGGATACTACATTTGTTAGATTTGGACCTTTTACAGATGTAAAGAAAATCATTTCGTCCAAATTATTCTACCCATCTTTTATTACTGGTCTATCTGGTAATGGTAAAACATTTAGTGTAGAACAAGCATGTGCTCAATTAGGAAGGGAGTTAATTCGTGTCAACATCACAATCGAAACGGACGAAGATGATCTCATTGGTGGTTTCCGTCTTATTAATGGTAGCACTGTTTGGCACAACGGTCCTGTTATCGAAGCACTCGAAAGAGGGGCAGTATTGCTTTTGGATGAAGTTGATCTTGCCTCTAACAAGATCTTGTGTCTCCAGTCCGTCCTAGAAGGTAAAGGAGTATTCGTTAAAAAGATTGGTAAGTTTGTAAAACCTGCTCATGGATTTAATGTAATTGCTACTGCTAATACAAAAGGTAAGGGATCTGAAGATGGAAGATTTATTGGAACCAATGTTCTTAATGAAGCATTCTTAGAAAGATTCTGTGTAACCTTTGAGCAGCAGTATCCTAATCCTACTACTGAGCATAAGATCCTTACAGCAAAGGCAGTAGAGGTTGGTATTCAACTCTTGGATGATAGACAACCTTGTGAGAATACTGAGTTTTGTAAGAGACTTGTAGACTGGGCAGACATCATTCGTAAGACATTCTATGATGGTGGTATTGATGAAGTTATTAGTACTCGTCGCTTGACACATATCATCCGTGCGTTTAGTATCTTTAATAATAAAGAGAAAGCAATCAAGATGTGTTTGAATAGATTTGATGATGAGACTAAGCAGTCCTTCATGGAACTCTATGACAAAGTTGATCCAGACTTCGTACCAGCAGAAGATGGACAAGATGAAGAATCCTTGGTATAATATTAGGAGAAAAGTATGTACTTGATTATGGGTGAAGATACTAGAGTGACTCCTCAAGAGTCAGATGAATATGATCCACCAAAAGCAAAACCAGAAAAGATCTCCTCACTGGAAAGTGAGGACTATGATCTTCACTCTAAGTATTACTATGAATGGGATAGAAATGGATTAACAGAAAATCCATTTGAAATAAAATCTGATTCATATGCTGATGCTGTTGACTTTCAAGTAGAGAACATGGCAGAGACTCTCAACATCGACACTAGTAGTTTTGAGACTGTTGAATTTACTATGCCAGATTTTGCTGATGCCCATGATCCAAAACCTCAACCAGATTTAGGATTTAAATCTCACAAATACCAAGAAGATAAAGGTATTGAGGATCTTAAAGAGTATGTCGCTTCTACCTATAAGGGACACTACACTAATAAGAATTCAGATACTCAAACTCTTGATCTTATTCACTCTGTAGGGGATGCAGAATCATTCTGTCGATCTAATGCACTTAAGTATTTGAGTCGCTATGATAAGAAAGGAACTGCAAAACAAGATATACTAAAAGCAATGCATTATTGCTTACTCCTCTATTACTTCAGTGGCAACACTAAAGAACCTGATTATACTAACACTCGTTATGAAACTTTCTGATAAAACTGTCAATCTACTTAAGAACTTCAGCAACATCAATCAATCTATTCTTTTTAAAGAGGGTAGCAAATTACGCACCATCTCTGTAATGAAGAACATTCTTGCAGAAGCAGAAGTTAATGAATCATTCCCAAAAGATTTTGGTATCTATGATCTAAATCAATTCCTTAATGGTATGGGATTGCATCAAAATCCAGATTTGGACTTTGAAAATTCAGGTCATGTGGTTATCAAAGAAGGTAGGATGAGATCAAAGTATTTCTTTGCTGATCCTAGTGTAATAGTCACACCTCCAGATAAGAATTTAGATCTTCCTAGTGAAGATGTATCATTTGAATTAAATACACAACAGTTAGATCGTTTACTTAAAGCAGCAGCAATTTATCAGTTACCTGATCTATCAGTTATTGGTCAAGCAGGAGCAGTAAGAATTGTTGCAAGAGATAAGAAGAATGATACTTCTAATGACTTCTCTATTGCAGTTGGTGAAACAGACAAAGAGTTTGTATTTAATTTTAAAGTAGAGAACATTAAGATCATACCTGGTACTTATGATGTTGTTGTATCTCAAAAACTATTGTCTAGGTTTAAGTGTAAGGATTATGAACTTACATACTTCATTGCATTAGAACCTGATTCATCATTTGGTTAATGAGAAATTCTATCCTCTATGGGGATTGTAGGGAGACCTTAAAAGAGTTTGCTTCATATACCGATAAGGCGAGAATGTGTGTAACATCACCACCTTATTATGGTCTCAGAGATTATGGTGGTGAAGACAATCAAATAGGTCAGGAACAATCTCCAGAAGAGTTTATAAAAAATTTAGTTGAAGTATTTGGTTTAGTAAGAGATTGCTTAACTGATGATGGAACATTGTGGGTTAACATAGGTGATAGTTATTACAACTATAGACCTGGTAAAGGTCAGTCATATCCTAAACAATCAGTAAGCAAGACTAAACAAGACCTACCAGATAAGTGCAATAAAAGAGGTAATAAATTAGAAGGATTAAAAGAGAAGGATTTAATTGGTATACCGTGGATGTTAGCATTTGCATTGAGAGCAGATGGGTGGTATTTACGTCAGGATATTATATGGCACAAACCTAATCCTATGCCTGAGTCAGTTAAAGATAGGTGTACCAAATCACATGAGTATATCTTTTTACTCAGTAAAAATAAAAGATATTATTATGACAATGAAGCAATTAAAGAACCAGCAAAAGATTGGGGCACTAGGGATCGTACTAAAGGTAAGTATCATAATGCTGGCACTGGTCTATCCCCTCATACTGGGTTAAGTAAATCGTATGCTAAGAAGAATAAAAGATCTGTTTGGAAGGTAACTAATAAACCTTATAAAGGTGCTCACTTTGCAGTGTATCCACCAGATCTTATTGAACCATGTATAAAAGCAGGTAGCAAAACTGGAGATATTATATTAGATCCTTTTATGGGTTCTGGTACAACTGCTAGGGTTGCAAGGTCTCTAAATAGAGACTATGTAGGATGTGAACTTCATAAAGATTATCGTAGTCTGATAGAAGTAGCATCTCTTGATGGTCTAATTGAAAAATGAATAAATTGTGGGAGATATGGAAGTATGCATTGGGTTCGTTCTCTGATGAGAAGACGAAGAAGTATGATGATATTATTGTCATTATACGATCTATTATCTTTCTATCTTATCTTGTCACTAATTGCTTTATTATTAGCGGAGTAATCCGTCATTGGAATCCACCTCATGTACAAAGTTCGACTGACGTGCTATACTAATTTTAGTACTAACCATATTATGCAAGATTGAGAAATTATGAGGGATGAGTTTCTTTGGGTTGAAAAATATCGACCCAAGACTATTGAAGATTGTATCCTTCCAGAAGCAACCAAGAAAACTTTTCTTGAGTTTTTGGAAGCAGGTGAAGTACCTAATTTACTTTTGTCTGGCCCTGCTGGGTGTGGTAAGACAACAGTTGCTAAAGCACTGTGTAATCAATTGGGAGTAGACTTCTATGTCATTAACGGATCAGACGAGGGACGATTCCTCGATACGGTACGTAACAATGCAAAGAACTTTGCATCTACTGTATCGTTGTCTTCGGAGGCGAAGCACAAGGTCATCATCATTGACGAAGCAGATAACACAACATCCGATGTACAACTCTTACTTAGAGCAAGTATCGAAGAATTCTCAAACAATTGTAGATTCATCTTTACCTGCAACTACAAGAACAAAATCATTGAGCCCCTCCACTCAAGATGTTCCGTCATCGAGTTCTCAATTACAGGAAAACAAAAACCAGCAATTGCTGGACAGTTCTTCAAACGACTTGTATCCATCTTGGAAAAAGAACGGATTGAAGCAGACAAGAAAGTCCTCGCAGAACTCATCAACAAACACTTCCCAGACTGGAGAAGAGTCCTCAACGAATGTCAACGATATTCCGTTGGAGGAAAAATAGATTCCGCAATTCTTGCAACCTTTGGTGATGTAAGAACTGAAGATCTAGTAAAATATTTAAAGGGTAAGCAATTTACGGAAGTCCGTAAATGGGTAGTCCAAAACTTGGATAATGATCCTGCTCTTATTCTTAGGAGAATCTATGATTGTATGTACGATTCTCTAGTACCTAGCAGCATACCTGCCGCAGTTCTGATCATTGCAAAATATCAATATCAGATAGCGTTTGTTGCAGATCAAGAGATTAATCTCTTAGCGGCATTAACCGAACTTATGTGTGAATGTGAATTCCAATGAAACAAGAAGCAAGAACCTCAAAAGAAATGAATGTAAAGATCATTCGTTTATCTACATCTGAAGATGTTATAGCAGATGTTATAGAAGAGAATGAAGACACTGTTACCTTCCGTGGTGCGATTGTCGCAGTTCCAACTAAGGATGGTAATATTGGATTTGCATCTTGGTGTCCTCTTCTTAGCAGTCCTGTTGATGATGTTACAGTTAAACAACAGCATGTGATCTATGTTAATAATCCTGCAGATCAGGTAGTAGATCATTATAAGAATCAATTTAGTAAAATTGTTATGCCAGATAGTATTCAAGACGGTATTATTGTTCCATAATGATTGATATTAACCTTTGTGATTTAAATAGTTTTTTTGGTTGTGTTGATGCAACTAACACAACAGAATTAAAAACTAACGCTTTTCGTCCTCTTAGGACTTATCTACAGGAGAAGTCTTTTGAGAAGCATTCTGGTGGTCAACTAACTTATGTTGGTAACTATGCAGATGGTCAAGACTTCGTTGATAATGATGGAGTACCTTATGAGATGAAAGGTTCTTTGGGATTATTTAATAAGAATGGATCATGCAAACAGGTTATATTGAAGAACAATATGCCTGGTCGTAGCAAACAAAACTTGGAGAAAACCTTTGAGTACATGCTTTTAGTTGATACTAAAAATATGAGTCTTGGTGTTACTACATGGGATGTTGTTGAGAGTAGATCTAAACTTGATGGAGCAGGTGCTACATTTAAACTTCAAGCAGGTGACTTTACTATGCTTGCTGAGAATGTTAAACCAAATGCAAAGAATATTACTGCTAATGAACTTCTAGAATCTCTCAATAGTATCCTCTAAATAACTATACTTAGTATCGTTTTATTATGCCAATCCATCAACATACCAAACCTCAGGTATTTCATCTAAAAGGATCTGAGAAATTATTAAAAACACCACTTCGTTATCCTGGTGGCAAGTCTCGTGCTTGCAAAAAGATGGAAGTATTCCTTCCTAATATGGATATTGGTAGTAGGTATAAACAGTATCGTGAACCATTCCTTGGTGGTGGATCTTTTGCTCTTCACATTACGAAGAAGTATCCTCATTTAGAGATTTGGGTTAATGATGCATATGAACCTCTTGCTAACTTTTGGCAACAGTTGAGAGCAGATGGGGTAGAGATGAAAAAGAGATTAGTTAAACTTAAGAATGCTAATAAGACTGAGGAGAAAGCAAAAGAATTATTTTTAAACGCAAAGGAGAAAGTAAATGACAAAGAATCTACCCCCTTGGACAGGGCAATTAATTTTTATATTATCAATAAGTGCTCTTTTAGCGGTCTATCTGAGTCCTCCTCCTTCAGTGCTCAGGCAAGTAAATCCAACTTTACCCTCGCTGGAATCAAGAGATTAGAGGACTATCAAGAATTGATTCAGTTCTGGAGAATAACTAACAAGGACTATAAAGAGTTGATGTTTGAAGGTGGTGATACCTTTATGTACTTAGATCCACCATATGATATTAAAGATAATTTATATGGTAAAAAGGGTGGAATGCATAAAGGTTTTGATCATGATGAATTTGCTGATATTTGTAATAGAACTCCTGCCCATACTTTAATATCATATAACTCTTCTCAGTTAGTTAAGAATCGTTTTGAATCTGGAAATTCTAATTGGGAAGCACAAGAGTATGACTTAACATACACTATGAGATCTACTTCTGATTATCAAAAGGATCAGAAGGAGAGAAAAGAACTTCTCTTATTCAATTATGAACGTGGATTGATTTCTATTTTGGAAACACCAAAGGCAAAGGATTACTACAAAGAAGATACTAGACCACAATCAATTAAGATATCTCCTAAAAGACTTAAAGATATTGAGACAGACGAAACAATTGTATCGGATATAGAATAATGAAATGTAGATTACAATTATATGTTGATGGACTTCTTTTTAATGAAGATGTTTATGCCAAAGATTATTCTGAGGCAAAGGAAGTTGCACTAGGAATTCATCCTAATGCTACAGTCATTAGTGTCGGTCATGTTATGGAGGATTTTAATGAAGACTGAATTGAAGGAATGGTTGAATTCAATCAATCATACTAAGGATGATATAACAGAAGATCCTAATGCGATTAAAGATTATCCTCCCTATATTATTAACAAATGTCTATCTGGACATCTAGATTGCGTTCTCTTTGCTAATGAAATGAACAAATATCCATCCTTGGATAAGGATATGCAATATAAATTTTATCTAAATAGTCTCAGGAAACGGAAGAGATTCTCTCCGTGGATGCGAAAAGATAAGATTAGTAACCTTGACCTTGTTAAACAATACTATGGATATAGTAATGAGAAAGCAATGCAAGCGTTGAATATTTTGTCAAAGCAACAACTCGATTTTATTAAACAACGACTTGACATTGGTGGAATGAAATGACTACTAGTACTATTGAACCACAAGTTAACTGGAAACCTGAAATGATGGTTGAAGTTATGCTTAACGAACCAGATGATTTCCTAAAAGTACGTGAGACTTTAACACGTATCGGAGTTGCATCACGTAAAGAGAAAAAGTTATATCAATCTTGCCACATTCTTCATAAGCAAGGTCGTTATTACATTACTCACTTTAAAGAATTATTCGCATTAGATGGCAAGCATGCCAACCTTACAGTAAATGATGTTCAGAGAAGAAATCGTATAACACGTTTGTTATCTGACTGGGGACTTATAAGCGTAGTTAACGCAGAGTCTATAGCAGATGTTGCACCTCTAAACCAAATTAAGGTGTTGGCATACAAAGATAAGGGTGATTGGATCCTGGAACAAAAATATAATATTGGTTCCAAGAAAAAAGTAGAGACTGCAGAGTAAGTGTGATATAATTAGTAACGGATGATTTTAGATCAATGGGCTTTGATCACATAAGGTCTTGGTATGAATTAGAAGAAATCAACGAACAACAAGAACGCATGATTACTATCTACGAAAACGAGATCAAACAGTTAAAAAAAGAGAACTCAGAACTTAAACAAGAACTTTTGATTCTCAAAAATAAATTAGAAGCAAATTTCGAGAAGGAGGCTAATGATATTTCCAGATCGATTTGCTAGTTGTCCATGGCCAGATTCAAGATATAGGTGTTACATGAACGGAAGACTTAAAAAAGTGGATATGGAATCTCGACTTCTTTCCATCAAGAAGGGGATTGACAACAAAACTTGGTATCCTAATTGGGATAGTAAGGAAAGATGGGCAGCTCAACAGGCATTGAATAATGCTTTAGACGTATTGGATGAGTTTGATTATTGATACGTCAAGGATAATTAGAATGACGGTTACCAACACTTCAAGGAAGGGTTCTTACTCTTCAGTAGGGTTTACTGTATAAAAAAATCTGGTATTCCGAACTCATATTTTAAGCATCTGTGTTTAAATAGTAGTGTCGCCGAAAGGGACACAATTTACACTCGCTTATTTAAGGAGAACCATGACTAACTTAGCAAGATATCACGCTGCTAATCTTCCAGAACTATTTGAGAAGATTACACGTAACAGTATTGGTATGGATGATTATCTCAATCAATTTTGGGATAGTCCTACAACTTCTAATTATCCACCTTACAATTTAGTTCAGGTGAATAATGTCGAATCGAGACTCGAAATCGCCCTTGCGGGGTTTAAGAAAGATGAAGTCAAAGTCTATACGGAGTTTGGAAAATTATATGTCGAAGGCATCAAGGAAGACAAGGAAACAGATGCAACGTTTGTCCATAAAGGATTGGCCAGCAGGTCTTTCACTAGGGTCTGGCAAATCACAGATGATACCGAAGTACGAGATGTACGATTCGGAGACGGACTATTGGTAGTTGAACTTGGTAAGATAGTTCCAGAGCATCATGCTCGGAAAGAGTATCTATAAATATAATTGAATATCGTCGCCGCAAGGGGTGTACTGGCAAAATCCAGTTGACACCCCTTTTTATTAGCTATATAATATCTACAAAGACATACCGCTATGATTAAATTAGGTGTCATCAAAACTGGAGAGCAAATAATTGCTAAGGTTGAAGAAATGATACTGGAAGATAAGGTTGTTGGATACTTCTTTATTAGACCATGTATCGTAAACACCTCAGAACCAGTCATTAGTAAAGGTGACGATGGAGATGCCAAGGGTGCATCATTTGATATTAGATTATCTCCGTGGATTCCCTTAGGTAAAGGAACTAGATTTCCAGTACCTCTAGATTGGATTGTTACATTTATCGATCCTGTTGACGAGTTACATCAAATGTATACGAGAGATATTCTTCAAGAGACTGAAGAAACTCAAGAACAAACTGTAGTATTAACTGACGAATGTGAGGACTGTTAAATGGCAAAAGGACAATTAATTATTTTTCATACTGGAGGGACAATAGTCTCTCAGATAGAAGAAATTGAAGGAGCAGATTTGGGTGAACCTGATTGTAAATTGGTTCAACCTTTTAATATAGTTCCACAATCAAATGGTAATGCAACATTAGAACCGTGGATGGGTGAGTTAACATCTCAGGTAGAATTCAATATTCATTCTGATAAGATCTTGACTATATGCGAACCCCTTGGTAAAATACAAGACACATATGAAAGTCTGACTAAGTAATGAGGTTCTATACGAACGTTCAAATGGTTGGGGACAACTTCTTGGTTCGTGGTTATGAAGATGGTAAACACTTCGCAACCCGTGAGAAGTTTTACCCAACCCTTTTTGTTGAATCACCTAAAAAGAAAACCCATTACAGAACTCTTACTGGTAAATCTGTAGCACCTATTAAACCTGGAACTGTTCGTGAGACTAGAGATTTTATAAAGAAGTACGAACCTGTACCAGGTTTTGATGTATATGGTAATGAGAGATTTATATATCAGTACATCTCAGAGAAATATCCTGCTGATGAATTGAAGTTTGATATCAGCAAGATTAAATTAGTAACTATTGATATTGAGGTTAAATCTGAGCAAGGATTCCCTGATGTAGAATCTGCTGCTGAGGAGATACTTCTTATATCAATTCAGGACTATGCTACCAAAGAGATTATTACTTGGGGTAACGGTCCATTCAAGACTCATCAAGATAATCTATACTACAAGCAATTTAATAATGAGTATGATCTTTTAAATGACTTCATCAATTGGTGGATGATAGAGGAGAATACTCCAGAGGTTATTACTGGATGGAACAGTAAGTTATATGATATACCATACATTGTTCGTAGGATAGATCGTATCCTAGGTGAGAAGTTAATGCGTCGTATGTCTCCTTGGGGATTGGTTAGTGAAGATAAGGTTTTTATTGCAGGTAGAGAACAGATAGCATATGACATTGGTGGTATCTCTCAGTTAGATTATCTTGATCTTTATAAGAAGTTTACTTATAAGGCACAGGAATCTTATAGGTTGGATTATATTGCTAGTGTAGAACTTGGACAAAAGAAATTAGACCACTCTGAGTTTGATACTTTTAAGGACTTCTATACAAAAGGTTGGAAAAAATTTGTAGAGTATAATATAATTGACGTTGAACTTGTTGACCGTATGGAAGGCAAGATGAAGTTGATTGAACTTGCTCTTACTATGGCATATGAAGCCAAGGTAAACTATGAGGATGTATTCTATCAAGTACGGATGTGGGATACTATTATATACAATTATCTTAAGAAAAGAGATATTGTAATCCCTCCTAAAATTAGAACAGATAAAAACGACAAATACGCAGGTGCTTATGTCAAGGAACCGATTCCAGGAAAGTATGATTGGGTGGTTAGTTTTGACCTCAACAGTCTGTACCCTCATCTTATTATGCAATATAATATCAGTCCAGAGACC
>Ga0163179_10002376_pt1 | contig 13162 bp, 10 predicted proteins | sample AtlANTMetagenome_FD_109643 | JGI IMG/M metagenome (GOLD analysis project Ga0163179, IMG submission 109643) | Marine eukaryotic phytoplankton communities from the Atlantic Ocean - Atlantic ANT 2 Metagenome | ecosystem: Environmental > Aquatic > Marine > Oceanic | place: North Atlantic Ocean...
AAAGCAGACGCCGCGAGCCCCACTGCAGCAAAAGCGCATCCCAGCAAACACAGGCCAACCATAGCCGTCACCAAAGCACCATAATCAAAGGCAGAGCCTGGTTCTGCAATCCACGATAAAATGAGTGGCTCAAGACCGATCACAGCGCAAAGCGCGAGAACCACCCAAAACAACGCTAAAAATTTACCGCACACTAACTCCCAAGGGCGTACTAAAGATGCTGCAAGCAACTCAAAACTACCTTGGCTGCGCTCTGCGGCTAATGTTCGCATCGACAACAAAGGAATGACCACCACAAACAGGTATTCAATATTTAAAATTAGGGGTGCAATAATACGCTCATGAAAGTGCAGATTCGCCGCCTCGGGATTGGCACCAAATTTAAGCGTTAACTCAACAAACCCTTGGCTCAAAACAATCAAAAAATAACCGCTTAACGCGGATAAAAAGAACGCCATAACATACACAAGAGGTGTCGTGAATTGTCGCAACAACTCCACCTTCATCACTGCAACAATACGTCGAATCACGATCGTTCCTGCCGATGGACTGCACAACGCGCCAAAAATGCTTGTTGAAGATCACCGTATTCACCGATTAAATCATCGGCAGTTGCATCAGCAACAAGCTCTCCACGATCAATCATCAACACATGATCGCACACTGCTTCCACCTCACTAAGTAAGTGAGTAGACAACAACACCGTGTGTTCTTCACCCAGAGTCTTAATCAATTCCCGCATACCCTCAATTTGAGCTGGATCTAATCCCGAGGTGGGCTCATCGAGAATCAAGAGTGGTGGGTCGCCCAATAAAGCAAGAGCTAACCCTACACGCTGACGAAACCCTTTGGATAATTGATGTTGCAGTTGCCCTAAGACTTCAGCGAGTTCGCAGCGCTCAATGACCGCATCAATAGCTTGATCATCAAGACCCTTTATAGCGCAGACAAACCGTAGGTTCTCTATGACTTTTAATTCTGGGTATAAAGGCGGTATTTCGGGTAAAAATCCTATTTTTTCACGCGCTAAATATGGTTGTTCAAAGGTATCAAATTCATCAACTAAAACACGCCCTGAACTCGGCGCTAAAGCACCAGTAATCATCCGAAGTGTTGTTGTTTTACCCGCACCATTTGGTCCGACAAATGCAACCACTGAACCGGATTTTAACTCAAAATTGAGTTGATGAACGGCACGCCGAGCAGCAAAACTTCTACTCAACTGTTCCGCACGAATCATGGGCTTGCTTTGAGCACCTGGGTTAAGGGTTTAACGATCTTCTTACCTAAGTTTACCGACGAATTCTTGAAGCATTGTTTCGTATTTAATCCACCGGTCTTTGCGCTGTGCTCGAAGGTTTTTGATGCCGAACCTGACCGACTATCAAGCAATCGAAAATCCATATTTGCGCGGCAAAACATAATTTTACCGCGCTGTCCAACCTTCTCAACACTCACCTTTGCCATCGCCATATAACGCGCAGCTTGCCGAGCGCTTTCATGACGCAAAACGTCCTGATCACCGCGCATAATCTTCGCCAGTACTGGTCCCGATAAATCCGTACCTACAATCTTCCAACCTGCCTGGTTCAAAGCATTTGCTAAAGCACTTCTTAATCGTGTTGCGCACGACATGTCTTGATCGTCCATCGTGCAATGTAATCCCAGAACCAAGGTTTTTTCCGATGTACATTGCGTGCCAATCGCTTGAAGAACCAAATCACTCAAAAGGTTTGAGTTTGCGACTTTACCCATCAAACGTCGATTACCCGGAATACTGTTAAGGAGTTCACTCGACCGCTTAAGTTTCTCACAACGATCACCTGTTGATCCTTGTGACTGAATCGCTTCTTGATAAAGTTGTTGCGCTTGATTCCCGCGTTCTTGCCAACTGGTTTTTAGACGATCGAACTCTTTGACAGGCCAAGCAAGTTGCAGAGCACAGACCGATGAACCAGAGAATGAACCCCGCCAGGTTGCATCAATTCGAGCGCCCTGTATCACCATCGTTTGACTACCAAAGGTCATTTTTTGACCACGAACCTGAACGCCACCAGTCACACCAAAAAGCTTCGCTAATCCTGACCATGCTTGAGCTTCTGCTGCTTCACAGGTCCTGTTGGTCACCGACGATGCACTTTGAACGCCCACACATAAATGTGCGGGGACAACTGTCGCTTGCCCCCCTTCCATAGCGGTCATTTGTCCTAACGCGCAGCCAGCGCCTTGAGACAACCACTCCGGCGCCTTCTTCGAATCGACTACGGATGAGCCATAACGCTGTTTAAATCGATCTACAGCAACGGACTCAGACTGATTCTGCGATACCTGAGCCACCACTACAGGAGCGCTTGAAGGCGCTGTAGCGCAGGCACATACCAGAGCATAAATCAACGCTCTCAAGACGTATTCTCCAATGACGATGATTCGGGTTCTTGGCGTTTCTTTAAAGTCCACACGATCGCAATCAATGCAAAGGCAGCAACCAATACAGAAATTAACTGTGAGGTGCTCAAGCCAAAGACCAAATCAACCCCTCGTGCCTTATCACCGCGAAAGGTCTCAACGATTGAGCGAAGTAATGGATAAAGCATCAACCAGGCTAAGAAAATCTGACCATGAAATGCTTTTCGATAACGCCAAAGAACAAGAATAAAGAATAAACTGAGTTCGCCAAAACTTTCGTAGAGTTGAACTGGATGAAGATCAGTTGTGGCTTCTCCGCTCACTTGCATCCCTTGATAAGCAAGTGAATGTGTTTGGCGTTTTACAGGCTCTAGATCGTCTATTAAAATTCCAATTAAAGGATCAGAATTCCCAGGAAAATTAGCACCTAAATGATGATCAATCGGTTTACCCCAACAACACCCCGCAGCAAAGCAACCCAACCGACCAAAAGCATGACCTAAAGCTAAGCTTGGAATGAGAATATCGCCGGTTAACCAAGGGTTAAGTTTGTATCTATTTACGGCCCACAAAAAGTACCCAAAGGCACCAATAAATCCGCCGTAGAAGACCAGACCACCTTCCCATATTTTAAAGATCTTTATCGGGTCCGATGAATAGGTACCCCAATTGACCATAATAAAGAGAACACGAGCACCAACTAACCCCCAAGCAAGCAACCAAAAACCCATATCACCAATGAGTTCATCGTCTTCACCAATTTGGCGAGCATAGCGTTGCGCAAGGTTCAACCCAACGATGAAGCCAAGAAAGATCATCAGCCCATAGGTGTGGAGTTTAAGCGGTTCACCAATTTGGATAAGAACGGGTAACATCAGGACTCCACAGCAACGCTACAGCGTCTGCACAAGCCAGTAGCACCCAGAAGCGGTTCAGGACGCCAACATCGTGGACACGCTTCTCGACCGACCGCAGTGATGGATACCGACTGATCCGAAGCAACAACTTCAACTTCACCAACCAATAAAAGCTCAGGTAATTCATTCCCATAAATCTCAGAGCATTCGATCTCCTCAGGAGACATAGGTAACTGTACACGAGCTTCATAAGTGTGGTGCTTTTGGCGACGAAAATGCTCAAGTTCTGGAGCGATCCGATCACGTAAAGACCACAGCAACTCGAGTGGTTTAGACACCTCATTACCGAGACCAACAGAGATCGGAAAATCGTCTAAATGTACTGATTTTTGACGTGGACCAGGAAGATGATCGTACGCGTCCTCTGCAGTAAAAGGCATCACCGGCGCAATCAACCGAATTAGAGTGTGCGCATGATGATAAACGACCGTTTGCGTACCGCGTCGCCTCAAACCATCTTTCGCATCACAGTATAATCGATCTTTTGCGATATCGAGATATCGAGATGAGAATTTCGAACAATAATCGTTAATGGATTGCATGGCGCTATGAAACGCAAAGCACCCTAGATGATAATCCACTTGGGCTACTAACTGATCTAATTCTCCCAAAACAGCGGCATCAAGCCAGCTCAATCCTTCGATAGAGACCGCATGCTCACTCGGCTCAAAGTCAGCTAAATTACCCAATAAAAACTTCAGCGTATTGCGAAGTTTCCGATAACTGTCAGAGGTCCTCTTGATGATTTCATCAGAGACACGGATATCTTCACGATAATCTGCAGAAGCCGCCCATAAGCGAATAAGTTCAGCACCTGAACGTGAAATCTCCTGAGCAACAGGGGTAAAATTCTTTTTCGATTTACTGAGCTTTTTGCCCTGACCATCAACAACAAACCCATGCGTAAGGACTCGTTTATAGGGCGGATTACCGCGGGTAGCTACGGACTCAAGTAAGGTCGTATGAAACCAACCACGATGCTGATCTGATCCTTCTAAATACAAATCAACAGGTGCCGAATCATGCCCAGTCGCCGCATAAGAAACACCCGAGTCAAACCAGACATCCAAGATATCAGAATCTTTATCCAGATCTTGGCTACCGCACGATGAGCAACATGCTCCTCTCGGAAGTAATTGATCAACGGACCACTCATACCAAATATCACTGGTATGTTTGTCGAAAAGATCCGCTAAATGATCGATCCAATCCGGATTGACGATCACATCAGAGCACGATCGGCAGTGAAAAGCCGGGATCGGTACACCCCAAACACGCTGACGAGATAAACACCAATCAGGACGTGCCTCGAGCATCGCGTAAATTCGTCGCTGTCCCCAGTTAGGAACCCACTCGACCTTATTGATGGCATCGAGGCATTGTTGCCTTAAATCATTATGTTCCATGCTCAAGAACCACTGTTCAGTAGCACGAAACATCAATGGCTTACCATTTCGACCATTGTGCGGATAACTGTGCTTAATCGTCTCACCTTCAGCATTAATCAGGTGACCTGACGCGGCTAGATCGGCGACGATTTGTGGATTACTAGGAACCGCTTTTAGCTTTGCATAAGGTCCTGCTTGATCCGTAAATCGACCGTATCGATCGACCGGGACTGCGATTTCTAATCCATGAGCTCGACCGACATGAAAATCATCTTCACCATGTCCTGGAGCCGTATGAACACAGCCTGTACCCGCATCGGTCGTTACGTGCTCACCGAGAAGGACAGGTACATCGAAATCCATAAACGGATGCTTTAATCGAAGGCCTTCAAGTTCACTCCCTTTCCAGCGAGCAACAACATCACCTTGTTTCTGGATTGCGGCGAGGAAAGAATCCTGAAGCGCTTCGGTAACGATCAATACTCGATCACCGACTCGTAAACCGACATAATCAAGCTCAGCGTGAACACAGACCGCTCGATTTGCCGGTAAGGTCCAAGGCGTCGTTGTCCAAATCACCAATGCTGCATCAGCGATCAGGTCATCACCAACGTGATCAAAAGCGACATAAATCGAGGGACTTTCATGGTCCTGATACTCAACCTCCGCGTCAGCAACTGAAGTCACACAATGAGTGCACCAGTGAACGGGTCTAAGTCCACGAACCACACCGCCAGAACGCACCAGTTGACCAAATTCTCGAGTAATCGTTGCTTCGTAAGCAGCATTCATCGTGACGTAAGGATCATCCCATTGTCCCTCAATACCTAGGCGCATGAATCCTTCACGTTGGCGATCAATAAACTCTTGCGCATACGCTCGACACGCTCGCCGAAATTCGGCGGTCGTCATTTCACGTTTCTTTTTACCTAGACGCTTATCAACAGCGAGTTCGATAGGCAGACCGTGACAATCCCATCCGGGAATATAGTCTGCATTATAACCCTTCATCCGAACATAACGAAGAACCACATCTTTGAGCGTCTTATTGAGCATATGCCCATGATGAAGATCGCCGTTGGCGTAAGGCGGACCATCATGAAGCACAAAAGCTGGATTACCAGCATTCTTTTCCTTGCGTAGAGCGAAGGTATCTAACGCTTTCCAGCGCGCTAAAAACTCAGGTTCTCGCTTTGCCAGATTCGCGCGCATCGCAAAATCAGTTTGCGGTAATTGTAACGTATCACGCCAGGCACTCGCTTGACGAGCCATGCATTATTTCCTTTGAAATTACAATCGCATAGGCATGATCACACACAGATAGTGATCATCACCTTCAGGCATCACTACAGCTGGTGCTAAATGATCACCCATACGAAAGAGGACGGCCGATCCTTCAACGGATTCTAGCGCGTCGCGTAAATATTTATGATTGAATCCAATGCGCAATTCTTGCCCATCATAATCACAAGGTAATTCTTCCCGAGCTGTTCCCGAATCAGAAACCGAAGAAATCACTAAAGTACCTGAGTTAAAGGTAATTTCTACCTGTCCGGTTTTGAGCGATGAGAAGACAGCTACAGTTCGAAGAGCAGACAACAACTGACCTCGATCAACCACAGCATGCCGATCATTCGCTTTAGGAATTACCTGTTCGTAATTAGGAAATGTTCCATCGGTTAGCCGCATGCATAAGGTCTGATCATCACTGCGAGCAACCGCATGATTACCAACAACGGCAAGCGAGATGTTCTCTTGACCATCCATCAACTTACGCAATTCATCAACGCCACGGCTGGGCATGATCATTCCATCATTAGGAACCGACCACGCAAAACCAGAACCTGGTCGAGCAACAGCTAATCGGTGACCATCTGTCGCTACAAAACGTAGGCCGTCAGCTTTACTGTGAACATACACACCAACAAGAGCAAAACGACTATCATCAGTCGATGCACATCGAATTGTCTGAGTGAGTACACGTTTCATCTCAGTACTTGAAACTTCAGCAAAGTTTGCATCATCAAAACTTTGCATGACAGGAAAATCGCTACCGGGTTGACCCGCAAGTTCACCTTGTCCGCGACTTGAAGTTACTGTGACATGCCCATCATCGTTGGTCTTTAATGTAATCATACCATCGGGCAAGGTACCTAAGTAATCACTAAATTTGCGCGCCGGAACAGCAATACGACCAGCACTTTGAACGTTAGCTGATAAATGAACAGAAACTGAAATATCAGTATTTGTGCTTTCTAAGTGTAAGGATCCATCATCCTCAACCGTCAGTAAAACGCAGGTCAAAATTGGACGACTTGACTTATGCTGCACAACCCCAATCACTCGTCCAAGAGCAACTGATAGTGCTTTAGCTTCCATAGAGAACTGCATATTTTACGCTCCTTCAAGCGGCTAGTAACCTAGCTCCTAGCGTAGGGCCGAACAAGCGCTTTAAAGTACCTTTGAACAAAGAACAAAAAGGGTTTTTAAAACTCTTGTTTTTGTTGGGGGTCTGGCCTTTTGAAAACTATATTAAATTATTGATAATAGAGTATAATTTAATTTTGAAAACTCAATGTATATTGTAGGCACTTGAAGGAACTGGCCGATTAAAAATTAGTTTGCGATGGTTTTCAACAAGTAACCGAAGAGGTTTGCTTAAATCAGATTATGGATTCAATGATCCGCCCTGATTACGGATAAAGAATTTGTAATGGCGAGAGCGTTGTTTTGAATAATGAGGTTTTTACTTGCTGATTTTCGATATCAAGCTGTCTGATACCATGATTTCCTATCGTTCGATCACAAAGATAGATCGTGTGCTTACCCACTTCTGCAATACATCCAATCGATGACGTTGATCCGCTCATCGTTGTAAGCGCTTTGGTGGTAGGATTAAATCGATACAACGCAGTGCTAAAATCAAGCTGGGAAATTAAGATATAAACCAGTCCGTCATGATAAATAAAATGGAGTATATTCCCATTAAGTTGTTGCTCATTGACCATTAATTCTTGGGCTTGGTTGTTGATATTAAATTGCCAAAGTCCCGCATGATCTTCAATCGCCCAACTGTCATTACAAGCAATCAGGAGATGATCATCATCACGTGCGACTAAAGGAGCAAATGGGTTTGCTGAGATAGGATAACGATCAATGATGTCACCGTTTGCCTGAAAGTGAATTAACTGACTTGTTTGCGGGGCAATGGGTTCTACTCCACGAAAATCGAGATTCTGAACGGTTAGAAAAATAGTCCCGTCGGAATGGACGTACAAATCGCTTGCTTCAGGTCGACCATCTGCATCCGTCCATGATTGTCCATCAATTGCTGTGATGGGGTCATAACTTTGCTTGTCGAGTCGAATGATTTTTGGATCCTGATACAAGCTAATCCAATAGGCGTTATCTATTTCAATCAGATCATGAGGGTTGCTGCGCTCGGGGAGCGCAACTTGGTGAATAATATTGAGTTGGTGATCGAGAAAAGTCACCGCATCAGTTTGGCTACGCTCAAGGAGTGCATAACCATTAGATAGCGACACAATTTTTGCATCTCCATTGCTGGGTAATGTCCCCAATTGAGCTTCGAAATTTGAAGTCCAACCACTAATTAAACCGGTGGTGTAATCACTTTCTAGGATCACTAAATCCGGCGGAGTACCGAGCGTGTTTACAGGTGATGGCGCCTGACAACTCGTGATAATCAAAAGAGCGAATAATCGCTTCATGGTTTATCCTTAATGGTCAAACCAACCTGTATTCGTCGGCCAGGAAGTGGATGCCCCCAACGATCTTGATAAGGGACATCAACGCGATGTTGCGAGGGTAATAACGTCAATTGAGTTTGCTGGTTGTTGGTTAAATTGAAGAATTGAATGTTGAGTTGAGCATATCGATTGATTCGTCGCTCAGCAACGAGGTTCAATTCTGGCTTTGAGTCGATTAATCTGAGGTTAGCAGCATCTAAATATGTATGACTTTTGATGCTGACTCCTAAACCGAATCGGAAGGATTTTTCGTTCCAGTATGTGATCCAGCGACCATGATGTTCAGGACTACTTGCTAAGCGCTTAAAGTGGTCATCAATGTCGCTATCTTGAATCCATTCACCCTGCCATCGATAGTCGATCATTGATTGAATTTGAGCGTAATGAATTGAACTGCTCAAGCGCACTCCTGCGATGTGCGCTAGTGATCGATTGATCGGCATAGCTCGGCCAAAACTGGTGGCTGTCCAATCAATAAGATTTGAACTTTGACGAGCATAGGTCTGGAATTTAAATCGATGATTATTTGCTTGGCGAATATAATGACCATCAATCGTCCATGACCGTTCAGCTTCAAGCTCAGGGTTTCCTTTTAATCCTCCATGTTGCCCTACTCGTTCAAATAAACTTGGTGCGCGCTGACCTGAGATGAGTCGCACTCGAAAACGATTTTTGTAGTTGATGCTCAAACCTGGTGCCCAAATCCAATTTCTTGGTGTGGTATCCTCTGGTTTGAGCGCTTCTGGGAGTTGATCGATTAATTTTTGTGTCTGGTCGTAAACCTGTCCAATCATCATCCAACTCTCGAGGCTCAGGTGACGATTAATTAGAGCCCTAAATGTGGAGCCTATTTGTCCTTTATATCGATACCCGGTCGCAGTTTTTAAAGCGGGTCCTGGTTGTTTAGTGAAGGTATCGATGAATCCGCGACTTTGAAATTCATAAGCATATTTTTGACGTATCTTTTTATGACGCCAACCTAAAAATAGACGCCGACCCAGGCTACGGGGTTGCAATCCAAATAAACCAAAAAATTCGGCGAAAGGATCATTGAGTTGTTGCTGTCTTTGAAGGATGCTTAGATCCAAACGATCAACGCCTTTTGACCGTTGCCAACTGATGTGAGCAAGTTGAAGATCTTCGCGCTCACGAACCTGCTTGAGGGGACGACTTCCTGTCCCTGGAATACCGCCATTGAGCGTACTCATTAATACACGACCAACGACTTTCGGCGATAATTGTTCTCGCCATAAAATACCCGTTCGACCAGCATCATTATTTGAGCGTTTAATCCATTGATCATCATCGTCAATCCAAAGTGTTCCGCGATGATCGAAATAGGGAAATTGACCAGGCGTTTGGGTCGTCGAGAGACTTAAGCTTCTCTTTGAGTTGCGCGTGGTCAGATGAACCCCTCTTTGAAGAAGATTATCCAATGTGACTGTAAGTCGGTGACCTCGTCGTATGGTGTTGAGCGCAAGCTCTCCTCCAATCGGTGAATTTAAGCCTGATCCGCTAGACGCAAAGGCGGTAAGACGTCCAAATAAATGGGGATCAAGACTTCGTAATCCTGAACCACCGCCAAGGGCATCACCCAAAGGTAAACCATCTAAAGTCCACTCGATTTGCTGTGTTCGGCTTCCTCGCCATGACATATTAATTGGAGCCATCAACGATGCATTTCGACTCATGGTAAGTTCGAGATTTTGGCTAAGAACAGATTCCCATGCTGATCCATCGGCGAGTTCAAAATCAAGGTTGAGATCTTCACCTTGATGATGACGTAAAGAATCGCTTGGTCGTTGACCTTTTTGGGTTGGTCCTTGGACGATTAAACCAACAATAATTAGGCTAATCATTCGCTAAAATGGACGAGCCCGACCGCGTCGAGATCAAAACCGGCACTTGGTGCACTGCCGTAGAGACTTAAATCTGTAATACGGACAAACCGTGCTCGCTCCAGCCCTAAATCAGCGAGATCAAAAGCGTCGCCGCCACAGGTGGCGTGATCAAGAGGTTCGGTGAAGTCAAAGCGATGGGTTGGCGTATACCCTGCACAGTTCGTTGCTGGGTGGTCGTCTTGCTGGCAATCGTAGCGATGCCATTCGATTCCGTCTTCACTCACCTCGACTTGACCAAGTTCCGCAAAGACATTTTCTGGGATATCATTGACCCAAAATGGATTTTCAAAGACCAAAAAATCAGGTCCAGGTTCATCGATGATCACTCGAGGGCTAAATCCGAGGGTGATCGACCCGGCATGACCGAGACTTAAAACATCCGTGCTCCCGCGTCTGGTTCCGTAACCTTTCGGCGGACCCAAGACCGTTTGAGGAAAACGGTCTTGTCCAAATCCAGACCCAGCGCCCGGAATAAATTCAACGACTTCCGTAGCAAAGGGAAGCTCTTGAAGATTGATGCCCGCATCGTGCGAGGGTGATGGAGCGCCATCACCCTCGGCACAAGCGATCAGGCATAAGATCAGCGTGGATCGAGTTTGGTCCACGCAAAATCTCCACAGCCAGATTCTTCGGGCTGAGTCGCATCAGGCTTTTGAGCCAAAGCAGTTCGAGCTGCATCGATCGTTTCGTGGTTAAAGCTTGCTGTGCAGTGATAGATTGTTCCGTTATCACCTTCAGTCCAAAAGACGGAGTTGAAGGTGCTTGGTCCAAACTCCGCATCGACAGCATTTTGCGTAATGACCCATTGATCGGTGTTGCTCCAGTCGCGCACTGCTGTGACACCAAAGCCAGTGTCCCAACTCTGACTGTTGATGGTCTCTTCGCTAAACTCAGATGCCCAGTTACCGCTAATGGCAAGTGGTTCACGCATAGCGGTCCAAGCAAATCCACCGCAGCCTTCGCCGTCGAGATCCGTGATATCAGAGGTATCTGCTGCAGCTTCGGCGTCCATTTCTGTGGCTAGACCAAAGGCAACCGTGCAGTAGTGAAAAGCACCATCAATTGCCTCGGTCCACCGCAATTTTGAATAGCCATTGGGATTAAATTCATCGTCAGCAGGCATTTGAGTAATGGCTGTATTGGTGTCGTTATCAAAGGTGATAATCGTTGCTGTTTGCCATTGATCAGCGGTGATGACTTCATCACCCCAAGGGGTTGCCCAAGTCCCTTCAATTTCAATGATTGAGTTATCGGTTGGCAGCGGTCCACAAGCTAATGAACCAAGGCATAAAAGAGAACTTAAGAGACGACCCACGACCACTCCTTAGTGTTGCTAGCGGGAGTAATCGAGGTCCGAAATGGACAGCTAGTGCATGATTGCAGCTGGTTGTGTATCCCGCCGATACGTTACCCAAGTGTGTCTCACAGCCACAGTATCCTGGCTCGCCGGATCATTCGCCCCCTATACCTTCCCACATGAGCTCATGCAGTGGTTGATTAGGGTTTGTTACCGGTCACAGTTGCGGGGGCAGCGTTGGATTTAAACCAACTTCCTGTCCGCTGTGCGACGCCTGACGTCTACGTGAGGAAGCATTAAAAACCAAGAGTGTTCCGCAACGGTTTGTGAAGGGTATATATTTGTCGTGGTTAGGTGGATCGAATTTTGCGGTTACCGTGTTTATGAAACCAGGATTTTGAACCGTCAGCATCTGGAATCATGGTATCCCGCCCTGGTTTCCAATTTGCCGGACAAACCTCGTTATGTTCCGCAACGAATTGCAATGCAGCGACCATTCTAAGCACTTCATCAATATTTCGACCGACGCCAAGAGCGTTGACGGACTCCCACTGGATGATCCCTTCAGGGTCGATAATAAAAACGCCGCGTAGAGCCATACCCCCTTCAAGAAGGACACCATAGTCTTCAGCAATTGTTTTGGTGAAATCGGCTAATAAAGGAATTTTGAGCTCGCCGAGTCCGCCACTGCGACGACTTTGTTTGGTCCATGCTCGATGACTATGAATCGAATCGGTTGAACACCCTATGACAGCCGTATTAAGAGCTTTAAACTGGTTAATTCGATCGGAAAAACCATTGATTTCAGTTGGGCAAACATAGGTAAAATCAAGGGGATAAAAGAACAAGACTAGCCATTGGTCTTTGTAATCGTTTAAGTCGATCGTCTTGAATTCATCACCAACGAGTGCCTGAGCACTAAAGCTTGGAGCAGGTTGATTGACTAAGCTCATAAGAACTCTCCTTAGTGAAGTTGCGGTACGCTGATGCGAATCAGGCTTCAAGTTAACACCGAGGCGGTTGTCTTCGATAAGTATTCGAGTCATAGCTAATGGGCTTATCAATAAAGGTGCTTTAAGATGGATCGAGAAGCGATTCAGGCGGCTTTTAAAACAGCGCGTGGTGTTGAGCGTTGTGAGCTTGCTTTAAAGGAAGCTTTGCATCGCTTATTGGATGATAAAAATGCGTCTTCTGCTGCAGAACTATTGAAAGATATCGCTGATGATGGTGATCACGATTTAAGCGTTCATGCTCGTTTGTTGCTTGGTCACGCCTATCGTTCGATGGGTAAAAGGCGAACAGCGGTATTTACTTATCAACGCATTGCAAGGCGTCAGCCGGCAGATGATCCTGCGGTTATGGCTTTAGTAGCTTTGGTTGAAATTGGAGATGCGACAGTCGCTAAGGTCGCCCGTCAGCGCTTAGATGAGATTATTGCTGATCCTGAACGACCTCCTGCCGCGGATTTGATTGCCGGCGGACA
>Ga0163179_10002379_pt1 | contig 13152 bp, 7 predicted proteins | sample AtlANTMetagenome_FD_109643 | JGI IMG/M metagenome (GOLD analysis project Ga0163179, IMG submission 109643) | Marine eukaryotic phytoplankton communities from the Atlantic Ocean - Atlantic ANT 2 Metagenome | ecosystem: Environmental > Aquatic > Marine > Oceanic | place: North Atlantic Ocean...
AGTAGCAGCAGTGTTTTGTTCAAAGACTAAGAATCTTGAAGAACTTGCAATAAACTTACGAAGTCTAATTAACAATCTTCTTACATTGATTCTATCCAATGCAGATGGTTTACCTTGTAGTGTCTTTTGTCCGAAAACAACAACACCTTGTCCAGGAAATGAAGCAATTGGATTAACACGACCTTCATACAACTCATCTCTTTCGGTATGTGTCAATCTTGTTTTAGCTTCTAATACTGAACCTAAACCACCACGATTTAAACCAGCAGGTGCAAACCATTCGTGTGCCACACTATCTGTAAAAGATATTACACCAGGTAATACTACAGAAGGCGGAACCCACATTGGTTTATTCTTAACATCGTCAAGTATTTTAACCCACGGATAGTAAACAGCGGCATAATTAGTATCCAATGCACTAACATTAGTTACAGCATTTGATACAGTTTGTCCCCACTTTGAACCATCCATTACATAAAATGCATCAGCTCTTGCTTCCACCTTAGATATTGCATGTTTAGTTACTTGACTATGATATTCATGAATAATACCAGGTGTTACCAATAAGTTTATATCAAACTCATCAGGATTAGATACGGCATTTATTGCCTTTTTGTAAGAAATAGAACCACTATCGGTTGAACTATTGCAATTAAATCCCTGTGTATTAGTAGCTAATATACTTTCACCAGTTGCCTTTTCAATTGTTGGATCATCACCATCAAATCCACCTTGAAATGGAACTACGAACTTTCTTTGTGCCTTATGTGAAAGTGCAAGTGTTATCTTTGCTGCAGCACCAGATGATGTACCAGATAAAGCAGATGCAGCACCAGCATGTCCATTCATATTTTCCAAACTAAAAATTACATTAGTACCAGTTGATTGTTGGTCTGCATGTGGTAGTGGAGATAAATATTCTTGATTATCATATTTAGTCTTACCAAAATCAAAACCATAATAAACATTCTGGTCAAAATTTTGTAATGCATTAGTTTGTGAAGTTTTAAAAGCAATACTAGGTGCTAATGAAGAAGATGATGGTGAAATTACCTTAGCAAATCCCATAGGTGCTATATTTGTACCAATTCCTTTCAACTCATTTTCATAATCACTAACATAAATATGAACTGATTTATTTGGCCAATCACCTATGTAATTTAGTTTACCATTTACATCAATATCAACATATCTATCACCAATTGCTCTTGGTAAAAAGTTAGAAGAATCTTCATCAAAATTTAGATTTTGAAATTCTTCTAAAACCTCACCATCGTTGTTGCCACCTGGATTATTCCTTAAAACTCTAAGTGTAAAAGATGAATAGTCACTACCAGCAACTGTTCCTGCTACAGCAACATCAGCAATAGCTATTTTAAAGTCTTTATTTACACTAGTACCATGTGATCTTGTTTTTATTTTGAAAAGATTCTTATTCGCACCACCAACAGCCTGTGATATGATATATGGTGTACAAGCATTACTATAATCTTGAAGCATATTTTCATTATCAGTTTTTACTCGTGTTATAGCATCAACACTAGCAGCCGAATCATTATGTGTTCTATATACTTTATATAAGTATACAGATTGATTAGTTGATATTGGTGAGGACCCTATGACATTTTCTATGTAATCAGCACTACTTGCATCAAGAGATGCAGTAAGAAACAAGTCATGTCCAGCAGTACCATCGTTTACTTTAAAAGAAAAAGAAGCTTTAGTACCTGCAATATCTTCTATATTAAATGTTTTACTAGTTGCAAAACTAGTAGGTTTCAATACTACAGCTATTTTACTATCAACTTTCAAATGAACAGTATCGTGTGAATATCCACCGATACCCATTACACGAACAATAGTTACTGTTGGTGCGTTTTTAATATATTCCTTAACAGCGTAAGGAACATAAAAGTTTGTATTTAATCCACCAAAGATATTTTCAAACTGTGAAAAGCTTGTTACTTGTGTTGGTACAAAAGCAGGACCTTTTGTTGTAGGTCCTATTATAGCTGCACCAATTTCAGCAATACCTTGTGGTAGAAATGATAAGTCCTTCTCTCGTGTAAATACACCAGGACTTACTATTCTTTCACTCATGTTATTCTCCCAATTAAATGATTAAAATTTTTGTGCAATATTGCACCCAATGAGAGAAGTTTATGATTCTGCTGGTGCTTCCTCAGCTTCTGGTTGTGGTGTTGGTGTGAAAACTCCAGTCTCTGGATTCAATGAACCAGGACCATACTTTTCATTCAACTCCTCTACCAATTTCCTTTCGGTATCTTGGTTATCCGTGTAAGCTTTATGGACAGCTTCTTCAGCAGTATCCAACTCTTCTGATTGTTGTTCTAAAACCAAGCGTCTAACTTTCAAAGCACCAAAATCAGCTTGAACTTTACCATAAGTTTCTTGTAAATCTTTAAGAGACTTTAGTTCATCTTCGGTGAATTTAATTTCTTCTGCCATAATATAACTCCTATAATTTTGTTATTATGTTGTTGTGAATTACTTTAATAAATATAACTTAAAAATCCCAAAATGTATTTTTTTAGCATTTTTTTTAAATTTCTATAACTTTATATCTAGTTTTTGTACTATCGGAACCTGATAATTGCATCATTTTCCAATATGCATCACTTTCTTTATCAAAATCGTATAAACTACCAGTAGATGCACCAATATACATTTTTTCAAATTTAGCCCATGATGGAGCTGAACTTGAACCTGTAATATATTGTTTTACTATTCTAAATTTTCCCATTTAATGTTCTCCGTTGATAATAAATATATAAAGTTTAATTTTTATACTCCGAATCTACTTCTTTGAGCGTTGAAATTATGTAATATTTCATCTACTGTTAAAGCTCTATTATAGATACGAACTGGTCCCAATAATCCACCATAACGATATGCACTTGTAGAATAACTTCCAATTAACATATCAGTTGCACTACCCACTCCCATATTATTACTCACACTTGTTACTTGACCGTCAGCTGCACCATTTATAAAAAAAGTAATAGTTGTTCCACTTCTATGTAAAACAGCACAATTCCAGTCTCCCTCTGAACCTAAAGATGTATTGTTTGTACTACCATTTACTACATTATAAGTACCACCACCATTATCACTTTGATAAATTTCTATTTTACTACCTCTAGCATATACCTGAAAACCAGCTGGTATTCCAAAAACGCCTTCATATCCACCACCAGCATTATTTGTAAACCAAAATTCCAAAGAATATGAGTTAGTTTTTAGTTCTGGTGGTATGTAATTACTATAAAGAAGATAATCATTACTACCATCAAAGTTTATATGTTTAGATGGGGAAGTTCCTATTGTTGGACCATTGGTCAATGTACCACTTCTACTACCCATCAAATCTGTAACGGTAGTTCCACTACCAGGATAACAATTTTCACTTAAAACATCTATTGCAAAAGTTAAACCATCATTTACTATATTTGTTCCGCCTATCACCCCCATAATTATACTCCGAACCTTGTTCTTTCAACTGTATAGTTTTTCAAAACCTCCGAGGCTGTTAATGCCTTTGTATAAACCCTCACAGGTCCTATCTGTCCATTGAAAGCTTCAGTAGAACTACTACTACCAACTAATAATTCATTTTCTGACCAATCATTTAGTGTACCCGAAGTATTACCACTATCTACCAATGCACCATTTAAATATAATTGAGCAGTATTACTATCAGAATTATAAACTCCTGCAACATGATACCAAACATCAGTTGATAAATTGCCAGTAACGAAAGTACCATCACCTGTGATATCAATTTCCTCTAATCTCCATTCAATCTTACTTGTGGTATTGTATCTAGCCAACATCCATCCAGATTTACTAGTTGAATTCCAATAATCAACTAATCGAAACCAATTTTGGTCAAATGCATCAATATTAAACCAACAATCACAAGAAAAACTTGTTTGAAATCTAAAATCAGTTGTATTTAATTGAAATTCATTTGAACCACCATCAAAATCAAAAAATGAATTTATTGCGGTTGTCTGATAAGTTGCACCAGTAATGATCATATTTCGTGAACCAACTAAATCAAACATGGTAGTACCTGAACCAGGATATCCGACTGGATCGTGTCCATCTATCCACCAAAATAATTGGTCTTTTGTTATTCCTGATTCAAATGGTTTCCTTGCTCCGCTATGAAATGCCATAATTATACTCCGAATCTGCCTCTTTGAGCGTTAAAATTTTGTAAGGCCTCGGTTGAGGTTAATCCTTTACCATTATAAATCTTTATATTAGCTATTTTTCCATCTAAACTATGATTACCACCTGACTGTTCCCCAAACTTTAGTGTTGAATTATCATTTCCGGCGGTACTATCAGTTCTACTTACTCTTGAAACACCATCTATGTAATATCTTAAATCACTACCGATTCTTGTAAGAGTATGACATGACCATCTGTTTTGTAAATCTGTTAAATTACTTGTATTTACCCAACCAGTATTACTCTGATTTGATGCTATCAATGCTCTTGGGTTATCACCTGTATCCTCTACTCCAATTTGCAATTCATCTAATGTGGTTGTGTTAAACACAATAGTTGCACTACCTTCTTGACCTACATCATCAAAATAAACCCAACTTTCTACGGTAAAATCCGCAAAGTCAAACTTAGATGCATGAGATAATTGGAGTTTATCACTTCCATCAAAATCAAAACAACCACCAGCTAATGTGTTGAATGTTGGTTCTGATCCACCACCACCAACAAGACCCGTTAGATTAAAATCACCCATTATATCGTTCCAATCATTACCTGAACCCACATAACTATGCTTATCCAATGCGTCATATAAATTTGATATTCCTTTTGTTACTATTGGTGGTGGTCCGTAATTTATTCCCATTTTTTATAATCCAAATCTATGTTTATGTGCATTATAGTTTTGAGTATGTTCGGCTAGTGTTATTCCCCTATTGTAAACTTGAATCATAGACCATTTGCAACTTTGGCCATAAGAACCACCACCTGTTCCACTTCCACCAGCTCTTGCACCCCAATTTAATTTGGAAGTTGCTAATCCTGAACTAGCACTATTAGTAGTATCTTGTTGTACACCATTTATCCAAAGATATGAATTACCACCATGAGTTTGTGAAAATGTTACATAACGCCATACATCTTTTGTTACATCTAATCCAAATGCATTACTAGCATGACCATAACTATATTGTGTATTATTACCTTCCAGTAAAGGTCTTGAATCAGCACTATTTGCAGCATTTCTTGACTCAAACAATATTCCATAATGATTATCAGTTAAATGCATATACCACCAACTAAGAGTTAAATCAGCACTAGCGTCTCTTACCCAAGGCATTCTCATGATACCAGAAGTGCTTGTTTGAAAATATCCACCATTATCTGTACTATAATTGCCTTCATTTGAACCAAGTATTTGTCCATCATTTCCATTTCCACTTACATCAAACCAGGTTGTTCCTGTGCCTGGATAACTAGCAGTATTACCAGCATCAAAACAATGTGTCAGTCCATTAGTAACTATTGAACTTGGTGTTCCTATAAACATTCCCATAATTTTTTCTCCTATATATAATATATATCTAAGTATTTTCTATTATTAAATTTTTTCCATATTAACATCAATTTTATTATAATCTACTCTATAATATCCATCATGACCAACACTTACACTATCGTTAAATCCTAATTTTAATAAATCTTGTGCCATAACTCCTTTATAAGTAGTGTTTAAATCTTCTTTGTAATTAAATAAATAAATAGGTATATTCATATCACTATATCCAATTCTTTCAATATTTGTCTTAAATCTCATATCAGATTTTCCTGGATTATGAGAAATTTTATTTACTTCTACGGCATCACTTACACCATTATTAGTAAAAGTAGAAGTACATTGATCTCCTGCAGCACCACTATGTGCAATTAATCTATATCTTACATATATTGTAGTTGTAGCTGACCAAACACCACCACTTAATGTGCATGTTGAACCTTGATTTACAAAACCAGTACCACTATTGGATGTACCACCTGTACCTGGATCTCCCACTTTACTCATAGCTATACCTACAGTTCCATAGGTGTTGGTAAGACTAAATTGATGTGTTAAATTTCCACTTGGATTATTTAATGTAAAAGTTTTTACACTAGAATATCCTGTTGTATTTATATTTACCTGTAAATCAAAATCTGCTATTGTATTTGAAAAGGATGTGTTTGTAGCAGCAGCAGTATGGTTATAAGAATAAAATTCACTCATAGTGTGTGGTGTTGAACCATCTGGTCTATCTGCAGCATCATTATTGGTATTTATTGTACCATCTGTACCATCTGATAAACTTTTTAGTGAAACATTAGTATAAGATTCTCCTGCGCTGTAATCATCCTCATCTAATTCATTCTTTATACCTAGTAAAGATAATTGACCACTACCTGGAACTGCCATCTTTTAACTCCTGTAGTTCAGATTTCAATTCATCTATTTGTTTTTGTTGTTCTTTAACAGATTCTATTAATACAGCAGTTAATTTTTCATAATCAACCATCTTATATTTACCACTTACTTCTGGATCTTTAGCAGACCAAAGCGGCATTTCTTTTTCTTGAACTATTTCTGGTATTACCTTTTCTGTTTCTTGTGCGATAACACCAATGTCTTTTTGACCTTTTTTACTACCATGACTCCAAACATACTCAACTCCTCTTAATCTTTTGACTTTATCCAATGCGGAATCAATTGTTTTTACATCATCTTTTAATCTTTCATCAGATATGGTAGTAGAATATGCAACAACATCAGCATCTGCATGGAAAGTACCACCATCAGCCATTAAGAAATCAACAGCATTATTAACAACTACTTTTATACCACCATCATGAAAAAATCCATCATTTGAACTTCCCAATTGGTATCCAGGCTGTGATTCAGTTCCACTTCCAACTGACATTTTTCCACCTGTTGATATATGATTACCAGAACTAGACAAATCACCACCATCATCAAATGTCCATCTTAAAGTTTCATCACAATAAACCCTTACTTGGCCAGATACACCGCCACGAAGTTCTAATGCGGGAGTACTTGTATTCCCAACTATCTTCATATTCTGACCACCAAAGATTATGGAATTATTTATTTTGACATTTCCATTTACTTCTAATTTTTCAGAAGGAGTTGTATCTCCGATGCCGACATTGCCTGATGTGCTTATTGTCATTTTGTATGATGTATCGTCAAAACAATACCAAGCAAATGCATTTCCTGTTGAATATCCACCACCAGTTGTTGTGGCTCCTACTCTCCAATTACTAGCACCGTTGGTATCAAAATTTACAGTACAACCACCAGTAGAATAAATGTGTAAAGGATCAGCTGGAGTTGTGGTCCCAATGCCGACATTTCCGTCTTTATGAATATACATTCTTGAATATGTATCAGGATCGATATCACCACTTATATTACTTCCAACCGTTATAAAGTTTATTCCACCTTTACTATCTTCACTACCAAAACCAGCTACATCTTGATAACCAAAGGCAATTGCTGATGGATAGTCTGTAGTGGATGATGCTATTCTTACCATTCTTCCATTAGTAGAACTAGCCTTTACATTTTGACCTAAAAACATCCTATTCCAACTTGGCATAAGGTCAAATGATATACCATTTGTACTACCACCGACTTGTAATGGTACTTGAGGACTTGCGTTACCAATGCCGACATCGCCACTAGTTACTGTTGTTATAGCATCTCTACCGAAACCGACTCTTCCGTCAGCATTCCGTAAAGTTATAACATCAGCACTTTGAGCTGCAGATTCCAATCTTATACCAGGATCACCAGAACTTGCTACAATATCCAACATTCTAATAGGTGTATCAGTTCCTATGCCAACTTGGCCTGTTGGATCTATAGCTATTCCCTCATTTGTTATACCACTTCCGTAAGCATTAGAAGTTCCAAGAATCATGGTTGAACCAGCATTAGTTGTTTTGACATAAATACCAGCTTTTGGTGCAGTGGCAACATTATCAGCAGTTGACCAAGCTAAGGCGGGTAAATATGAACCATTTGTATAATCACCTTGTATTGTTATAGCAGAATAATTAATATTTCCTTTGACATTACTTTGTGTACCAGTTTCATCTCTTCTAACTTCCAACATTGAGTCAGGAGTGTTGGTCCCGATGCCGACATTACCTGAAGCAAGAAGTGTCATACGAGTACCTTGATTGACATAAAAATCCATCTTTTCAGCAGTTGTACCAGTATTGGTGTATGTTATTGCACCCTCATAACCCGATGTTGCATTTGTAAAATATATTGCTTGGCTATCACCATCATCTGCTCTTAATTTCAATTGAGCTTGACCACCATTTCCATCAACTGTAACTGCACCGTGAACATCTAGTGTTGTATCAGGATTTGAGGTCCCGATGCCGACTTGGCCATCTGAATCTATAACCATATTTTGATTCATATCACCATCAGATTTTCTTGTCCAAAATCCCATTTGACTAACAAAATTAGAAGCTGAAGATTTTCTTAAAGTAATTCTACCAACACCTGCTAATGCAGCAGTACCTGCTTGTTGTCCAGCATAAAAGAATAAACTTGCAAAACTTCCAGCGTTATTATTTGAAGTATTTTTAATTACAAATTCATCATCATATGGTGCAGAAGATTGAGCATCAGTTACATCGTATGTTGAGGGTAAAGTAGTACCACGAGAAAATGCTAGTTCTAACTTTGAACTAGGATTTGAGGTCCCGATGCCAACTTTAGTTCCAAAACCCTCTCCATCAAAGATTGTATGTTTATTATCTAAATCTTCATAGTCTTGTTGATATGCTACTACATTATATCCACTTGGTGCTGAGGTTGAACTTGCTCCAGTAGCACTCGTGATAAACGAAATATCAGCATCAGCTAAGAAACTAGAACCAGCTGGATTCCAATATTTAATATCATATGCCATTCCAACTTGGTTAGCAAAATTATTAAAAGCAACTAACTTAATTATTCTTTGTGTAGAACTATCAACATAAGCCTTTAACCATCCAGCTTTAGCACCAAAATTTGTTGATTTAAATCTGACAGTTGCTGTACCCGTAGTGAAATAGAAGAATAATTTAAATTTATATAATGGGTTGTCTTGGAAACTCCTACCTTGTGTAACCCAACCTTCTAACCAACCATTACTATATGTTAATCCTGTTAAATCTATTGTTCCTATAGTGTAATATTGAGCGGTTGAACCATCTACTAAACCAGTAATATCAGCCGCATATCTTTTTACCGCTTGACCAGTTCCCCAACTATGAGTTTGTTTTCGTATATCCAAACCTACATTTGGAGTTGATAATCCGATGCCAACATTGCCTCCTGATTGTAAGGCTAATATTTTATCTCCAGCACTATTTCTAAAGAAGAAATCAGAAAGACCAGAACCTTGATGCATTCCCATATACCAATGATATGAAGATAAATTTCTTGTAAACCTTATTTGTGGTGAGTGATTTCCACTTGCCCCACGAATAACTAACATATCTCCAGTAGAACTGGTAATATCTAATGCTCTTTCAGGATTTGCTTGTCCGATGCCGACATTGCCATCATGTTGTATTCTCATTCTTTCCGTCATGCTTCCACCGTTTGCAGTTCCAATCGTTAATCCTGATGCATTTGTACTAGCACCACCATTTTGTACCACAATACCAAATTCAACAGCAGGTTTATTTACACCATTTGTATTTTGGTTTATTACAATAACATTATCTCTACTTGTCCCTTGACCTGAACCACCAACTCCTGCGTTAACATTTAATATTCCTGTTATTGACATATTAGCAGTTAAGGGTTCACCAATAGTAAATTCACCACTTGGTTCTAATGTCGCTTTTATTGCTGGTGCACCATTATCTCCTACTAATAAACAAATTCTTCCATATTGACCGCCAGCGGCCTGTTGAGCTTGTATCTTAGCAATATCACCCGCTCCTGTCTTAAACCATATATTCGCATGTGAGGGATTATTATTAGTATTGTTACCTATTACTAAATGTCTGTGTGTAGTGTCATTTCCACCACCAAATAAATGTAACTGTCCATCAGGACCAGGAGTCCCGATGCCGACATTACCTCCTGATGTAACTGACATATGATGAGTACCATCTCCAGCTCCAATATCAAATCTTCCATCATGTGTTCTACCTATTCTAAAGTTAGTAGACTCTGTATTATCTCCTGTATTTGCAAATCTTAACCAAGCATCATTAGTAGCAGAGGTAGTTTCTATTTGAGCATAAGTATCACTACCAGTTGATACTACAAATTTTCTAGAAGGACTTTCTGTTCCAATGCCTATTTTTCCATCACCACCGATGTGCATTAACGTTGTATAGGAAGTAACAGCAGTTCTTCTGTAAAATCCTATATTACCATTGCCATACCCAGTACTTTGTCTAGCTTGCATTACGAATTCACCAGTAGTGTGTCCTGCATTTAATATTATCCTACTACCCTTACCTGAACTTTGACTTCCAATGTATAAATCGTATGAACCACCTAAGTTAGAACCGTTTCCGTTTAGTGCTCCATTACCACCTGTATATGTATTTGGCTTTGTCCAATATACATTTCCTGCACCATCTATACTACCTGCACCATTTGCCCAAACAAAACCGTAACCTGCATTACCTAAAATCATCCAATTGTCGTTTCTTACACCAATTAACGAAACAGTAGCTGCTCCACTGGTAACACCATATAAAAATGTGTTATTTGATCTTAAAATAGCACCTCCGCTATCAACTCTGAATTTTTCTGTTGTATTTGCATGAAATCTTATTTGATTACTAGCACCTTGACCATATATCATTAATCCATCGGCATTACCTAAAAGAACAGCGGCAGTACCGTGTGTATTGATTCTAAATCTCATCTCTGGATCTGTTGCATGAAAAATAGATAACTCTTCATTCGGTATAGTTCCGATGCCGACATTACCTGTTGATACCAAAGAACCTGAAGCACTTATTCTATCACCAGCAGCATCCAAATGAAGTGGACTTCTACCTGAAATTTTTGATACTTTTAACTCACCACCACTTCCAAAATCTGCTGTTCCTTGTAGTTTTAATGAGCCAGTAAATTGGTGTATATCATCAGCTGTATTACCCCATTTAGTTGAACCACTTGTTGCAATTACAGTTTCAGTTAAATATTCAGTTCTAAATTCTTGAGCGGTTACTGTTCCAGTTACGGTCATATTACCACTAACGGTTGTACTTCTAAGTAAACCTATATTTGTATTTGTAGCTCCAATAAGTTTATTACCACCTGAATATAAATCTAAGTCTCCAGTTGCAACAAAAACTCCACCAGTTGTTATATTATTTCCACTAGAAGTAGATAGATGACCACCGTTATCTATAGTTACTGCAGTCTCACCGTTTATTGTAAAAAGATGTCCTGCGTATGCATGAAGTCTCATTGCATTTCCAGCTCTACTTATATAACAATTACCATCTGAAAATACTAATGCTTGACCAGAAGTTGCTATCTGAATTTCACCAGTTTCAACTCTCATATTACCCGTTACATGGAGTTTTTGTGCAGGAGCTGTATTTCCGATGCCGACATTGCCTGCATTAAAAAATGAAGTACCGTCTGCATCAAATGTAATTTTTTCTACACCACCATCATATAGATTAAATAATGCTGCAGCACCACTATCTCGTAGTCTCATTAATCCATTACCATCGTGATCTAATGCTATAATTGCATTAGAACCATCTGTATCTGTTTTTAAAGATAAGAAAGCATCTGGTGCTGTATTTATCCCAATTCTATTATCAACTGTTAAATCAGTAGTAAATCTACCAGTTCCAGTTACATCTAATTTATATGATGGGCTTGTGTTGCCGATACCAACACGAGATTGTGTTTGGTCAATAAACATTTGAGTGGTCCAAGTAATTCCACTATCTGGAGAATCAGCACCTGCAGTAGCAAAACTAATATCTCCAGTAGTCATCATTATCCTACTAGCATTAGAATTTACTGTTCTGTAGTTATTATTACTTGCACCCACATAAGCATTTTGTAATAACATAAATGCTGAATTTGTTCCACCTGAATCAGCAATTACAGCTCCACTATTTAAAGCTATTTGTTTATATGATGAACTAGACATTCCTCCTGGAGCAGTATGTGCTATTATAATGTTTCCTTGAGCATTTATTCTAAATCTTTCACTTCCTCCTGTATAAATAGCAAGTTGGTCTGAAGCAGTTTCTTTCATATATGTATTACTTCCACCATCAAAATATAACCCTTTAGTACTTAATATAGAGACATTCCCATCAGAATACATAACTTGACTACCAGCAAAGGTCGTATGTCCTGAACTATTTATTGATAAATGTGTAGCACTACCAACAGCACCCATTCCAAGAGTATCTGCACTATGATCATATCTTATAATACCACGAGCTACATCACCACTATCTCCAAAATAAATATTTCCATGAGAAGTTGTTCCAGAACCTATTGTCATTCCAGTATGTCCACCCGATTCTATAAAAAAATCATCAGCAGAAGTTGTTGGGGCAACGGAAGAATTTCCACCATAAACATGAAGTTTAGCTTCAGGAATTGTAACTCCAATGCCGACTTTACCCGTACTTGAAATTCTCATCTGTTCTTGAGTACCTGCTCCATTTGCACGAGTTTGAAAAGTTAAAGCACTCGCATAGTTACCTTGAGATCCATTTTCCTTTATACCTTGTATTATACCTAAATCATTTATATCCCCACCAGTTCCATTGGTAAATCCACCTAATGCTATTCCAGCACCAGTTCCTGCTGCGGCTGAAGTTGTATCAAAAAATGCAACTAATCTTTTAGCATTACCATTTGCTGTATTTGCTCCACGAACATTTAAAGCTGAATATGGAGATGTTGAACCGATGCCGACATTGCCTGAACCATCAATAGTTAAATTACCTGCAGCTACACTATTTTGTTGTCCTATACTAAATTTACTATTTTGAACAATCATATATCCCGAAGTATCCTCGTCACTAAGGAATAATCTGGCTCTATCA
>Ga0163179_10002380_pt1 | contig 13149 bp, 9 predicted proteins | sample AtlANTMetagenome_FD_109643 | JGI IMG/M metagenome (GOLD analysis project Ga0163179, IMG submission 109643) | Marine eukaryotic phytoplankton communities from the Atlantic Ocean - Atlantic ANT 2 Metagenome | ecosystem: Environmental > Aquatic > Marine > Oceanic | place: North Atlantic Ocean...
TGTGCCATTGAAATTGATGGCGAGAATGAAGAATAAACCCTAAATCGCCTGCTTTATAGGAGCGAATCAAAGTGCCTTGATCCATTACTGAGCCAATCTTTTCCAAACCTTTAGTAAGTTTGATATGGTCCACGGACGTATCGATCGCTGGAAAAGTGCTCAGTACTTTATCAGGCGCAAGACCTTTCTCAAATGGGGTATAAAGTTTAGGATCAAATGTCTCGGTTGATGCCATTCCTCCACCCATCCAAAGAACAATCACTGAGTCAGCGGTTGCTTTAATAGAAGTTGAGTCAGATTTAGCTAAAATTTGGCGTGGGGCTCCAGCTGCTAATGCGCCTAAGGTTGCTGCACTGGCGCTCTTTAGGAAATTTCTTCGATTAAAATAGTTCTGTTGATTCATAAGAAAAAAGTGAACTAAGCATGATTAGTTTGCAAGGGGCAAAGAAACTTATGAAACTATTAATAAGTTTCAGGCTTTTTCTTGAATGAGTTCGCGGCGGCCACCGCCTAAAAGGTCCTCAACGAAGTTTGTAGAATAGACGCCTCGACAAAATTCTGGATCATGAAGAACTGCTTTCTCAAAAGGGATTGTAGTCTTGATGCCTGTGATTATATACTCATCAAGAGCTCGGTTCATTTTATCCATTGCATCACGTCGACTTGTCCCAAAGGTGATTAGTTTGGCTATCATTGAGTCATAGTGAGATGGAATGGTATATCCTGCATAAGCATGGCTATCTAAACGGACTCCTCGTCCACCAGGGGCGTAGTAAAGTTCAATTTTCCCTGGACTTGGTCGAAAATCATTCCATGGATCTTCTGCGTTGATTCGACACTCAATAGCGTGGCCTTTGATCTTGATATCACTTTGAGATAGCTTAATCGGTTCGCCCATTGCTACCAGGATTTGTTGTTTAATTAGATCTACCCCGGTTACCTCTTCAGTGATTGGATGTTCGACTTGAATACGTTTGTTAACTTCGAGGAAATAGAAGTTTCCCTTTTCATCAACAATGAATTCGACGGTTCCAGCATTGGAGTATTGAGCTTGTTGTGCAATTCGAACCGCCGCCTTACCCATTTGAACTCTGAGTTTTTTGTGTTTCTCAAGTAGTGGAGAGGGAGTTTCTTCGATAAGCTTCTGATGTCTACGTTGAATAGAGCAGTCTCGTTCACCTAGATGAATAATATTTCCTTTTGTATCCCCTAAAATCTGAAACTCTATATGACGAGGATTTTCTATGAATTTTTCAATATATACCCCGCTATTACCAAAAGCTTTTTCAGATTCATTCCTTGCAGTGTGATAGCCTTTTACCAGAGAAATGTCGTTATGAGCAGTTCGCATGCCTTTTCCGCCTCCGCCAGCGACTGCCTTAATCATCACTGGATAACCAATATCTTTAGCAATTTTGAGTGCTTCCTGTTCAGTTCCAACAACATCTTTTGAGCCGGGAGGGACAGGTACTCCGGCTTTACGTGCAAGCTCTCGGCTTAGCGCTTTATCTTCGAGCGCATTCATTGCGGCTGATTTTGGGCCTATAAAGCGTATATTACAGCTTTCACATACATCTGCAAAATGAGCATTTTCAGATAGAAAGCCGTAACCGGGGTGGATTGCATCTACGTCGGAGATTTCGGCAGCTCCAATGATGCGGTCGATGCGCAAGTAGCTTTCACTACTTGCAGCGCCACCTATGCAGATTGCTTCATCTGCCATTTGGGCGTGCATGGAGTTAGCGTCAGCCTCGGAGTAAACAGCAACAGATCGTATGTTTAGCTCTTTACAAGCTCTTATGATACGAACGGCGATCTCCCCTCGGTTGGCTACCAGTATTTTTTCAAACATGCGTGGTTATTATGCTAGCTCTTAAACGGTGAATTAGGCAGGTCTCACCCTAAACAACGGTTGGCCGTATTCAACTGCGCTTGCATTTTCGGCAACAATCTCAGTAATTACACCAGATATTTCAGCTTTTATTTCGTTCATTACCTTCATTGCTTCGACAATGCAGACTACAGAATCTGCGTTTACATGGTCGCCAACTTGGACATAATCATCTGACTCAGGTGATGGAGCTCGATAAAAAGTTCCTATCATGGGTGACTTGATTTCAGGGTCCTTTGTGACAGTGGACTCAGTTTTGGGTGTTTCTGTAGCTGGTTGCTCAGATACAGGAATTGGGGCTGGTTGCAATGTCCCGGGGGGAAGGTAGTTTTGTATCTGTACGTTATCAGTTTTATTACCGTCTGTTCGATGCAATTTGATTTTGAAGTCTTCCTTCTCCAACTCAAAGTCGGATATTGAATTTTTTTTCATCAAATCAACTATGCTTTTGATATCTTTGAATTCCACGATGGTAAAATTTTTGAAGGCATTAGCCTTGGGTTTATGCTCCTTGTATTACGAATTATGCGACTAATTATTAGCCTTGAATAAGGTTAACGGGCCAAAGGCTAGTCTTCACCGGTTGGTGGGTCAAGGGAGATTCCTTACTGTTGAGTCCGTTTCAGCGTGACGAAGCAGTATTTAAAATGTTAATCCACCTTTAGTGACACCTGAGGAAACAAGCCAATTATTAAGAAAGTTTAAGGCAGGAGAAGTAAGTGAGGGCGAAGTTTTAAATACTTTTCGTGCTGAGCCCATTGATAATCTAGGTTTTGCTCAGGTTGATGCCCAGAGGGCCCTACGTCAGGGTTTTCCAGAGGTAATTTTTGGAGAGGGCAAAACCCCTGCACAGGTTGTTGCTATTGCTGCCAAGATAATGGAGAGAGAGCAAAGAGTTCTGGTTACTCGAGCAAATAATGATCATTTCAAGGCCATGTCGGCCAGATTACCTGATGCAATATATCACGAATCGGCTGGTTGCGTTACTGTTGAAGCTCATAAACTAGATAAACGTCCAGGACTCATAGCTATCCTTTGCGCTGGGACCAGTGATTTACCGATTGCCGATGAAGCAGGCGTAACTGCAGATTTCATGGGAAATCAGGTTTTACGTGTTAATGATGTTGGTGTAGCAGGTTTACACCGATTATTGGCTAATATGCCAATTGTGAGGAAGGCTAACGTTATTGTAGCTGTTGCAGGTATGGAGGGAGCATTACCGAGTGTAGTTGCCGGGTTGGTGCATCGTCCTGTTATAGCGGTTCCAACTAGTGTGGGTTATGGTGCTAATTTTGGCGGGGTTGCCGCTCTTTTAGGTATGCTTAATAGTTGCGGTAGCGGAGTTACTGTAGTGAATATTGACAATGGTTTTGGGGCTGCTTTTGCAGCCAACCAAATCAACGCTCTGGCCAGTTAATACCAATTTTAGGCAAGTAATTATAAAATATAAAATAGTATTTTTTTTTTTGGGCTTTGACTTGGTTTTGTTTTTTCTCCATTTTCCGCGGCTCTTAGGTTCATATTTCCTTCAATTGATTTTGGGAAATTTGAATCTGCCAATGTTGTGGGAAAAGCACTTATAATAGCTGAGAAACCTTCAGTTGCTACCGATATTGCCCGTGTCCTTAAGGCGCCACGGGACAAGTCGAAGGATTTTTTTGAGAACGATGACTATATTGTGTCCTCTGCCGTTGGCCATCTACTTCAGTTAATTGTGCCTCCTGATCAGGATATCAAGCGTGGTAAATGGACATTTGATAAACTCCCTCATATCCCTTCATTCTTTGATTTACAGCCGATTGCCAAAAGCGAATCGAGACTAAAGGTTTTATTACGCCTTATTAAGAGGGACGAAGTAACTTCTTTTATTAATGCATGTGATGCCGGTCGTGAGGGTGAGCTTATATTTCGATATATAATTCAGTACGCCCGGATTAAGCATCCAAAGAAAACTGCCGGCAAAACAGTCTCAAGGCTTTGGTTACAATCAATGACCCCAGATGCGATTCGTAATGGGTTTGCCAACTTGCGTAGTGACGATGCGATGATGCCACTTGCTAATGCAGCTAGTTGCAGAAGTGAGGCTGATTGGTTAATTGGAATTAATGGAACTCGCGCGATGACTGCTTTCAACTCCAAGAGCGGAGGCTTTTATCTGACGCCTGTAGGTCGAGTACAAACTCCGACACTGGCCGTCGTAGTTGACCGCGAAAAGGATATTCGCAGCTTTGTTCCTAGGGATTATTGGGAAGTTCAAGCAAAGTTTCAGGTTCAGTCTGGCGAATATACAGGGCGGTGGTTTGATGAAGGTTTTAAAAAAGATCCTGATGATATTCATAAGCGGGCTGAAAGAATTTGGGAGCTTGTTAAAGCCAAGGCGATTCAAGAAAAATGTGAGAATCATTCTGGGGAAGTTACGGAGAAGAGTAAGCCCTCTAAACAGGCAGCTCCTGCTTTATTTGACCTTACCACACTTCAACGTGAGGCTAATGCGAGATTCGGTTTCTCCGCGAGAAATACGCTTGCCATTGCTCAAGCTTTATATGAACGGCATAAGATTTTAACTTATCCTCGAACTGATTCAAAATGCTTGCCTGAGGACTATGTAAATACTGTAAAGCAAACAATAGAAGGGCTCGAACAAGCGGAATATAAAAGTATTGCTGGTGATATTTTGAAAAACGATTGGGTGAAAGCTAGCAACAAAAAGATTTTTAATAATAGTAAGATTTCAGATCACTTTGCGATAATTCCAACGCTCAAGGCAGCCCCAAGCACCCTGAAAGAGCAAGAGCAAAAAGTTTACGATCTTGTTGTTAAGCGTTTTCTAGCTGTATTTTATCCTTCCGCAGAGTTTCTTGTCACCACACGCATTACGAGAATAGGTGGAGAGCCTTTTAAGACTGAAGGCAAAGTGCTAGTTAAATCTGGTTGGCTAGTAGTATACGGCCGTGAGCAGCAAAAGGATGATACAGGCCACATAGCGCCTGTGAATGAAGGAGAGCCTGTAAAAGTTTGTGAGGTAAACGTCGATGCAAAGGCTACACGCCCGCCAGCTCGTTACACGGAGGCTACACTACTTAGCGCAATGGAGCATGCTGGCAAGCGTGTTGACGATGAAGAATTGGCAGAAGCAATGATCGAAAAAGGACTCGGCACGCCGGCTACTCGAGCTTCAATTATTGAGGAATTGATTCGCCATAAGTATATGGTTCGCGAGCAGCGTGAATTGATTCCCACAGCTCAGGCATTTTCATTAGTCACACTTTTAACAGCTTTGAGTGTTGATGCGCTATCAAAGCCAGAGCTGACTGGGGACTGGGAATTTAAGCTGAAGGAAATTGAGCGGGGTAATTATGATCGAGAGTCGTTTATGAATGATATTCGTGGAATGACCGACCACATTGTAACTGCTACCAAGGCATATGATGGAGACACTGTTCCAGGGGATTATGGACATCTTGATGCAGCCTGTCCGAAGTGTGATGGAGGTGTTATTAAAGAAACGTATAAGCGTTTTCACTGTAAGAATGAAGAATGTGATTTTAGCTTTTGGAAAATAATGGGAGGCCGTCAGTTTGAATTGGCTGAAGCTAATGAGCTTGTTTCCATGCGAAGAATCGGTCCGCTCGATGGATTCCGGAGTAAAATGGGTCGTGCTTTCTCCGCTGAACTGAAGTTAACCGACGATCATAAAGTCGAATTTGATTTTGGTAACGATGATGATGATGACGAGGAGGTCGATTTCACTGGGCAGGAATCAGTTGGAAGTTGTCCAAAATGCAAAGGTTTAGTTTACGAGCATGGTCGTTCATATGTTTGCGAAAAAAACACAGGTAAAGAACGCCAATGTAAGTTTCGGACTGGTAAAGTGATTCTCAAGAGAGATATTGAGAAAGCTCAAGTCATTAAATTGCTTAATGATCGCAAGACAGATCTCATTCCTAACTTTATCTCAAAAAAAGGTCGGCCTTTTAAGGCTTTTCTTATCTTGAAGCCTGATGGGGATGTTGGCTTTGAGTTTGAAAGTAAATCCAAAGGGAAGAAATAACTTTTTCACATAAGAATTGAATCTTAATTGTTTTAGGTTTTTATAATTTTCTTTGCAGGTTGCTATTATCAAATCTCATGTGCTAAAATCCTGTGTTCGATAAGTATGGCTGACAATAAACCGCCTAAAATAAACGAAAACAAACCCAAATCTGAGGATAAGTTTCCTAATCCTCGATCTTGGATGCTATGGGCTTTAGGTATTTTCATGGTTGTTATGCTCTTTCAAATTGGGAGCTCTGCCGGTCAAGATCCCAAAGAAAAAGTCAACTATGATATGCTTCAGGAATGGATTAATTCTGGAGCAGATGTGAAAGGTTTTATTGAGTATCCTCCTCCAAACTCTTCGGCGCTTTGTACCATTACTGGATATCGGATTGAAAATGGAAACAAGGTTCCTTTTGAGTTCGAGGACAAGTTAATTGAGGGGCGAGAAAGATTCCTAATCGAAGAAGCTGGGTTCCAGCCAAAAAACAAAAGCACCCTTTTGACAGCTTTTCTAATTCAGCTTTTACCTATACTGCTTATCTTTTTATTAATTTGGTTTGTTTTAATTCGTCAAATTCGTAGTGCCGGCAAAGGGGCAATGAGTTTTGGTAAGAGCAAGGCAAAGATGCTCAACAAGGATAAAAACAAGACCACTTTTAAGGATGTTGCGGGTGTTGAGGAAGCTTGTGAAGAGGTCTCTGAACTTGTTGATTATCTTAAAGACCCTAAAAAGTTCCAAAAGCTTGGGGGCAAAATTCCTAAAGGAATCCTTATGGTTGGCCCCCCTGGAACGGGTAAGACTTTACTGGCAAGAGCTATTGCAGGCGAGGCAGATGCGGGTTTCTTCAGTATCAGCGGATCAGATTTTGTTGAGATGTTTGTTGGTGTTGGCGCCAGCCGAGTCAGAGACATGTTCGAACAGGCTCGTAAGAGCACGCCATGTTTGGTTTTTATTGATGAGATTGACGCAGTTGGGCGGTCGCGCGGTCACGGTTTAGGAGGGGGCAACGACGAACGAGAGCAGACACTCAATGCTTTGCTTGTTGAGATGGATGGCTTTGATACGCAAGACGGGATTATTATTATAGCTGCCACCAACCGGCCTGATGTGCTTGATCCAGCATTGCTCCGTCCAGGCCGTTTTGATCGGCAGCTCACTGTGAATCTTCCGGATATTCGTGGCCGAGAGGATATTCTTAAAGTTCATGCTAAGAATGTGAAGCTATCCGAATTAGCAGATTTATCCGTTATTGCTAGAGGCACGCCTGGTTTTTCAGGTGCTGAGTTAGCCAATTTGCTAAATGAGGCTGCTTTGCTAGCAGCACGTACCAATAAAAAGTCAATAGGTATGATCGAGCTTGAAGAAGCTCGAGACAAGGTGCGATGGGGGAGAGAGCGTCGCAGCCTAGCAATGACTGATGAAGACAAGAAGATCACCGCTTGGCACGAAGCCGGGCATGCCATCATCAACGTTCTACTTGATAAGTGTCACCCTCTTCATAAAGTTACAATAATCCCCAGAGGGCAGGCATTGGGTGCGACTATGTCTCTTCCGAAGGACGACGTGCTTAACCGTCAAAGCCAGGAAATGTGCGACACTATTGCAATGACCATGGGAGGTCGAATTGCTGAAGAGATTTTAACTGGCGATATCTCAACCGGAGCAGCAGGAGATATTCAGCAAGCCACCAATATGGCTAGAGCTATGGTTACCCAATGGGGGATGAGTAAAAAGCTAGGTATGGTTCTCTATGGGGAAGGTGACGAGTATGTTTTTCTTGGCAAAGATCTTGCCCAAGGCAAAACCTACAGCGAACAAACGGCACAGGAGATAGACACTGAGGTTCGGCGTCTTGTGGATGAAGGTTATCAGCGAGCTAGTAAATTGATTAGTGATAATCGTGATAAGTTGGAATTAATTGCGAATGCCCTGTTAGAATATGAGACTTTGGATGGGCAACAGGTTGAAGACATTGTGCGGACCGGTAAGTTTAATCCACCAAAGCCTCCAAATGATGTCGATCCGCCAAAAGGTGCGGATGCAGCGACTCCAACTTCGGACTTACCCAAGAAAGATAAACCTAGCTTAGATGAGGGTTTAGGAGACCCAGCTCCAGCTACTCCTTGACCCAGTGATTGTCTAATGAAATCAGAAACTCTTTGACTTGGAATAACTTCGGAAGCTAGTTTGTCTCACCCGGAATGAGTAAATGCCTAAGCTAACCGTTTTAACTGAAGGAATTGAACCTACCTCCTTTGACCTTACAAAGGAGGTTACTTCTGTTGGGCGAGTGGAGGGAAACGATATAGTATTAGACCATCAGTCGGTTTCAGGCAGTCATGGCGAATTAATTCTTAGAGGGGATCAAGATGTATATATCCGCGATCTTGGATCTACAAATGGTAGTTATATCGATGGAAAAAAGGTTGCCGAATCTCCTGTTCAGCCCGGTGAAGTGATTACATTTGGTGAGGTGCAACTTAAATTGGAAGGTGCTCGTAAGATGCAATCCCATGATAAGCATCTTGAGCAAGGTGTAAAATTGGGGGATTTGGGGGCTGTGCCTAAAGGGCCGGCTAAAGGATTTACTAAGAAATCTGATAAGACGGGGCGTTACTTTGTGATTGCTGGGGTCGTAGTCACAATCATTCTGATTGGTGTTATTTTTCTTGTTGTAAACAAATTTAAAGGAGGCGGTTGAACCGCAATTCTTTCCCTTGGACTGCTGTTTCTTCTTTCCTAATTCTTAAGCCAATTAGCCGCCTTAATTGCAGAGTAAGTTATTATGATGTCTGCTCCTGCTCGGCGCATAGCTAATAAGGATTCCATAGTCAAAGCTTGTTCATCTATCCATCCACGTTTTACTGCTGATTGGATCATCGAGTACTCGCCGCTAACAGCATAAGCGGCTGTTGGATATCCGAATTCTGATTTCACGCGATAAAGAATGTCGAGATAGGCTAGAGCGGGTTTTACCATTACAATATCTGCACCTTCTTGAATATCAAGTGCGACTTCTCGTAATGCTTCCTCAGCATTAGCGCTATCCATTTGGTAGCTTTTTCTGTCACCAAATTGTGGTACTGATTCTGCAGCGTCTCGAAAAGGACCATAGTATGCAGAAGCAAATTTAGCGGCATAAGACATTATTGGGATTTCTTTAAAACTATTGGAATCCAGTTCTCTTCTAATAGTCGCTACTCGTCCATCCATCATGTCGCTCGGGGCTATAACATCTGCTCCTGCTTCGGCATGACTAAGTGCTGTTTTTGCAAGAAGTTTCAGAGTGGAGTCATTGTCAACAAGTTGCTCTTTGCCACATTTTTTAATTAAACCACAATGGCCGTGGCTCATGTATTCGCAAAGGCAGACATCGGTTATTACCAGCAGCCCAGGCACATCTTTTTTTATCTGGCGAATTGCTTTTTGTACGATGCCATTTTTTGCATAAGCGCCACTCGCTCGCACATCTTTTTTTGAAGGTATACCAAACAGAATCACTGCTAAGACACCGGCTTTTTGAGCTGATGCGGCTTCACGCACGGCCTCGTCTATTGAAAGCTGAAAAACTCCCGGCATAGATTGAACTTCATCTCGTATTTTTCGTCCAGTGCGGACGAAAAGCGGTAGCACGAGTTGGTCAGGATGCAGTCGCGTTTGGCGAACCATACGGCGAAGAGTATCCGAGCCACGTAATCTGCGCGGGCGGTAGTTGGGGAAATCTCCTGTCAATGGAGAATGCATGTGCGGCATAATAACTAATTTGGTTCTCAAGCCAAGCGCTTGGCTGGTTATTTAGCTGCCTATTTTAGAGACTAGTATCGCGATGCCTATTATTCCAAAGCAAATAATGAAACAACCAATAACCCCCCAAAAATCAAGTTTGCTGGGACGTTGGAATTCAAAGCTGCTTCCAGGGAAAAGTTTATGGCTGTCAAATCGGTCAGGCTGTGCATAGCTGCGTTCCACTTGTGCCTTGTCTTTTTCTGGGTTCGGGTCGACAGGGGTTTTCATTTTAACGTATAGCCGGTCGAGTGCCGCCTTGTTGTTGGGCTTTGTTAATAAGCTCGCGATAATCATTACTAAAAATGGAGCAACGATCTTGAAGGGAAATTCCAGTGTCTTGAGCGCCGCGTTCTGAAACTTAGTTATTTTCAAACCAAGGAGCTTGTCATAAATCATCATTTCAAATCGGAACGAGCCTTTTCCATATTTATCCCCACTTTCTGAATGAAGAATTCCCTCTGTCCAGTAAATCGCTTTACCCCCTTTTGTGTTCTCGGGTTCGTTAACCTGAAGGTAATTCTGATTGGTGCGAAGTTCTGGGGCTATTTTGGGAATTGCTCGGGGAAGGACAAAAAAACTTATTAGGCAGAAAATAATAGTAATCCAGCCCGCTTTTGTTGTTGCTCTGCGCCAATACATGCCCAGCCAAAACAATGCTGCAAATGTCATTGGAACAATCCATGTTAATTCTAATTGCTTAAACATATCCAGCATGGTTAGTGAAACAAAAACAGCACCTAAGACTACAATTCCCCCAGTAACACGACCGAGGAGAAGGCATTTTTTCTCTGAGGCATTAGGATTAATGAAGGGAACATAAATATTGCGGACTACGAGTGCTGAGCAAACTAGCATATAACAGTCAATGCTGCTCATAAGGGCAGCTAGTAAGCAGGCGAGCATTAAGCCTACAAGCCCGATACCAAGTGGACCTAATAATTCCTTGGTGGCTTTCCCCCAAGCCATATCGGCATCTGCTAGTAAAGCAGTGTCGTCTGTATAGAGAGTTAGGACAATAAGAGCTGTAATCACCCAGCCTATTGTGCAGAAACGCTTGATAAGGTTGCCAGAGACTAATCCTACACGGGCATCAGTTTCGCTTTTTGCAGAACCTCCGCCTGTAACAATAAAATGTGGGGTTAGAACAATTCCTATCATATTCATGATAACTATTGTAACGATTGCATAAAGTGGAAACTCGCTTGCAGTGCTTCCCCCTATAATTTCAAAAGTTGAGGCTGGCAATTGCTCATGCATAATTCGAAAGCCATCAGTCCATGTGTCTCCTGAAGACCCAAATTGATTTACTACCTCATTTAATCCAAAGGGGATAAGCAGAACGGATAACAGGATAATGCAAACACCTTGAATTACGTCAGTCCAATATGCTGCAGTTAAACCACCTAGCATGCCGTACACCATGACTATTAATGCCACAGCAGGCACAAGTACGTACTCGGTTTTGGTGCCTAATAAAACTTCACCTAAAAGGGGCACTCCTACTTTACCGATTGCGGTAAAAAGCATGGCTCCGTATACGATATAATAAAAGCAACCGAAGATTGCATAGGCTACGCCCATAGATTTAGATTCGTAACGTTCTGTAAACCAATCGCCTAAGGTTAGGCAGCGCATGCGTCGATACCAAACTGCACTGATCCAGTATATTGGCGTTACAAAAAGCCAATACATAACCCCCCACATGCCACTCATGCCATTTGCAAAAGTCCCTCTAGCAGTGTTAACCGGATCGGCAGAGCCTGTTCCAGCACCGAAGGCGGCAAAGGTTTGCATTAGCTATCCAAAGTTTCTCCCTCCCATAAAAAAATCCTCCTGCCTTTTCTGTTTCCGCATCAATGCAATGCCTATACAAGCCATAATTGCGAAGTAGAGGAACAAAACGATATAGTCGATAGTCTCCATAATTATTTTTGGTTGCTGATCACTAATTAAGAGAAGGTAGTCGATGCTTAAACTTACGCTAATGCAAACATAAATGGGTAATATCTCACATATGAAAATGAAGAGATGTTTACTGAACCTGCTTGCATACTCTCAGCGCCAAGCTAGTCTTTTCTCGTGAGATTTAGCCATTTTCTCATCTTCTCCATTTTATTTAATATAGCCCAGGTTTCGATACTGCTTGCGCAGGAGGAACCGGAGACATCTATATGGGAGGCTTCTCTCACGGGTGATCTCGATACAGTTCAAGCCCATATTGATGCAGGAACTGATCTTAATAGATTGAGTGAAGCAGGTGAAACTCCACTTCACTATGCGGTGTCAAAAAAACAATCTGAGGTGGTAGAAGTTCTGCTCGATGCCGGGGCTGAAACGGATATCGAAAACTCACTAGAAGAAACTCCATTGGATATAGCCATAGCCAGCCGTCAAGAGAATATAATTGACTTACTATTAGATGCAGGTGCTGGACTAGATACTCCAACTGAGTCGATTCACTTTTTGACTTGGTTAGGGGATTCGCTTGGAGTGAAACTGCATATATACTCTGGAACTAATATTGATCAAGAAGATGAATTTGGGAATTATCCTATCTTACTTGCTGTTGAGTTTGGATATGTTGAGATTGTAGATCTGTTAATTGAGCATGAAGTTGAATTAGAAACTGAGGATGAGGATGGGTTCACTGCTTTAATTTTTTCAGCAGAAAAAAACTACCCTGAGATATTACAGACCCTTCTCGAAAATGGTGCCGATATCGATGCCGAAGACAAGGCCCAGAGAACAGCACTAGACTGGTCGATTATTATGCAATCTACTGAGGCGGAGGTTATTCTTAAGGAAAAAGGTGCGCCAAGTGGTGCCGAAAAATCATTCATTGCGGCTATTCAAACAAATAATATTGATATGGTTAACGCTCTTATCGAGCAAGGCACTGACATTAATGAGCCAGCCTACACATCTAAAGCCCCAATTCACTATGCATCTCATTCTCGCAACATAGATATCTTAAAACTTTTGATTTCTAAGGGTGCAGATTTGGAGGCCGAGACAGAGCTGGGGGTAACGCCACTAGGATATGCAGTTGGTTTAAATCAACCAGAAAATTGCCGAGTCCTTTTACAGTCTGGATCAGATGTCGACACAGTTGATAGTTTTTTGCGATCGAACCTAAATTTAGCCGCCAGCCTTAATCACCAAGAAATCATTGGGATTTTACTTGAGTATGAGGCTAATCCTAACACGCTTGATCAATGGCATTATTCCTCACTTGACGTAGCAGAGGAATTTGGCGGAGAGGAGATAGCTGAATGAATTCGAGAGGCAGGAGGAGTAAATGGGCCAAAGATGTCCATTCACGCCGCCGCCGGATCCAGAGACAGCGAAAAGGTGGCTTTACACCTTTTCTTTGGAACAGATCTTAATCTATTGAATGAAAATAACGAAACCCCAATGGATTCGGCTGCTAACA
>Ga0163179_10002381_pt1 | contig 13148 bp, 10 predicted proteins | sample AtlANTMetagenome_FD_109643 | JGI IMG/M metagenome (GOLD analysis project Ga0163179, IMG submission 109643) | Marine eukaryotic phytoplankton communities from the Atlantic Ocean - Atlantic ANT 2 Metagenome | ecosystem: Environmental > Aquatic > Marine > Oceanic | place: North Atlantic Ocean...
ACCATCAACATCAAAGCGATACTCAAGAGCAACGCAATGAACGTAGAATTGAAAGCTAGGCCCAAACTCGAGGTAACACCGCTAATATCTCCTTGGATCGCCATATCAGCCTGTCCCAATGCTTCACTGATACCTCGAACGGTACCAATAAAGCCAACCGACGGGATCGCCCAAGCGATGTAGCGGATCAAGGACAGATCAGACTCCAGTTGTTCGTAAGCCATTTCACATCGCTCACTTACTGCGTGTGCCGCATCTTGAATCGAACGGGTCGCATCAAATCGATGAAGAGCTGCGAGGATTACGTCAGGCAGGATTTTGCCTCTTAGTCGAGGCGTACGCCTCACTTGGCTTTCGACTTCTTTAAAATGAGCCAACGCGTCCTCCGGCATAATTCGCTCACCCCTCGAAATCTTCAAGAACTGGCGGTCTGCCATCGATTGTTCCCCAAACAGTTTTGTGAACTTGAACACCATAATGATCGATGCCCACATCATGAGAATGAGACACGCCAGTTGCTCGTTGTTCTTTAAAATGACCGTAAATGAACGTTCCGGAATGAAAGCCCCCTCCAAATTTTGGCTTTTCTGGATGCTATTGGTAATCTCGATATCCTCCGAGACCGGCCAAATGTAGAACCTGTAGACGAGCAATACAACGATCACCGAGACAATTAGCCCCATCGTTTGGATCAGGAAATCTCGCGATAAAAACCCTTTATTCTTCATATTCAATAGTTGCCGAACCTAACACTTTGTAATCTAATCACTCTACTTAATCTGACAATGAAATCCAGCACTCGTTACGAGAAACAATACGAAAGAGGGCACCTAACGGATTCACTGAAACATTTGGGCAACAAAGCGGATTTACAAATGTCAGGATTAAGTATAATCATCCCAACATAACAACGAATCCAAACAATCGCGCGATTGCGTAGTTATATTCACAGGTATGAATCGGTCGAAAATCTTAAAAAACACTACCGCAGTAGCCCTAGTCGTGGCCTTCCTGAGTTTCCAGTGGGGTTGCGCGGGTCCCGCGGCGTCTAAAACTGTCAAAGGTGCCGGCACGGGAGCTGCCATCGGTGCCGTTGGAGGTTTGGTAACGGGCCAAGACACAGGCGGGCTTCTTGCTGCTGGAGCCGCCGGTGCCGCCATTGGCGCCACCGTTGGGGCGATCCAACAGAACAAAGAAAACAAACGGCAGGATACGCTAGCTCAGCAACGTGCTTACAACCAAGCGATTGCAATGCAAAAAAGGGCTATCGACAAGGAAAAGGCAGAGCTGCAGGAAGAGCTTGAAATCGCAGAAGGCTTTCGAATTTCAAACGCAGAGCTTGAGGAAATGTCCGGCCGCGCCGAATCAGCAGAGGAGCGCCTGAAAGCACTGCAGGCTGTCAGACAAGCCGCCATTGACCGGAAAAAGGCTCTCGACGAGATGGAGCAACGGGAGAAGGACGCTCTCGCTGAAATTGCCCGCCTAGAAAAAGAACTGGCAGCATTAGAGTCCGAGAGTGGATCGATAACGAGTGATCTAGATTAGGTAAACGCCTCCTGCTCCAAATTTTAGCCGATGACATTGAAGCTCTTCCAGAACAAATTTTACTTCAGGATCGGAGCGTTTCTCGCCATCGCGTTGCTAAGCGGGTGCAACACAACCTACGAAATGGAAGTGGATGCTATTACGAACCCTGCGTTGAACGATGCCGAATCCTATGTGATCGTACCTCGAGACCCAGAAACGGACATCAATGATCTGCGTTACAAAGAGACCGTAGCCTACATTAAGACTGCACTTTCCGGAAAGGGCATGTACGAAGCCCTGTCTGCGCAAGACGCCGACATGGTTGTCGAAGTTGACTATGGGATGGAGCCGCCAAGGAGGGAATTCAAAGTAGTAGAGGAACCCGTGTTTGCAACCATTCAGCAACCAGATAGAATCCAAACCGTTTCTCAAAGAGACCCCAAAACTGGCCGTGTGATCACCTACACGGTTCGGGTTCCAGGAGCTCGATCGCGGGAGTTGATTGGCTACCAGGAGAGGTTGGTTTCCGTTATCGTGAACGAAAAATACATGGAACTGACTGCCAAGGAGAATCTCTTCGAACAGAGCGGTGACATTCCCGCACAGGAAATTTGGAGCGTGCGAGTGAAGAACTACGATGAGAATGATGATCTCAGAGAGTATCTTCCCATAATGGCAGCATCAGTAGCGGACTATGTCGGTGAAGACACAGGAACCAATCACAGTGTTCGATTAAAAGAAAAAGACGAAGTGGTTCAGTTCATAAAGCGCGGTATCAACAAGAAGCCGGAAGCCGATGCCTTCCCATCCGAAGGATAAGGTTTAAAGCTTTTTCCTTGCGGATCAGCTGCCATTAAAACCCTAGTGTTAGCCCGCCGGAACTTTACCTTAAAATTATATCCAACAAAACCTGAAAATTGAATTTAGCTTCGAGGGGCTATTTCTAAGGGATACGCTCTTTTGAACGATTTCGAAAGCTAGATCGTACTTTTTGAGAAGCGGCTTGTTGGCACACCACTAGCTTAGTCTAGGACCATAGATGTTAGTTAATGCTTAAGGGAGCCAATCATATGCAAACTCCTAAATTACTGCACACCGATGAGTGCTCCCAAGCGATCTGCCAGAGCAAACTATGCCAGTTTATATAGGAATTCTTACCCCTCGCCGCAGAAACGTAGGGGTGTCAAGGTCCTGCCCTTCAAATACGAATCCGTCCGTGTCTTCAAATTCACCTCTCGGATCGCCTTCATTAAAAGAGAACTCGTCTTGCTCCACCTTCACCTTCTTGGCGTGAATTTCCTTATTTTTCCTGTTTTTGGGCAAGTTCAGCTCGGCTGGATCAGCCTCGAGTAAGGGCGGTCTGGGCTTTTTTCGCCCTCTGAAGATCGAAATATCGCTAATATCGCTCGTCCCAATAACGCAGATCTCAACCTTGTCCCCAAGTGATTCGTCAATCACAGCTCCCATGACGACATTCGCGTCTTTCCCAAAAGACTCAGTCACCATGTCCATGATTAGCTGCGTTTCACCGATACTAAATCCAGCGCCTCCTACCAAATTAACGAGGAGCTGATCTGCCTTCTTTGAAAACTCAGGAGTGTGAAGAAGGGGGCAGAGCTTTAGGTTTTCAAGGGCTTCTTCCGCAGCATTTTCACCCGAACCTTCACCGAGCCCGAAAAGCGTTTTTCCTGCACGATGGGAAAAAACCTGCTGCAACTGGGAGAAGTCCAGGTTAATCAATCCCGTTTTGTTCATCATCGACCAGATCGATTTGATCGCTCTTTCGATCCAAGCATCGGCATGGCTAAAGGCGTCTAGAAGCGACGCTCCCGGCTCACTCTCCTGAATGAGCAGATCGTTTGGCAATGGTATTACCGCATTCGCGACTTCCCTCAAGTGCTCCAGCCCATCCTTGGCCACTTTTGCTCGTCCCGCCCGCTCAATCGTAAACGGCATCGTAACGAATGCGATAACGGTCGTTCCATTTTGGGAAGCCAAGTCAGCGAGCACCGGAGACACGCCCGACCCTGTTCCACCGCCCAAACCCGCGGTGATAAAAAGCAAATCGATGCCTTTTATAATGCCTTCTAGGACTTGCTTGTCCGCTAAGGCCGCTTCCCGTCCTATTGACGAATCCCCCCCTGCTCCGAGCCCACGCGTAACCCGCTTTCCGATACAGTACTTATCAAGCACGGGCGACCCAGCCAAGGATTGTTCATCCGTGTTGATAGCCGTCAGGTCAACCCCATTGGGATTGGAAAGCATCAGTCGATCTACAACATTGGAACCAGCACCGCCGATTCCAACAACCTTCATTTTCATTCGCTCGGTTTCGTACACCTTAAATCCGTTTGTTTTAGTTAAATAGACCCTTCAGTTTACCAATTATTCCGGCAGGATGCCCTTCCGGGCCCACTTTACTTTGGTATTGCAGCCCATACTTTAGGAGCCCCAGAACAACGCTGTACTGAGATTCCCTCAATTCGCCAGAGGCCATCGTTCCGTTATCTCCAATTCTTGTCGGAACGCCAAACACGAGTTCCGCACAATTATCGCTCCGTGTCAGGTTGGCACCGCCTCCACTCAAAATCACCCCACCCGAAAGCCTTTCTCGGCGACCGTAGGTACCGAGTTTCTTCTGTATTACCTCAAAAATCTCAGACATCCGCAACTCAACGATCTTCTCGATGCTCCAAAGCGGAATTGGGCGGTCCCCAATTTCGAAATCGTTGTTGAGCCAGACTTTCTCCGTCTTGTTCTTGTGCTCTACCACCGCAGTCCCGTATCGATGCTTTAGACTCTCTGCCTGGCTCAGGCGCATACGAAGCCCAATACTCAAGTCATTGGAAATATGGTCTCCCCCAATTGGCATACTACCCGCCATTACGCAGTTTCCATCTTGGTAGACGGCGAAATCTGTCGCCCCCTGCCCAATATCGACCACGAGACAGCCATTCTTTTTTTCTTCATCAGACGCGACTACTGATCCCGCCGCGAGGGCTGATAAAACAACGTCATCCACATGCAAATTGAATCCATTGATGATATGGATCGCGTCTCCAATCTTCCGCGCGTTGCCATGAACTGTCCAATAGCTGGCTTCGAGCCGGTCACCTTCCAGATTCAATGGCTTTTCGACGGACCTATTATCCAGACGATAAGGTCGTCTCAAATGATGAATCACCACACGGTCTTCAGCCAGGTCTCGACCTTTCGCCATCGTCGACACCTGGCGAATCTCCTCCATGGATACACGACGATCTCGGGATGTTACGTTGACCGAAGCTTCGCTCGGAAATCCCTCGATATCGCTGCCACTTACTGCTAGATAAACTCCATCTATCTTTACTCCAGCTTGCTCCTCCGCCGAGAGAATTGCGGCATGGACACAGTCGCTCGCGTCATGAAAGTCTACGATATCCCCTTTCAAAACGCCTTTTGAAGATGACTGTCCGAGGCCGATGATATTCAGGCTACGCCCCTCCACTATTTCTCCGAGTAAAACGGAAATCTTGTTCGTTCCAATTTCAATGCCCGCGATTACTTTAGATTTGTACACGTTCGGAAGCGATTTAAATTTATGTAGTATTTAGTTCGGCACTCTAACGAGTCATTGCCACGTTAGTGACCGGAACCTGTGAATTCATCGTCAAGTCCACTTTGGCGATGCTCTTGTAGGAATGACTCTTGTGGTAATCAATTATGAAATCCAGCTCAGCCAATTGGCGTCGGTAGTCCGTTGAAACCGGTTCAAAGATGATTTCTTTGGCAAAATTGCTTTTCACAATCAGCTTCGGAAGCGCTTCTAGCGAAACTACTTTCCAAGATCGGTAAATGTGTGGAGCGATTTCATAGGCTTCAGACAAAAGCTTGCCCACATGTTGCATACCTGTGATCGCCTCGTACTGGCCCTCGTTTCGCTTCAATCGAATTCCGTCCAGAAAAGGCAATAGGCTAATCCGCTTCGACTCGTAGCCGATCCCCTCATAGACGACTCCCATTCGATCAACAAGAAGCGTAATTCTTCCACGCTCAACGTCCTCCGCAAGCACTTTGGCGATTGGCTCTCTTTCCTGAATAGCAATGTAGAGCGTATCCGGAAGCTGGCGGGCTATCTTGACGGAAGAAACTTGTGGCTGAAGTTCCAGTCTCTCCTTCAAACTGCCCAAATCTAAACCGAGCAAATTCGGCGTTTCATCACCATCTAGGCCAAGATAGTTAAGTACCCATTCACGGGACAGAGCGTCACTCTCAATTTCGATACTCTTTATTGGAAGCGACTTTCCCGCTCGCGTCAGCGCTGTAGAAACGCCTTCCGTCATAAGAAATAATTTTGCCCCTCCCACTAGCACTATTACGAGAATAGAATAGAAGGCAAATTTACGGCAACGACAGAAAATCGCTCTTTTAAGAGCCGTTGAGCTCATGCTCTTCGCCTTAACGTCTTGGTCGATATCTTTCCAAGACCTGGATTTGATCGAATTTTTCGACGGTTCTCTTCGAGACATATCAGTAGACTGAATACTTCGAATAAAATCTCAAGAACGCAGGCTCTACTAATTTTTTTAACAGAGCTTTGAAATTTATCCCCGCCGCTGCTGCCGACATGGGAAGAAGACTCGTTTCCTTCATCCCCGGAAGGGTGTTCACCTCCAAAACAAATGGGTGATTTGATTGGCTGAACATCAAGTCGACTCTGGCATAATCCCTACAGCCGCAGGCCTCAAACGTCCGCTCTACGATCTCTTTTATCTCGCATTCCAGCTCTGCTGAAAGTGGCGCCGGTACAACAAACTCGGTAAACCCCTTTGTATACTTGCTCGCGAAGTCGTATTGCCCCGATCTGGGTCGAATCTCGACGATTTCGGTCGCTTTCCCGTCCAGCACGCCTACCGAAAGCTCTTTCCCTACGATCATCCTTTCCAGCATCCAGTAATCGAACTTAAGATCGGAAAGCAAACTTTCCAGCTCCTCGACCGAATTCGCAAAACCGAGCCCTATGCTGCTTCCTTGCTTCACCGGTTTAAGAACGACTGCCGGCCCCAATTTTTCAATCGCTTCTCCCGGATCCGGGGGCGATTGGCGATGAAAGGCTATTTGCTCTGCAACCGGAATCCCAGCATCACTCAACACTGACTTTGTCTTCACCTTGTCGAAAGTGAGCTGGCTACTCCGCACATCGCATCCCGCATATTCGATTCCCTCTACCTCCAACAAAGACTGAAAAGCTCCATCTTCTCCGAACGTTCCGTGGAGGGTGGAAAATACCACATGTCGCTTCTTATTCAGTTGTACGGGGACAGACTCCTCTGACAGCTCGATTCGCTCTACCTCGAAAAGCGACCCAAACGCTTCAGCAACTGCCAGGCCTGAACCTAATGAAATTTCCCGCTCTGCGGACGTTCCTCCGCAAACCACAGCCACTACTGGCTCGTTTTTCATGACAGCACATCCTTCCATTCACTGCCGTAAAGCAAAGCCTCTGGTTCGAGATCTATGGATCTTCTCGATTTTGCGACCCTTATCACCAATCGCACCAGCTCTATCACATCCTCGCTCGTTGCACCGCCCCGATTTACGATAAAATTTCCGTGAACCGGACTGATTTCAGCGCCTCCGATTACAGATCCTTTTAGACCGAGCTCATCAATGAGCTGCCCCGCGGAGGCTCCTTCGGGATTTTTGAAAATGCAACCAGCACTCGGTTCCCTTGGCTGGGATTCTTTACGCTTCGACTGGTAGACATCTATCGCCTTGCGCAATTCCACTTCCTTTTGGCCAACGGCACTAGCGACCAAAATAGCATCCAGAGCAATCGCTCTCTCAAGTTCTCGACAATGGCGGTAGCCAACACTCAGCTCTTTCACATTTGCTTCGACCAAGGTTCCATCAAGATTGACAAATCGAACGCTCTTAACGACATCGAACATCCATCCACCCATTGCTCCCGCATTCATTCGTAGGGCACCACCGACGCTTCCAGGAATTCCTTCCAAGAACTCAAACCCCTCGAGACCTTCGCGACAGGCGATACCGCAAAGTTCCTTAATTCTCATTCCGGCTCCCACTCGGATTTCGCCTTCCGATAAAATCTCATAACGCCTCCAGTGGGGATGGGAAAGACGAATCACCAATCCTGACAGGCCACTATCAGGCACTATGAGGTTAGACCCTCGACCCAGTGGATAAACCGGAATTCCGCTTTCATGGCAAACTCGCAGGGCCGTCGCCAGTTCTGGTCCAGAAGCTGGCTCAAAATACAATTCCGCTGTCCCCCCAAGTCGAAGGGTTGTCTTGTTGCTTAGAGGTTCTTGGGAACGAATTTTGGATCCGTAATCAAGCACACTCGATATTTCTGAATACAGCGCTCCCCAACGCAAGTCTTTCGCAAAGAGATTTTGGACAAATTGGCGCGCCAAAATGTCTGTTTTGCCGGCTCCCAAAAAAACTACGTTCAAGAGATTGCTCTCAACGATTTTTGACTCAAGAACGCGGATTAACGCGTCCTCATCAGAGTGGAATTCGCAGTGCTCGAAGCGATTTTTGCAAGCATCGCTCAAATCACGCCCACTACCCCCTTCGATTGGGTCCTCCGACGCCCCGTAAACCTCTAAAAGATGTACGTAGTCGAAGCGCGACAACTCGGTAGCCAACTCTTCTTTAAGCGAAAGCGTTCTCGAATAGCGGTGAGGCTGGAAAACGGCAATCGTCTTCCTTGAAAAGACTGACGCCAGACCTTCCCTAATCGCAGCTATCTCCACAGGGTGGTGAGCGTAGTCTTCAATAACATTCAATGTAGGTGAAAAATAGAGACACGACTGACGTCGCTTGATCGGCGTAAAGCGTACCTTCGCCACATCCGGCTTTTTGAGTCCCGCCACTTCTATTGCGGCTAAGGCCATTTGCCGATTGTTCCTGCTGAAGTCGCCCAGTTGATTAGTCGCCACTCGTTCGGAATTTTCGACCTTAGCATACACAACTAGATCCTGTGCCAATTGCTCGCCTACTGAACCGCGTAGAACTTCGTTCAATACAACGTGCCCTGTTGTCCTGAGTCCCAATCGCCTGAAAATGTCTAGGTATTCTGTTTCGGTCGCATATTTTGAATGGTGATCATGATCTGCGTTTAGAATGATTGAAATTTCAGGACTAAATTCCTCGATCGTTCCATCGCTTTCGTCCAGTTCGACGATCATCCATTCTGATTGTGTCCATCTTCCGGGGTCTCTTTTCGAAGCGAAGCGCCCCCCCATCGCATAGCTGGGCTCTTCGCCAATAGACTCGAAAAGATCTATCAATATCCCGGTAGTAGAAGTTTTACCATGGGAACCTGCGACCGAAATTAGCCTCTTTCCTTTGACAACGTCCGCCAGACATAAACCTCGCTGAATCTGTTTCCAGCCGCGACGACTCGATTCCGCCCTCGAAGGGTGTAAATCTCCAATCACGGATGAATAAACAACCAGCACCTCACTATTTTTGATATCAGAGGCGGACAGGATAGGAATTTGATAACGCTCCAAAGTTTCCTTCGCCTCGGAGGTCATCCGGTCATCCTCGCCGCTGACATTCGCACCCGCTTGTTTAAGGCAAAGGGACAAAGGCAGCATTCCAGCTCCTGAAACTCCAATCAGGTGAATTCTCCGAATTTCCGAAGAACGTTTTACTGGCATTAGGTTACTTCAAGGGCCTCCTTCTGCCCGTCTTTAGTCGTTGTGGCCAAACGCTCCAGATCGTCAGCAATTTCAGATCGGGAGTTCGATTGGTCCATAGCTTCAAGATTCTCCATTAAGCGATTACGTTTTTCATCACTAGAAATCACATCCAGCGCGATATTCAGGAGACTCTTCATTTCTTCTTGCCGACATAAAACCCCGCCTCCTTGAGTTACAAATCTCTTTGCATTGAAAAGCTGGTGATTGTCTGCCGCATGCGGATACGGGACCAATATTGCGGGTACTCGACATCGAATAAATTCAGCAATACTGCCTGCACCCGCTCTGGAAATCGCCAAGTCCGCAGCCGATAGCAATATTGCCATTTGTTCGCTGAAATCCATGAAGATCGTCTTTGATTGAGCTGCCTCATCCGAATCGATAATTGCGCTTTCTGAACAACCACCAGACATACCTGTTAGACACAGTAACTGGATTTGGTTTTCGTTCAAAATTCTCGAGTGTTGTTTCGCCCACTCATTCAGAGCCAGAGCTCCCTGGCTTCCTCCAAAAACGAGTAACAATTTTTTATCAGGATCAAATCCCAAAACACGCTTGGCTTCACCCTTCGAGCGACGTTCAAATTCCGTGCGAAGTGGCATCCCCACATTTCGCATACAGTCTTTCTTCGCTTCTTTCAGAACTACTCCATTTGGAAGGTACACACGACTCGCAAATCGACTCGTGAGGCGAGTCACCCTACCGGGAATCTGATTTGCTTCATGAATCGCAACCGGAACTCCATTGCGGGCACCCGCCAAAAGAGCAGACGCGGATAAAAAACCTCCAAAGCCAACCACAAGCTCCGGACCGCTAGACCGAATGATTCGACCACAAAATCGATAACCGTTTAGCAAATCCCTCAGAAATCGGAAAAATTTGACGGGATGAAAACTTAGCCCACTACCAGCGATAGCTTCATACTTAAATTGGGTGTACTTCTGAACGAGCATCGAATCCACCTGCTTGCCGCTAATTAGCAATTTACATTCCCAGCCGCGAGACAACAGCTCCTCAGCGAGAGCGATTCCAGGCGCCAAGTGCCCACCTGTTCCGCCACATGCGATCAGAGCTCGTCTCATTCTCAGATTTCTTTGAGTTTTCTCTTGGAATCATTCAACGCTGGGGATTTCCACGCTAAGCTTGTATTCAAAATCAACGCTACGCACAAACCCATTACTAGAAAATTAGATCCTCCGTAGCTTATAAATGGCAAAGGAAGCCCTGTAGTGGGCAAGGAGCCCGTAACCACTCCCAGATTCACCAGAGCTTGGATACTGATGGTGAGGAGACATCCTGACGCCAACAAAAACTGATAAGCATTAGGGGCTTTTCTAATATGACTCACCCCGGCCAAAAACATCACCATGAAAACGAGCACCACAGCCATCGTAGCTATTAGGCCCAGCTCTTCGCCGACTATCGCGAAAATGAAATCCGTATGCGCTTCAGGTAGCGACTTCAGTTGCTGTCTTCCATTTCCCGATCCAACCCCATCAATCCCTCCGGCCCCAAATGCCAGAATGGCCTGCCAAACCTGGTAGGAATCACCTGATTTATTGCCTTCCATATCCATAAAAGCAGTTAGGCGACTGAGGCGCTCAGGATCTTTCGAAATGAGAAAGAAAACAGAAATCGTAACGGCGATCGCTGAACCTACGAGATAAAATACATTTGTGCCCGCTAGGTACAATAAACAAAAGCTAACCATCGATATAATCAGAGCGGTACCAAGATCGGTTTGCATCATGATCAATCCAACAATGAGACCAATCGCCAAACACGGAACCACAAACCCCTTCCAAAAAGTACCCGATTCCTTCCGTATCAAGCTGAAGTAGTGAGCCAGAAAAAAGATTAATCCGATTTTCGCGAACTCTGCGATCTGCAAGCCGAAAGGCCCGAAGCGAAACCAGCTCCGACTACCATTAATAACCGATCCAATACCTGGAATCAAAACGAGTACGAGCCCCACTAAACAAATCGCATATCCCACCCAAACAAATTTCCGAGCCCATTCTAGATTAATTTTCAGAACCATCAGTCCAGCTACGAAAGTGATGCCCATCCACATCATTTGTTTCTCGATTATCTGATAGGGATTATTAATGTCGATCGGAAGACTCGCGCTAAACAAAACAGACACACCAAGCATCGCCAAAGCGAAGACGCACACAACGATCGCAACAGCAGGATTTAGAACCCCATGATGTCCAGTATGGACCGCTTTCGTCTTCCGCTTTGCCATATACCAATAAAACCGGATACCGTTAATTCTCTATTTGGATAACTGGTTGCTCAATCCAACCTTCGTCCTGAAGGAAGTCGTCTTCATCAGGAAGAATCAGCGGCGCATCTTCTGGTATTGTACTTAGTGCCGGCACAGGGTCTCTCTTTTCGATAACAGCCCGAGGCGGCGACGAACGAGGCGTGGTAGAAAGGCTACTTGGGATGAAAAGCGTTTGCCCGGGATTAATTCGGGCTGGGTTTTGAATGTCATTATGCAGAATCAGGTCTTTGGCCGAAACATTGTACCGGATGGCAATCGTAGACAAGGTGTCACCTGGCGCAACCACGATCTGGAGCCCCTGCTTCCTCAAGGGGCTCGGAGCAATACTCTCCTTACGTCCATTTGGGATGACGAGTTTTTGACCCACTCTGATCAAGTCGCCGCTTAAGTTGTTAGCTGCTCGAAGCGCGCTCAACGTAACTCCCTGGTTCGCTGCAATCCGGGAAAGAGCGTCGCCGCTTTTCACCACGTAAATACTCCCATCGACAACCGTTGCCGGTTGGGCTGAACCACTTAACGGTTTAGGAGCCTCACCCGACCTAGGAACATTGAGGACTTGTCCTGGCTGGATATTTACCGTCAATCCTGGATTGATGGACTGGAGCTGACTTTGTGAAACGCCAAACTTCTGCGTTATTCCCCAAATACTGTCCCCACTTCGCACTATATATCGAACAAACTGCGATGTGCTGCTTGGCGCTATTATGTTTTGCGGCTGTCCCGCCCCACTTCCTTCTGCAGGACTACGCCCTAAAGGCGTTAGAACACCACTATCAAAATTTCCTCTCGAAGGAGTCGACGCTGGGGGACTGGCTTTTACCGATCCCCCCGGACGTCTTGGTTCGAATCTCTGCTTACTTGAGATTTCGGGGAGCGTTGCCCGATTGACAGAGCTTCCATCACCCGCATTGAAACCGGTCAATTCATTGGCTTTCGAATCAAAACCGGTGCCGCTAACGGTGGGAGCAAGAGCATTCGGATCTTCGCTAGACCAATTTACAATACCATTGGCGCCGGCTACCGACACTCGACTGTCTTTCAATTCACTGTTTCCAAATCCACTCATCAGGTAGAGGATCGTGATAACGATCACATGGGCCCCCGCAATGACTCCGATTCGCAATAATTTCATCTTAATCTCTTTCTCACCAAGTCCTAACATCTCTTATGCTCCTCTCTCCTTACAAACAGTCAATAGCCTTTCGAAACGCCTCGCCTCTTTGTACGTAATTTTCAAACATATCGAAACTCGCAAAGCCAGGGCTAAAGACGATGTTGTCTTCGAGCGCGGCAATTGCAAACGCCTCTGTGACCGCTTCCTCCAAAGAATCGTGAATAGTTGTTTCGATGCGATCACGGTTCAACGCTTTGCTCAATTGGATCGCCGTCTTTCCAATGAGCGAGGCGTATTTTAAATTCGGTGCAATGCGTCTGGCAAAATCCTCGATATCACCGCCTTTGCTCTCACCCCCTCCCAGCCAAACAATCGGCTTCTCAAAACGTTTCAAACCACCCAAAACCGCATGAAAATTCGTCGCTTTGGAATCATCCCAAAAACGAATTCCATCCTTCTCACCCAAGTATTGCATCCGGTGCGGCGCCTTCTCAAAAAGGTG
>Ga0163179_10002382_pt1 | contig 13140 bp, 15 predicted proteins | sample AtlANTMetagenome_FD_109643 | JGI IMG/M metagenome (GOLD analysis project Ga0163179, IMG submission 109643) | Marine eukaryotic phytoplankton communities from the Atlantic Ocean - Atlantic ANT 2 Metagenome | ecosystem: Environmental > Aquatic > Marine > Oceanic | place: North Atlantic Ocean...
ATAAAAAATCAAGCTGATTTATGTATTGGTTCAAGATATATTTCTGGAATTAATGTTGTAAATTGGCCTCTAAGTAGAGTCTTATTATCATATTTTGCTTCTTTTTATGTGAGAATTATAACTGGAATGAAAATTAAAGACCCCACTGCTGGATTTAAATTATATAAAAGAACCATTTTAGAATCTCTGCCTCTTGATGAAGTGGAATTTGTGGGTTATGCTTTTCAAATAGAAATGAAATTCAGAATTTGGAAAAAAGGATTTAAAATTATTGAAACACCTATTATATTTAAAGACCGAATCCGTGGTGTATCCAAATTAAATAGTAGTATCATAAAAGAAGCCGTTTTGGGGGTTTTGAAAATGAAAATAAAAAGCATATTCTCTAAAACATATAATTAGTATATGGGTATATTATTAAAAAATACTAAGCTTGTAAACGAAGGTTCGATAACAGAACTAGATGTGTTAATTGAAGACAAAATAATTAAAAAAATTGCTTCCTCAATATCTACTAAAAATCATACTGTAATTGATTTCAATGGGAATTTTTTGTTACCTGGTGTGATTGACGATCAAGTACATTTTAGAGAACCCGGACTAACAGAAAAAGCGACTATTTATTCAGAATCTCGGGCTGCGGTTGCTGGGGGAATTACGTCATTTATGGAAATGCCCAACACAAAACCACCTGTTTTAACACAGAAACTATTACAAGATAAATTTAAAATAGCTCAACAAAATTCTTTAGCAAATTATTCTTTTTTTATGGGTGTTTCCAATGAAAATATTGAAGAAGTGCTGAAAACCGATTTTAAAAAAGTCCCTGGTCTAAAAATCTTTATGGGATCTTCTACGGGGAATATGTTAGTTGATGACTTTTCAGTTTTAAATAATATTTTTTCTAAAACAGATGGCTTGATCGCAGTACATTGTGAGGATGAAAACACAATTAGAAAAAATAATTTATTAGCAAAGAAGAAATATGGCCTAAATGTTCCAATCTCACAACATCCGATAATTCGTTCTCATCAAGCGTGTTTCAAGTCAAGTAGTTTAGCTGTAGATTTGGCAAAAAAACATTCGACAAGACTACATGTATTACATATTTCCACAGCGGAGGAGGTTGGGTTGTTTTGTAATAAAAGTCCTCTAAAAGAAAAAAAAATAACAGCAGAAGTCTGTATTCACCATTTGTCTTTTAACGATAACGACTATGAAAAAAAAGGAGCCCTTATAAAATGGAATCCTGCGGTTAAAACAGTACAAGACCAATCTACTTTATGGGAAGCTCTACTAAACAATCATATTGATGTTATCGCAACTGATCATGCACCACACACTATTAAAGAAAAACAAAATTTATACTTTTCTTGTCCCTCTGGGGCTCCCATGGTACAACACGCACTTCCAATGATGCTGGAACATGTGATGAATGAAAAAATATCACTTGAAAAAGTAGTTGAGAAAATGGCTCATGCACCAGCCATTTGTTTTAAAATAAAAAATCGTGGATTTATTAGAGAAGGATACTTTGCTGATTTGGTAGGAGTTGAAAAAAAAGCGTGGGAAGTTAAAAAAGATAATCTTTTATATAAATGTAACTGGTCACCTCTGGAAGGTGAAAAGTTAAATTTTAAAATTTCACATACTTTTGTGAATGGACATTTAGTTTATGAAAATGGTATTGTAAAAAACAACGGAAATGGAGTGGCGTTATCTTTTAATAATTAATTTCTTTTTTTTTAGTTGTCTACCCTATTCACCTAAAACATCTGACGAAGTAATACCGAAAACCATATTTAAAGAAATTCTGATGGAGATGGAGAACACTCAATTCATGAACCAAAACGAAATGTTGAGTATTAATGATAGTATTTTACTAAATATGATTTTGAAGGAAAAGAATTATTCATTGGAATTATACAATAAAACCTTGGAGTTTTATATTAAAAATCCTGAGTTTTTCTTATCTATATTACATGAGATAAAGGACTCAATCTCTAACTCTAACTAATTTTTTCCTGTTTAAATATTGTAACACACTCTTTTAAAGAGTCGACAATGTTAGTGTATGTAAAATTAATTGTATTGTTGATTTTAGTTGAATCTAATAATATATTCGTTGTTGTATATTTTACAGCATCTGTACTTAATGTAATTTCTTTACGACATATCATACTCCAAATAGAGTCAAAAAAAATACCGATACGCATAACAAATGGAGACAATTTAATAAATGGAGGACGCCTATTTAAACTTTTAGAGACTAGTGTCATTAATTTTTTATAACTAATGTGTTCTGAATTAATAATAAATCTTTCATTCTGTATGCCACTATTCATTAACTGAATCATAATTTTAGTTAAATCTTTGACATCAATAACACCACACCCTCCTGGTGGATAAAATGGACCACTAATTTTAGTTTTTTTTATAATAGTTCCTATACCTGAATTCCAAAATCCTGGACCAATAATCAATGAAGGGTTCACAATGACACCAGCTAATCCTTCAGCGAAACCTCGCCACACTTCCATCTCTGCCAAATGTTTGGAGGTTGCATAACCTGATTGATTTTTCCAGGTCCAATAACAACTTTCATTAACCGGCATATTATTATTTCCGCCTAATGTTGCAATTGAACTAACATAACAAAATCTGGAGATCTGATGTTTTAATGATAAATCTACCAAATTACTACTGCCGACAGTGTTTATCTCTATCATTTTATCCTTTAATTTATTATTAAAGGATACCAAAGCGGCACAATGATAAATATGTGTCACTTTTTCAACTATTTTATCTAAAGAAACAACATCCAATATGTCACACTCTTTCCAAATAATTTTATTAAAAATAATATCTGCATCGGTAGTATAATAATGAAATATCTTTTTAACATTTTCAATATCACTTCCAACACGTTTAATGGCAATTGGAGTCTCTCCCATTTTTACTAAAAAATATAAAAGATGAGCACCAACTAATCCTGTCCCTCCGGTTACAAGTATTTTTTTCACAATAAAAATTATAGTATGTTAAATATATGTTTTTCCATTCTTTAATAATACATTTACAATACATAAATTAGCTTATATGGATTTTATTAACGAAATGCAATGGCGTGGTATGATTCACGATTCTACACCGGGTTTACAAGATGAACTTCAAAAGACAATTAACTCAGCTTATGTGGGATTCGACCCGACAGCTAGTTCTCTACATATTGGTAATCTGGTTCCCATTATGTTATTGGTTCATTATCAAAAATGTGGACACAAACCGATCGCATTAGTTGGTGGTGCAACAGGACTTATTGGAGATCCTTCTGGTAAAAGTCTGGAGAGAAAATTGTTGACGACAGAGGAAATAAATTACAATATCAGCAAGATAAAGCCTCAATTAGAATTGTTTTTAGATTTTAATTGTGGAGAAAAATCTGCGGAAATTGTTGATAACATGGAATGGTTTAAGGAAATGAAAATGGTCTCTTTTTTAAGAGACATCGGAAAACACCTGACACTGAATTATATGATGGCAAAAGATTCTGTTCAAAATAGAATGGAAACAGGAATATCTTTTACAGAATTTTCATACCAATTAATTCAAGCATATGATTTTTATTTTTTACACAAAACTAAAAATTGTAAAATTCAAATAGGCGGGTCTGACCAATGGGGTAATATCACGGCAGGAATTGAATTAATTAAAAAAATAAATGGGAAAAAGAGTTATGCACTCACAACACCACTTTTAACAAAAGTAGATGGTAGTAAATTTGGCAAAACAGAGACAGGTAATATTTGGTTAGACTCAACACGAACTTCATCTTATAAATTCTATCAATACTGGTTGAATGTTAGTGACCAAGATGTGAAAAAATGGATCAAAATCTTTACCACTCTCGATGAAAACACAATCACAACACTCTGTAAAAAACATGATGAAGCACCTCATCTAAGACTATTACAAAAAGAATTAGCGAAAAATATTACTTGTCGAGTACATGGTGAAAACGCCTATAATCAAGCTATTCGAGTTTCTGAAATTTTCTTCTCAAAGAATCCTACAAAAAAAATAAAAGAAATTACTGAGGAGGAGTTTTTAATGGTTTTTGAGGGAGTTGATCAATACAAAGCCTCGAAATCATCCATCACTAAGGGGGTTGACCCAATTACTTTATTAACAGAATTATCCGGTGTTTTTAAGTCAAAAGGAGAAACGAGAAGACTTGTTCAAGCGAATGCCATTAGTATTAATAGAGAAAAATGTCAACTAAACTCTTTAATTACAAAAAAAGATTTATTGAACAACAAATACCTGTTAATTCAAAAAGGGAAAAAACATTATAGTATTATTTGTTTTGAATAAAATTCAACTTTATAAAAAACAGTATTTCGTCGATTGTTTGAATTTATTCAAAAGCAATACTCCAAAATTTTTTGATCCTTCTGAGGAAGAATTATTACAAAAATACCTCAATCAAGAAGGTGTTAATTATTATTTGTTTTTTGACGAAAAAAACAAGTTGGTTGCTGCGGGTGGTTATGAACATGAACAACCGTCAAAAATTGTGCTTACTTGGGGGATGGTTGATAAAAAACTTCACAATAATGGTTATGGAAGATATATAACAGAATATCGATTGAAAAAAATTAATAAAGAATTTCCGAATACTGATGTAATTCTAAATACTAGTCAACATACATTTAAATTTTATGAGAAATTTAGATTTAAAGTGATTAAAATATCAAAAAATGGGTATGGGTTTGGGTTAGACAAATATGATATGATTTTAACAGAATGAATCCTATTTTACTCAACTAATTAAAAGAAAACCCCAACTAAATGTTGAGGTTATATGAGTGGGCCCAGCAGGGCTTGAACCTGCGACCCCTTGATTATGAGTCAAGTGCTCTAACCAGCTGAGCTATGGGCCCAAAATAAGACAGTAATATTAATGAAAGATTCACGAACCGACAAATAATTAACCTTTATTGTGTGGTGTTGGTCTTAATTCTTCATTTAAATTAACAAAAACAATTTTATCAATTGTTATAATCGTTTTTCCTGTTTTTTTAACTCGGGCCTCACACCTAAATGTAATAGAAGTTCTTCCCATTTTAATTAGTTCTAATCCAATTTCGACTACATCTCCTGTTTTGGCGGGAGAAATAAAATCAATTTCAGACATAAACTTTGTGGTAACTCGTTGATTTTCTAATTGACACATCGCATAAATAGCAGCCTCTTCATCTATCCACCTTAATAATTGACCACCAAAAAGACTTCCACCTGGATTTAAGTCTTCCGGTTTTACAAGTTTTCTAGTTCTAAATTGCATATTATAAATTATTTAATTTCTTGACATAGTTCAATAAGAACATGTTTTGTCGATTTGGGATGAAGGAAACAAATTAACTTATTATCGGCTCCTCTTTTAGGGATGTCATCAATAATTTGAAATCCAAGTTTTTTCAAACGTTTAATCTCAACTCGAATATCCTCAACCTCAAAGGCTAAATGATGAAGACCCTCTCCCCTGTTATTAATAAATTTAGTGATGGCATTATCTTTTCCAACTCCTTGTAATAATTCAATTTTCGTATTATGACATTTAAAAAAAGAGGTAATTACACCCTCACTATCTACTTTTTCCGTTTTATATGGCTCCGTATTAAATATCGCAGAATACATTTTATTAGCTTCATCTAAATTTGAAACTGCTATTCCTATGTGTTCAAGTTTTTTCATTTCTTTAATGATGTTTCAAGTTCGTAAAGTTTTTTATATACTCCAGCTTTATTTAATAAAAATTTATGAGGGCCTTGTTCGATGATGGTTCCATTTTGCATAACTATAATAATATCATAATCGATAATTGATGACAATTTGTGTGTAACAGTTATTATAGTTTTTTCTTTATCCAGTTTTTTAAATGTCTCTTGAATATAATTATGAGATTCCTTGTCTAAAGCTGAGGTCGGTTCATCAAAAATAAGAACTGGGGCCTTACTCAAAAGAGCTCTTGCAACTGAAAGACGTTGTCTTTCACCTCCAGACAAACTATTTCCCTGTGGACCTATAATAGTATTATATTTATCTTCTAAAGCATTAATAACATTATGAATATTTGCTTTTTTTGTTGCTCTTTTTACTTCCTTTAAATCAGCCTGATGGTTCCCCAGTAATAAATTGTTTAATATCGTATCATTAAATAACAAAACATCTTGAGTAACAAACGAAAACAATGAATTAATATTAATATTATTAATGTCCTCGCCATCAATATAAATAGTACCACTGGTAGGACGATGAAGTTTTAGTAACAACTCTATTAAAGTTGATTTTCCTGATCCCGACTCTCCAACAATAGCAACTTTTTGACCTTTCTTAATATCTAAATTAATACTCTTTAAATTCACTTCATCACCATATTTAAAAAACAAATCCTTATAAACAATACCTTGATCAATTATTTGTACCCCTTTTAATTCTCTTTCATTATCCGTTTTAAACTCAATTATTTTTAATATTCGATCCACTGCGGCCGATCCCTTTTGTATAGAATAAAATGCTGTTGTTAAAGATTTTACTGGTGGAATAATTTGAGAGAAAATAACTAAAAACCCTATAAATGAGGCCGCCTCTAAACTACTGGACAAAACAATTTTTCCACCAAACCAAATAATTAAAACCATTACCAATGTACTTAACATTTCACTCATGGGAGATGCTAAATCTTTTCTCCACAAAACAGAATTGTTAATCTGTTTTAAGGACTCATTCTCTTTATTAAAACCTGATGTAACAGCTCTATAACCATCTAAGACTTTGATGATTTTCAAATTAGTAATAGACTCTTCAATAAGAGAAATTAAATCTCCTATTTTATCTTGACTTAAACGCGATGACTGTTTTAATGACTTACTTATTTTTGTAATTATGAACCCTGTGATAGGGAGAAAAAGAAAACTTATCAAAGTCAGTTCAGGACTGATATAGATCAAACTTGTTAAAAATATAATGATGTGGATTGGATCTTTTATAAAAAGTTCCAATACTCCCATAATAGACCATTCTATTTCCGTCAAATCATTTGTCATACGAGCAACAAGATCTCCTTTTTTGAATTTGTTAATTGTTTTTAATGGGAGTCTTAAAAGTTTAAAATAAAGATCTTTTCGAATATCTCGAATGACATTATTCCTAATAGGGGTTAAACAATATAGTGCGAAATATCTTGTTGAATTTTTTAAAATTGTACCCAGTGCCACCAAAAGACAAATAAAACCCAAGGCACTCTTAATTCCATGTTCACCTAATAAAAAATATAAATACCTATAAAACTGATCTTTTATATTATTGGTGGGAAACTCAGATAAAATATTTTCTGGAAGATCAATGGTCCCAAAAAGTAAACCTAACATAGGGATAACTAATGAGATTGAAAACAATGAGAAAACAACTGATAATAAATTAAAAAAAGTATTAAAAAATATAAGATTATAATAAGGAAAAGAAAATTTTAAAATCTTAAAAGTGTTTTTCATGATTCAAATATAACGAGAAGATATATATATCTAGTATATCTATATTATAATTGTATCTTTGATTTTTATGGAATCAAATAGACAAAAAAAGGTGGCTCGATTAATCCAAAAAGATTTATCAGATATTTTTTTACAAGAAAGTAAGAAGTACTATCAGCATGTTATGATTACTATAACACACGTTTTTGTTTCTAAAGACTTTTCAATTGCTAAAGTTTATCTAAGTTTATTTCCAGAAAATAAAAAACTCGATGTTTTTGAACAAATTCAAGTAAGAAAAACAATGATAAAACATCAATTAGCCTCTAAACTAAAAAATCAAATGAGAAAGACACCAAATTTGATTTTTTATCTAGACAAATCACTTGACCATTATGCAAGAATTGATGAGATTTTAAAAGATATTTAATAAAAATTCATATGAAATCTTTTCTACGTATCTTCACACTATTCACAGAAATTGTGAATTCTGGTATTAGTAAAAATCCCAATCACAAACCTATTAATAATTCACCCAATTTTCACATTGCTATTAAATACTTTTTAGGATTAAAAAAAAGAAATATTGTAAACATAATTACCTTAATTTCAATGATAGGTGTTCTCTTTGGAACAATGGCTATGATTATTGTTTTATCCGTGTTTAATGGATTTGATGATATTATTCAAAATCTTTATAAAAATTTAGATGCTGATGTGAAAATTGAGTTAAATGAAGGAACACTTTTTGAGATAGATGACACTATTAAGTCTCAATTAAATAGTCTTGACGGAATAATTAGTTGGAGTGAAGTTTTAGAACATCAAATGTTGGCAAAATCATCTAATTTTCAATCTGTTATAAATATAAAAGGTGTGGATAAAAATTACACAAAAGTAACAAACATAAAATCAGAAATATTATTGGGAGAGTATTTTAAAACTAACTCTAGTTTTTTAATAGTAACCAATTCTGTTTTTCACAATTTATCTTTAAAATTATTAGATTTTGAAACACCTCTAAACTTAACCTATTTCTCTCCATCAAACAACATGTTAAACCCAATGAATCAAACAACAACAAAAAATTTCTATGTTAGTGGAGTGTTTAATTCGCAAGTGGAGATGGGTGGAAGCGATGTTATTGTAAGTATCGAAAATCTACGTGATTTTTTAAAATTAAATAAAGAATCAACCTCCATTGTTGTAAATATTGATCCTAAAATCAATTTCAATAAAATAAAATCTAAATTAAAGTTATGTTTTGGTGAGGAATTTATATTTAAAAATCGTTTTCAACAACGACCATTTATTAACAAAATGATTAAATCTGAAAAACTAGTTGTTTACATCATGTTTACTTTTATCTTAATTATTTCGATGTTAAGTCTAATTGCTAGTTTGGTTGTTTTGTTAATGCAAAAAAAGAAAGATATAAAAATCTTTCAATCTTTAGGATTTGAAACCACTGAACTAAAAAAAATATTTTTCAAAATTGGGGTGATGATTACAAGTATTGGGTTAATACTGGGTGTTTGTTTTGGGATTGGATTTACGAAAATGCAAGAGAAATTTCATATACTAAAATTAGGGACTAATCATACTTTTTTTATAAACCACTATCCTGTTAAAATACAAGAATTAGATATTGTGGTGATTATAGTTATAGTTCTCACTTTAGGATGTTTAACATCTTATCTCGTGACCAGTAGAAATATTTTTTACAAATAATTAAGAGGTTGTATAAATCTCTTTTATCTCCTTGATTTTATCTATTATTTTTAAATACTCATTGATTTGGACCAATTCTGATCGATGGGTTTTAATTTGAGGCAAACCTCTTAAATAATTTGAATAATGTCTTCTCATTTCTAAAACACCTAATTTCTCACCTTTCCAATCAATAGATAATTTAAGATGTTTTAACATTATTTCTATTTTCTCGGAAAATTCAGGGTCATTAATTATTTCACCAGAAATTAAATATTTTTTTATTTTTTGAAAAATCCAAGGATTACCTATAGCACCCCGTCCTATCATAATGCCATCAACATTATATTTATCTTTCTTTTCTTGGGCTGTTTTAGGACAACTAACATCACCATTACCAAATACAGGGATATACATTCTGGGGTTCTGTTTTACCTCTCTTATTAAAGTCCAATCTGCATCTCCCTTATACATCTGTTTTCTAGTTCGACCATGAATAGAAATGGCTTGTATCCCAACATCTTGTAACCTTTCAGCTACTTCTACAATATATTTAGTGTTATCATCCCAACCTAAACGTGTTTTAACCGTAACTGGTAAATTGGTAGATTTTACAATCTCTGATGTCATCTTAACCATTTTCGGAATATCTTTTAAAATACCTGCACCCGCACCTTTACAAGCGACTTTTTTTACAGGACAACCATAATTAATATCAATAATGTCTGGATTCACACTACTTGCAATTTTTGTTGCCTCCTTCATAGAATCTATGTCATTACCAAAAATTTGAATTCCAATAGGGCGTTCAAATTCAAAAATATCCAATTTTTGTACACTTTTCTGAGCACTCCGAATTAGTCCTTCCGAAGATATGAATTCTGTAAACATTACATCTGCTCCTCCCTCTTTACACAATTTTCTGAATGGTGGATCACTGACATCCTCCATTGGAGCCAATAACAACGGGAATGTTCCAAGTTCTACATTACCAATTTTTACCATGATTTAAATAGAGTGATTTATTCTACTTCTTTTCTTGTAGAATAATTTATTTTATATGCTTGGGCTTTTCGTAGTTCTTCTTTAATATCAGATACAATTCCCATCTTTACATCTACATCTGCCTTTATTGAAGTCGTTAATAATGGAATCTCTTCCTCTGCACGACTCTCTCTTTCAGCCGCTATAAATGTCTGAATATCTGCCACTGTGGCGTACGAATCATTTAACTGGATCTTTGCTTTCGTTCCAAATTGTTTTTTCCTATTAAGTCCCCTTGGTGCACCAATATAAATATATGACACCAATGATTTTCTTTCTAATTTTTTAACTTCAGTTGCTTGAGGGAGGGTATTATCAACAAGCATTTCTGTTTCACGCATAACAGTCGTTACCATAAAAAAGAATAATAACATAAAAACGATATCAGGTAAAGACGCCGTTGAAATAGGTGGGGTTCCAGATTTTTTCTTTTTTCTAAATTTTGACATAAATTAAAATTCTCCCGGAGGAGCCTCAGAAATCTTCATGGGATACATTTTTCGAATCTCCCGTTGTTTATCTTTAGCTAACTCCGTATAGTTTAAATTATATTTTTTTATTGCAGCCTCATTTCGTAATTCATTATATGCTGCCGTTAATTCATTTTGTACGGCAATATACATCTCATAAGATGTTCCTCTACTATTTACTAATGATACTATTGCTTTTTCTGGACTATCAGACAAAGATGGATTTTTACCATTATTATCAACAAATTCCCTAACTCCATTTTTTAAATCCTGAATACTCATCTCTTCTTCCTCCACCAACAACTTATCTTGTTTATTTACATAAACTTCATAAATATTTCTAGCATTTCCTTGCATATCTTCTGGTTCTTGTTCTTCAGCAGTGGGTGGTAATTTTCTGGCTATACCTGTATCCACATCCATTGTAGTTGTTACTAAAAAAAATATTAATAACAAAAATGCTATATCTGCCATAGATCCGGCATTAATTTCTGGAGTTGACCTATTACTTCTTGCCATTTTTAAATAGTTTGTGTAAAAACTCACTATATACAACAACTCCAATAGTTGTTAGTGATAATATATAAAACATAATTAAGGCTCCCCCCACTATTTTAGAGAGTTGAGGTGATATTAATGATCCATTTGTGTTGCTGAAGTTTGGAAGAACTTCATTGTTTGCGATTAAATATGAAATCCCAAAAACAATTAATAAAATAAATAAAGGGAATAACATTTTTGTGATTTTTTTAGGGTTAGTTCTCATTTGAAGAATTGGAGAAATGAGACACGCTACAACTGTCATTATTATCATCACATATGTTAAAATAAGGCCAAAATCCGTCATTGTATTTTAAATTTTATCAATTATTTATTAGCTAATATATCCACTAAGGCGATTGAAGCATCTTCCATTTTATTTACAATATCGTCTATCTTCGATACTATATAATTATAAAACACTTGTAATATAATTGCCACAATTAAACCAAATACCGTCGTTAATAATGCAACCTTAATACCTCCCGCCACTAAAGATGGTGAAATGTCTCCCGCCGCCTCAATAGCATCAAATGCACCAATCATACCAATTACTGTTCCCATGAAACCCAACATCGGTGCCAGTGCTATAAATAAAGAAATCCATGTGGTTCCTCGTTCCAAAAGTCCCATCTGAACAGAACCATAAGCTACAATTGATTTCTCAACCGCGTCTACTCCCTTATTTGACCGTTCGAGTCCCTGATAAAAAATACTTGCAATAGGTCCGGGAGTATTTCTACAGATTTCTTTTGCAGTTTCCACACCATCTTTTCCCCCCTTATCCAAGGCCGCTTTAATAGAGCTCAATAACTCCTCATGATTAGTTGCTCCTGCTGCATGTAAATACAAAATACGTTCTATACATAAAGCTAGTCCTAGGATTAAAGTTAATAGAACAATTCCCATAAAACCTGCACCCCCCTCAATAAATTTAGTTTTTAGGATTTGATGAAAAGATGGGGACGATTGAGGTTCCTCCACCTCCTCAACAACAGATGTTTCAGTTTGTATGATTTCTTCTGTTTGTGTTTCCATACTGTCCACAGTTTCAATAGAAGTACTATCTATGATTTCATCCGTTTGAGCGAGAAGAGTTGGCAAGTTTATAAATAAACAGGTGAAAAGTAAAAATCTAGCTGTCATTGTATTCATTTTAATTAGTTTTATTTTTATAATTACATGATTTTATTGCGGAGAGAAAGGGATTCGAACCCCCGATATGTTGTCCATATACACGCTTTCCAAGCGTGCGCCTTAAGCCACTCGGCCACCTCTCCAATCCACATCCACATAAATCATTAGCAACGAAATTACAAAAAAAAACAAAACACCTTATAAATATCTTATCATTATGTTTTTGTAAAAAAAACCCGATCAATATTTTTGTTTGTAATTAATGCTAATTCTTCTTGAGTAACTCCCTTGATTTGACATAGTTTTTCAATGACGTAAGTCAAATATTTAGGTTCATTTCTTTTACCTCTTAATGGGTGAGGAGTGAGATACGGAGCATCTGTTTCTAATAAAATATGTTTTAGATCTATATTTTTTAATACCAGATCCAAATTTGAATTTTTGAAAGTTAAAACTCCACCAATACCCAATAAAAATCCTAACTGAATTATTTTATCTGCCTGCTCCTCTGTACCTGAAAAACAATGAAAAACTCCACTTATTAAACCCTGTTCTTGTTCCAGGATTTCATATATTTCATCAAATGCATTTCTACAGTGAATGACTATAGGGAGATTATGTTTTTGAGCCCACTTAATCTGAATTCTAAATGCCTCTTTCTGCTGCTGCAAAAATTTAGTTTCCCAATATAGGTCAATACCAAT
>Ga0163179_10002384_pt1 | contig 13134 bp, 14 predicted proteins | sample AtlANTMetagenome_FD_109643 | JGI IMG/M metagenome (GOLD analysis project Ga0163179, IMG submission 109643) | Marine eukaryotic phytoplankton communities from the Atlantic Ocean - Atlantic ANT 2 Metagenome | ecosystem: Environmental > Aquatic > Marine > Oceanic | place: North Atlantic Ocean...
CAACGATTGGCAACTTCACATCGAAGGGTGTCTCGCAGAATATGCGGTAGCAAAGCTATTTGGGATAGGCGATTATGATGGAAAGGTTGGAGATTTATCCTCTGGAGATGTAGGGCGTTTGGAAGTACGTTCCAGTACCTATTCCAAGGCCCAATTGGTAGTTCATCCAGAGGATCCTGATGATTCGGCCTTTATTTTAGTCCGAGGAGTGAATGGGGCCTACTGGATTGAGGGTTGGATGTTGGGTAAGGATGCAAAAAAGAAGGAATATTGGAAGGAGATTCAGAATAATGGGAGGCCTGCCTATTTTGTGGACTATTTTGAGTTGAAGGACATGAAGATTTTGCTGGAAACAGTAAACGAATATGTATTTTAGAGGATTTATGGGGAATAGGAACTCTGGAAGAAGGCCCTGGTCCACCTTTGAGAATGAATTTGAGGATTTTACAGGCCAGAAGTTTGGAAGATGGACGGTTATTGAGAGAGTTGACAATAATATTTACAAACAGATTGTATGGAAGTGTGTCTGTGAGTGCGGTTGGTTCCGTGATGTGGTTGGTGGTAATTTAAAGAATGGCAAATCTCAGTCCTGTGGGTGTTTGGCAGCAGAAAAAATGAGCACACGCATGAAACGTCAATGGTCCGAAGGTAAGTTTGACCATATTCATGATAAGTCAAATAGAAGAAAGCGTAAGTTGCCCGATTCGGAGAGTTGACTCTGTACGTCAGAGGACTTGACTCTTTTTTGAGGTGATTGTCCGCTTGTAAAAGAACTCCTCCTGAGCTCCCCCTAAAAATCGCGTCACCTATCTAGTTACTACCCCTTTTTATGGCCCTGATAAGGATGATCCATGGATGCTGAGAAGTATTATGACTTAATTGCTGAATATTATGATGCCCGAGTTGAGAGAGAAGTGTTGACGCTTGCGGAAGATCGCTCCTTGCTTGAATATTTGGGAGTTGACTCAAAAATGCGGGTACTTGACGCTGGCTGTGGAACCGGAATGTTGTTGGATCGGTTGGAGCCGTCCGTATCGGAGGCCTTGGATTATGTGGGATATGATGTGTCCGTGGGAATGGTGGAACAGTTTAAAAAGAAATGGCCTAAAAAACGCGTCACTCATATGTCTGTCACTTCTCAAGATGAACACATTGAATTGCTCAATGGATTTGATTTGGTTTTGTCCCTGTATACTGTTCTGAATTGTCTAAAGTCCATGGGAGATATCTCTATTGCTGTGCGAAATCTCTGGGCCTGTGTAAAACCAGGAGGAAGAATGGTTCTTGTTTGCTATGGAACGGTTTATCCAGAAGAACGTAAAACAAGTTCCGAAAACCTGTTTAAGGATATTGTGCCTCATTGCAATACTCTTGTTCCAAGTCCTAGAAACTGGAGGTTGCTTCTAGAAAACTTACAGTATCTGGATCGACTTCAGATTATCCCCTTCAGTGAAGATGTTTTGAAAACATTGAGAAATAAAAATTATGGAGGAACTCTTGGAAGAGAGATAACCTATGAGAATTGTTATGAATTATTGCAAATACAAATGCGATCCTTGCAACAACCTTTTCTTAAAAAGACAAAATGGAAAGTACGAACCGATGTACATCCAAACCACAGATGCGATTACTTGATATGCGATCTCCACAAAGAACTCCTTACTTAAACTATCGTAAGGAGAAATAGAGATGCCTAGAGCGAAAACTGGTAATAATGTTTTTGATGAGGCCTTACAACGGATGGTGTCTATTTATGAAGAAGGCCACCGTGTAGTTGTTAGTTTCTCAACAGGTAAGGATTCAACAGTATTGTTGGAAACTTGTATTATTGCGGCCCAAATGACAGGACGTTTACCTGTGGACGTGGTTCTAAGGGATGAAGAGTTGATGTTTCCTGGAACTTATGAGTTTGCTGAACGTGTTGCACAACGTCCGGAAGTCAATATGGTTTGGATTGTTGCAAATAATCCAATAGTAAATGTCTACGATAGGGCCAACCCTTATTTTTGGGTAATGGACCCTGAACTGGATTCAAGTGAATGGATGCGAGAGGCCCCAAGTTGGGCCACAAAGATAACAGAGCAAAATATTGATTCAATGACGCACCCCGATCGGTTTCCTCCTGATTCAGATAAGAAACTTTATGCTGCAATTGGACTAAGAACTGATGAATCCAGATATCGACTTTATGGACTATTTACTTCTGGAGGATACATAACCCGTGAGAATCGACATGGTGTGGCGAATGTTCGTCCGATTTACGATTGGACAAATAAGGATGTCTGGAAGTTTATCAAGGAGTTCAATCTGGACTACAATCGGGCCTATGATGTGATGATGAGAAATAGAGTATCCCTACCAATTATGAGAATTGGACCTCCTACAATGAATCCTTATGGAATCGAAACTCTGCAGATGGCCTCTGCTGCATGGCCTCAGTGGTTTGATAAGGCCTGTACCCGAATAAAAGGGTTGAGAACAGGAGTTAAGTTTGGGCTACATGCACTGACACCAACAAGAAAGTATGGAGAGACATGGGAAGAGTGTTTTCATCGCACCTGTGTGGATGAGGCCCCTCAATGGATTGCAGATCGTTCTTTGAAGGCCAAGGAGATTTATATGCGGAGACACGCAAAACATGCTTCCACCCCGTTTCCTGAAGTACATCCGTGTATGAGTTGTACTGGAAATACGGCAAGTTGGAAGAAGCTAACCTTGTCTATGTATAACGGAGATCCGATATCTTCTAAGGTTTCTTTCTTGCCTTTGGTTGATCCTGATTTTTTTAGACCTGGTGCCGGTAAATGGGTTGGCAAGCCAACTTTTTAGTGATTTTTTCCTAATTTTTGTTTAAAAACTTTCAATTAAACATTACACCTTTTGAAAAGGACTTCATGTCGATTGCCACAGATCCTGTTTCAACCTCTGAAACAAAGAAAGTCAATACAACACCATCTGAAACTCAACAGCGTGTTTCGGATAAGGTAAAAAAGAAGGGCAAGAGGACAGTTGCCAAGAAAAATAAGATGCTTTCAACCCTGGAAGTCTCCTATTTTCCCGTCAATGATATTTTGCCAAACGAATGGAATCCGAATCGACAGAGTGATCACGATTTTGAGTTGCTACTCAAGTCCATGTCAGAGGATGGTTTCACTCAACCACTTGTTTGTATCAGAACAGAAGAAGGAAGGATTAAGATTGTTGATGGAGAGCACCGTTGGAGAGCGGCCAATACACTAGGGTTTGAAGAAGTTCCTGTTGTAGTTACGCCAATGACAGAAGAACAGGCCAAGATTGCAACTTTGCGACATAATCGGGCCAGGGGTTCAGAAGATATAGAATTGACAGCAGAATTGCTAAGGGATTTAGAAAAAGTAGGGGCCTTGGATTGGGCACAGGATTCCTTGATGCTGGATGATATAGAAATCAATAAACTTTTGGAGGATGTACCTGCACCAGAGGCCCTAGCAGGAGAGGATTGGTCCGAGGCCTGGGAGCCATCAAATGATCGTAATCTTGATGATAAGGAGGACGTTGAAGTCACTACTGAAACCAGGGAAATAGATTCCAGTGGAGGAGGCACCGTAGCAGCGGCATCTTCAATTGCAGCAGTAGAACGTCAACGTGAGCGGGAAAAACAACTTGCTGAAGCAAAAACTGCAGAAGAAAGGCAGGCCTTGCGAAAAGATCACGATATTTTTAGACTCTATCTCACCTTCACAGGGGATGAGGCCACAGTTGTGAAAACAGTTCTGGGTAATCGTGCAGCAGAAAAAGTAATTGAATTGTGTCAATCAGTTTATCAGGAGGAAGGAGAAAGTTGATTCATGCCAAATAATTCTGTTCCTGTCGAGTTAATTGGAAGGATGAAGCTACGATGGGAGTCCGGTGACCGGACAGAAGATATTTCTAGAGAGTTGAAGGTTCATGCTTCAACAATACGTCAATACGCAAAGAAGAATTCTTGGATCAGAAGTTCCAAGAAACATGAAGTTGTTTCTGAGATAGAGCGAACTGAGAAAGAAACAATGATTGCAGATAAGGTAGAGCGTTCTGTTCATGAGACAGAAAACTTTATTCAGGACTCTGAGCGTATGAGAGTGATGGTTCTGAACTTTCAGACAAGATTGCTTAGAAATCGGGATAAGGATACGAATGAAATCTTGCTGGAAAAAAGTGAGGCCGAGTTGGTTTTTCAATATTTGAAGTGTTGTAAGATAACAATGGAAACCCTGTCCTTATCATATTTGGGTAAACGTAAGGCTCTTGGGATGGATGATGCACTGCGTGAAGATGCAACTGTTCTTCCTTGGGAGGATTGATGCCACTTACTGATGCACAGAGGATGATTTCTGGTTCAGATACCCGTTTCAAGGTTGTGGCAGCAGGACGCAGATTTGGGAAAACATATCTTTCAATGTCCCAGATGGCCCGTGTTGCACGTTATCCTTTTTCTCATGTCTGGTATGTAACCACTACTTATTCTGCGGCCAAGAATATCATGTGGTCCGTATTGAAGGAAAAGCTACAGAAGATTGGGTGGGCCAAGACATTTCATGAGGTTGCACTTCAGGCCACACTGATAAATGGATCTGTTATTTCTTTGAAGGGGGCCAATAATCCTGATTCTTTGCGTGGAATTGGTTTGGACTATCTTGTTCTTGATGAAGCAGCCTATGTGGAAGAGCGAGTATGGACTGAAGTGTTGCGTCCTACTTTATCGGATCGTGGTGGTGGGGCCTTGTTTATATCAAGTCCTTCAGGCCGAAACTGGTTTTATGATATATGGGCCATGGCCTATGAGGGAGAGGAAGAGGATTGGGAGTCCTGGCAATTTTCTACACTAGAAGGAGGCAACGTTCCTCCAGAAGAAGTTGAGTCGGCCCGTAGAAGTCTAGATGCAAGGACATTTGAACAAGAATATGAGGCCCAGTTTGTAACCTACACTGGTTTAGTATATTATGGGTTTAAGTTTGAAGAATCTGTTGTGGATCGGCCTTATGATCCTACAGAACCTGTTTACATAGGAATGGATTTTAATATTGATCCAATGACAGCAACAGTGTTTCAAATTGATGAAAATGATGGCACACTATTTTTGGTGGACGAAGTAGAGATTTTTGGATCCAATACTGATGAAATGGCAGAAGAGATTCTTTCTAGATATCCTGAACAAATGATCACAGTATACCCTGATCCGGCCTGTGTTCAGACAAGAACCTCTGCAGGAGGAAGAACGGATCTTTCCATTTTGCAGAACTATGGCTTTAAGTGTAAGTTTCGTAGGAAACACCCTTTAATTCGGGATCGCATCAATGCTGTCAACTCTCGCTTGTGCAGTGCAGATGGGGATCGCTATTTGTTTGTGCATAAGAAATGCAAGAGGGTTATCAATGCACTTGAAAAACATTCTTATAAGCGAGGAACGAACCTTCCTGAAAAGGGTGGTGATAATGATCTTTCTCATATGACGGACTCTATTGGGTATCTTGTAGAATATCTTTATCCTGTGAATCGCCAAGAAGTGCAGTTGGCCCCTATCCATGGACTGTAACTAATGTATTACTATAACAATTACAATTACTCTGCTATTCCCCGCTTTAATTCAGAACATCCTGAATATCAGGATTACTTGAAATTATGGAGTAAATGTAGGGATTGTTTTAGAGGTGAAGAGGCCGTAAAAGATGGCAATCAAAAGTACCTTCCCTATCTTTCGATGCAGGATGCAGGGGATTATTACAGTTACAAATCCAGAGCAATTTTTCTCAATACAATGAGAAGAACAATCAATGGATTGGTGGGGGCCTCTATTCGTAAAACTCCACTAATCAAGGTTCCTCCAAAGATGGAATCCTACCTGAATGATATCAACATGAATGGCATGTCCTTCATGGAGTTTCTTCAGTTTTTGATTACAGAGATTTTAATTACAGGAAGAGTAAATGTAGTTGTGGATCGGGATGGGGATTCCAGATGTTACCTTACATATTACACTGCAGAATCAGGAATAAATTGGAGATTAGACAAGGGATCTCCTCACATGGCCTGTTTTGTAGAGCAAGTAAATTATACAGATGATGGGTTTTCTCATTCGATGCAGGAACAATACAGGGTTTATGATTATGATGAAGATGGGAATGTCCGTGTAAAGGTTGCAATCAAGAAAAGGCCAGATGATGAGGAACGCAATAATTTAGCAGAGGAAGGGGAAGAGGAACAAAAGACAGACTTTGAAATAGTTTATGAAACAATCCCAACTATTCGTGGACAAGCGATGAAGGAATTTCCTGTTTTTGCATTCAATGCAATTGGAATGGGATTGGATAGTTTGTGTCCTCCTCCTCTTTTGGATTTAGCTAATATCTCAATATCACATTATAGAACCTCTGCAGATTTGGAAAATGGCAGACACTTCACATCTTTACCACAACCTTATTTGACAGGTGTGGACCCTGATGAATTCCAGCATGGATTAAGGATTGGCGGAAATACCGCAATCATTGTACCTAATGAAAATGCACGTTTTGGATATTTAGAGTTCAATGGTGCAGGTTTGGGTTCCCTGGAAAATGCTCTTAGAGAAAAAGAAGAGATGATGGCAGTAGTTGGGGCCAGGATGATGGATGGCAAGAAAGGAGTAGAAAGCGCAGAGGCTTCACGGATTCGTCAAAATGTTGAAACTTCTGTACTCTCACATATAGTGGTCACTCTTGAAAACGGATTGAAAAAAGTCCTCAAGTTCATGACACGTTGGGAAGGATTGGACGATTCAGATGTTCAACTTGAACTGAATATGGACTTTATTGATGTAAGAATCCCACATCAGGAGATTATCTCGCTGGTTCAGGCCTATCAAATGGGGGGCATTTCGATGGATACATTATTGTATAATCTGAAACACGGTGAGGTAATTCCAGATGATGTCAGTATTGAAGATGAACGTGAAAAAATAGAGATGGATCATGGCCCAACAAGAAGTCCCGAACAAGACAGAAGCGTTGTCCTTGAAGATTCTGAACCCGAAGAATTACGAAAATCTCTCTCTCTTTCAGGAAGAGGTGATTGATAGGGTATTGGACCACCACATACTATCTGTCCGTTATTCCTTTTATGTTGCAGCAGAAATAGCAACACTCTTGAAAGCATTTCAGGATGGTCTAGTAAATTTGGTCCTTCTAGATTTTCAGAAAAACAAAAAGGCAAATTCCAGAGAAAGGGTCATTACCTTTAACAAAAATCTAGATGAATCTATAAAGGCGTTTACTTCCAAGTTGGATCTTTTTCTAGCAAAACAAATTCTGGTAATCAATGAAAAGGAAAAGAGTTTTTTAGAAAAGAACTTTGGAATACCAGAAGGCGAAACAAAGCAGAGTATTGTAACTGCAACTGTAATGTCAGTTCCGCATTATCAGGCCTCACGATTATTGATTCAAAATATGCAGATGGAATCCTCTTCTGTCTATAATGCTTCAATGACCTATGGGGAAAGGGAGTTTGTTTTAATTGACAGATTCCGTGGTACGAGGCCTTTTAACTTTAAGGATAATATCTTTACAGTATTCAAGAATCGCTTCAATGCGTTTTCCAGAACTTTGGTCCTAGAACAAATTGCAAAAACTCGACTACATTTTTATTCTGCTATTTCAAAAGATTTTGTTTCTTTCTCCAATATCTCTCCATTCGGGTCCACTGGACTACCGAATCTATATTCATATAAAGGGTATGAACTTATTGTGGGAAAGGATCAATATAAGGGGCCACTTGAAACCTACGGTTCAACGAAAACTCCGATACCATTTGTTGGAACTAAGTATTTTAATGCGGTAACCTTAAATAACTGGTTCAAGAACAAGCCAGAGAATTATCAGCGCAGAATATTAGGAGATAAAAAACTAAAATTGTTTAAGAAAGGAGGTTTTGCAAGAGGCCAGATTTTTGATTTTAGGAATTCTAATTTTTCTTATTTTAGCTTATAAATATGGGTGTTCTCGACTTTCTTGAATACAAGAAGGGATTTGATCCTGTACGAGAATCAATTATTTTAGTAAACAAGTTACTAAACAATGGTTGTGGAATTAAGGATTTTAAAACTCCAGAACGTGCAGCAGAGGTCATCAATTATTTAACCCCAATGCTTTCTTTTGTTTCAGGACAACCATATTTTGGGGCCTGTATTGTCAGAGAAAGCTCAGTAAATGTTTTTACATTCAATAGGCCTTTATCTGAAGAGGCCGAAGAAGCACTTTTAGCGAGGAGCAGAAGTTTATGGAATCAGAAGGTACAAGAGGAGAGGCGTCAGAGACAGCCATGGAGACAAAATCAGAAGTACAGGAAGAAGGACAAAAAATCGACTTGGGTTCATCGGAGTCATTCAGCAGAGAAGAAGTAGAGCAAATAGTTTCCAATGCAATTGAAAATAAAATTTCTGGTTTAAAGTCCAATAACTATGCACTCAAGGATGAGAAACTAAAGGCCCAGAAAAAGGCGAAGGAGCTAGAAAGTGTATTGAGTGAATTAGGAGGAGAGGATTCTCTTCATCAGTTATTAGATTTAAAACAAAAAATTGAGAAAGATGAGGAGTTGCGTCTTTTCACCAATGGAGATCGTGAAAAATATAATGAGCGTATTCTGAGTCGAGCAAGACAGGATCACTCCAATCAAATGAAAAGAATCCAGGAAGATCTAAATAACTGGAAAACTCAGGCAGAACAATCCCAATCAAAATTTCAACAAAGAGAAATTGAGAAGTCCATTGTAGATGGATGTGCAGAATCAGGAGTCAATCCTCGTTTGTATCGTGCAATGTCTGCACAGATCAAGGATGATGTTGTTTTTGATGATGAGACAGGGAAGATCCTTGTCCGTGATGGAGAAGGAGTTCGTTATGGGACCAACGGTCAACCAATGGAAGTTCGTGAATTGATTGAGATGATGCGGGAAGAACAACCTGAATTGTTTCTCCAATCCACAGGTGGCGGGGCCACCGGAACAACTTCTAACTTCAGAAGGGCAACAGGAGTCAGTGCAGAAGATATGAGGAATATGCCTGTTGCTGAATATGCACGTTTACGAAAGGAGGGGGTGATCCGTTAATTTATTTATTGACTTGCTGAAAAGTCGAACTAGAATTTATGAAAACTCTTCCAGAGGAAGAGAAAAAATTAGTTTTGCTCTAGGAGAGCCTGCTACTTACTTTTTTGTTTTTAGGGGCCTCCTGAAGTTGGAGAGATCCCCACCTTTTGATCCCTTCAATGGAAAGGCAAAACTATGTCTGTTACCTCTACCAATTTCGCTGGTAATCAAAATACCTTCCTGACTCCCGATGTTATTGCACGGGAAGCCCTACTAATTCTTGAAGACAACATCGTTGCTCCAACAATGATGAACACTTCTGCAACCGCAGATTATACTGGGGCCAGAGTCGGAGATACCATTCGTATCCGAAGACCCGCCTTCTTTGGTGTAGATGAGTATGATCGTGGATCAAACTCTGGAAACATCAAAATTCAAAATGCTGTTGAAAACAGTGTTGATCTCAAGATTGAAAAGCAATTTGATGTATCCTTTGAAGTATCTTCCAAGGAACTTGCAATGAGTGTGGATGAGTTCAATGATCGACTTTTGCGACCTGCAATGGTGGCAATTGCTCAGAAGATTGATACTTATGCACTAAGTAAGGTAAAAACTCTTGGTGGATTTTTTGGACCAGATTCAGGGTCAAACACAGACCTTACTGCCCCAGATAGCCTAACCGAAATTGCTGCAATTGTTGAAAAGATGAATACTCAGCGGATTCCTGTCACAGGACGAAAGCTAGTTGTTTCTCCAAAGATGCAATCAGCACTGTATGGAATTACTGAGTTTGTTCGTGCAGACATCCGAGGTTCAGCAATTTCACCAATTGAAGAGGCCTCACTAGGACGCTTCATGGGATTGGACACTGTAATGTCTCAGAACCTTCCTTCTCATACAGTTGGTACTGTTCTTTCTGCAGCAAATGCAACAAAGAAGGCTGTTGTGATGAAGGGCACAACCTATACAGAAGGGGTTTCTGTTATTACAGTAGATGAAAGTTCTTTATCAGGGACTGTAGTTGAGGGAGATACTATCTCAATAACCTATGCAGATGGTGTTGTTCGGGATCACTCTGTAATTGGTGCAACAAAAACTGCATCAGGAAATGAGATTACAGATGTTTCAATTAATCCTGGATTATATGCAATTGATGTTGCTGCAGTAAATGGCGCTGCTGCTGTTGTGGTTGCAGATGATGCAGTTGCAGAAATCAGAGGGAACTCTGGTGCAGTAGACACATACGATGTTTGTGCAGCATTCCACCCTGATGCGTTCCAGTTGGTGTTTGTTCCACAACCTAATCCTATGGGTCCAGGGACTAATGCTTCTACTGTCAACTACAAGGGCATGTCTATGCGTGTTCTACAGAGTTACGATCACGAAAAGAAGCGGGATCTAATTTCTGTGGATTGTCTAGTAGGTGCAGCAGCAGTTGATGGAAGACTTGGTGTAAAGATTACTTCTGCTTAATCTTTCTTTTAATCGGCCCCTACGGGGGCCAGCATAAAGGATTCTATGGAGTGGGTTACTCTTTATCAAAAAAATGGGGACGAAGTTAAGGTCCCTGCTGGAAAAGTAGAAATGTATTGTGATGGTAATGGATGGTCTAAAACAAAGCCTTCAAAATCCTCCCCTACAAAACCAAAAACTGAATCAAAGGTTGGGTAATGGCTCTGGATGCTACAGTCAAAGGTGCTAGTTCAAACTCTTTTGCAACTGTGGCAAATGCCAATGATTATTTTGCAGACCGTCTAGGTGCAAGTTCCTGGAATTCAATTGGAGATGAGATCCTGACGTTGACAGGAAGTGCGAGTATTTCTGGAGTTTACAGCACTGTTGATGATCAAACAGTGGTGACAGTTGGAGGAGTAACTGATCCAACTCCAAATCTTGCAATAGGTCATTCGATTCAGATCACAACAAATGTGGCAGGAGCGAGTGGAACTTTCTTCATTAATCGGATCCCATCTTCAGGGTCTTTTCAGTATACAGTTTCAGGGAATCAATCATCTGTTTCTTCAATCAGTTATTTGGATCGTTCTGGTTCAGGAGACAAGGCAAGCGCATTGATCATGGCAACTCGCTATCTGGATCAGTTGATTTACCGAGGTGAACGAACAACAACCACTCAGGCCTTGAGTTTCCCTAGAAGGTTTCTTCCTGATCCTGATGCTGCTGCAACTTACATTGCAATGGAGTTACGGTTACGTTCTGATTACTTTGATGAACAAGTGATTCCAAATCGTGTCAAGTTTGCAACCTATGAATTAGCCTTACGTTTATTGGGAGATACTGAATTACTGGGTGACCCAGGAGTTCGTCAGTTTGAAAGTGTTCAGATTGATGGAGTATTGAAGGTGGATTTCAATAAAAATGCGTTGAGTAGACCTTTGGATAGAAACATTACCAATTTCATTGGACCCCTGTTGGAGTCAGGAAGTGCAATGGCAATGAAACTGAGAAGATAATGTCCTTCAATAATGAAATGGTGAATCTGGTTCTCAAGGTTTTTGACAATTCCTTGATTACAGGCATCACAGTAAGCATTGATGGAGTTTATCGTAAGGTGACAACAGGCACATATAGTCCTGCAACAGGCTCAATCAGTAAAACGGTAGAGGAAATTCCTGTAAAGCTAATCAAAAGAAATGAGACAGGGTTGTCTAAATCTGGAGATGATTCAAAAGAGTCACTTACCGACTCAGGGTCTACAGGAGAGGGTTCTGAATACTTGGAGTTTATGGTTGCTCCAGTTTCAGGAGTTATTCCTTCACAAGGAATTGATGATGAGTTGGTAATTGGTGATAAGGTGTACAAGGTTGCAAGTGTACGTTCCAGGAATCTAGGGCCAGATCGTTTGGTTTATCAAATTAAGGCGATAGGTTAATGGCAACAATTCGACAGAGGATGCGGAAGTCGAGTATTACCGCAAACTTCAAGGAAGTGGGTGATGTGATTCGGAAGGATATGGTGGATCACTTTGCAGATGCAGTAGAAGGGGCTTTTACTGAGATTGTTGCAGGCACCCCAAAAGATACAGGATATGCAAGATATCACTGGGAGATTTTACATGAAGGCGTTCAGGCCAAACCTCCTGCTGATCCTGCTGGCAAAAGAGCAGGTATGCAATATCCTGGAGTTTCAGAGATTGTTGCACATAACAAGGATTTCTTTGCTTATTTGAGAAGAAGTAATTTTGAGAATAATTTCCGTTTCTTCAATAATGCACCTTACATTGGGATGTTGGAGAAGGGATACAGTTCTAAAAATCGTGATTTTACAAAAAGGGCGTTGGTTCGTTTGAGAGCGGCCCTGCAACAGAGCATGAAGAAGCGCAGATCTGTAAAAAAGAAGTGAGGTCTTTTGACAACAGTTGAATTAGAAATCTTGGATCACCTAAATACAAACTGGAACCTGAGTCCTACAATTTCATGGGCCTATTCCAATGTGGTATTTACTTACAGGGCAGATCAAGAATATCTGATTCCAACAATGACCACACTGAACTCAGAGATCTTGGAGGTCCCTGCAGAATCTGGTGCAATCCGAGTGGACTACTCTTTAGGCCTGAATCTTCTCTTGATAGAGAATACAGGTATGAGTTCGGCCAAGACTTATACGGATAAGTTGCGGACAATTTTTCACAAGAAGAACATCCAGACGAGTTCACACTTGTATAATTTTTTGGTGCTGGAAGTGGAGCAGGGTTTTAGTTCAGGAGCACATTTTGAATTACCTGTGTCCATACAATTTTTTATTTTCTCTAATTAGATAAGGAGTATTCATGGCCTTACCAACGACCCTTAATCGTAGTAGATCGTCCCTTGTATTCTTGAAGGCGGAAACAGTTTCAGGGACTATTGCTGCTCATCCTGCATCAGCAGATCGTTTTGATTTAACGACTCCTCCTGTTATTGGACAGGCAGGTAACTACACAGACACTTCAGAGATTGGTCCAGAATTGATCACAACAGATCGGATTCTGAACTATATGGATTATTCCAGTTTTGATTTTGAATTCTATGCAAAACCTCCAGGTGGAGTAACAGACACAGC
>Ga0163179_10002385_pt1 | contig 13132 bp, 1 predicted proteins | sample AtlANTMetagenome_FD_109643 | JGI IMG/M metagenome (GOLD analysis project Ga0163179, IMG submission 109643) | Marine eukaryotic phytoplankton communities from the Atlantic Ocean - Atlantic ANT 2 Metagenome | ecosystem: Environmental > Aquatic > Marine > Oceanic | place: North Atlantic Ocean...
ATGATGGCGTCACGGTAGAGTTTTGGTTAAAGACCGGTTCATTTACTGAAGCTCTTACTCAAAAACAGGTGGTTTTTGACATGTGGAATCAAAACGCTACCACTGCTGACGATTATGGTCGCATTACAATTGAACTTACAGGTTCGAGTGATGCCGAGACAGGCATAACAAAAACACAAAGACCATTTTTGCTAACTGTACAATCTGGCGCCAGCACAGTAAAAAATTATTTAAGCTTGGGTAGTTCATCTATTCACGATACTATGGGTGATTGGAATCATTATGCAATTACAATGCACAATAGTGCCTCTAATTTTATAACTCATCTTTATGTCAATGGTAGATTATCAGATACTGCAAATAGAGTCGCTTATGATTTAAGCACCAGTACACCCCACGCTGCCCGGGCATGGCCCCGAGCAATCGATGCACACTATTCATCCTCCGCAAACCTGCAAGGCTGGTGGAGATTCAACAAGAATGACACAGCCGGGCTGCTTGATATGACGGATAGCAGCGGCAATGGAAACGACGGTACTTCTGTCGATTTTATACCAACCCTTAATACAACACACTATCCTAGTAAATATGTGCAGTCTGGTGAAGCTAGCGCCCAATGGGATGGTACCAACGACAGAGTTGTTATTGGTTCCGCAGAATTATGGAATGGTCTTATAGGAAACGATCCATATAAACCTTCGACCCAGCAAATGACACTTGCTGCTTGGGTAAGAAAAACAGCTGCAGATGCCACCCCTGCAGAGTCTATAATTTTTGACTTTGGACTCGCTGATATAAGATTATTCGTCAATAATGATGAAAAAATTATTTTCTCCGCGCGCTGGGGTCCTGAAACGGTGACGGGTGACACCGGTGAGCTTGTACAATGGAAAACATCAACTGGTGCAATTGACATCAATGCGTGGTACCACATAGCACTGACTTACGATGTTAGTAGCCCGTCTAATGCGCCAATACTTTATGTTAACGGACAAGTAAAAAATTGGGAAGTCGAGGGAACACCTACCGGAGTTTTTGATGGAATCAGAATAACAGATTGTTATATCGGTGGAAACAATTCCGAAACCAGTAGGCGGTGGGAAGGACAACTAGCAGACTGTGCAATCTGGAATTCAATACTATCAGAGGACGAAATACAGTCAATATATTCCGCAGTAACACTTACAAGTACAACATACACGGTTGGTGAATTGGAACCAAAAGAAACTATTGGTAGAATTGGGGCGCTTCAAACCAGCCCTGTGGGCTCAGACACGCCAGCCGGCGCCGGGCGATTAAGTGGCTCCATGGATGAGTTTAGGTATTGGAAAGTAAAAAGAACAGGAAAACAAATAGGAAGAAACTGGAACGATCAAGTCCGCGGAGGAGCCAATACGGATGTATCAAATACAACTTTAGGAGTTTACTATAAATTTAATGAAGGAATAACTGGAGATTCAGCGATTGACAGTATAATACTAGATTACGCAGGAAGGGCAACCAATGGTTCTTGGACAGGATACTCTTCCGAGGCAAGGCACACTGGATCTGCGATAGTTTCGTCTAGTGCTGCAACAAAAGAATTTTTAGATCCAATTATTAGACCCAGTCACCCAGATGTTGAATTATTAAAATCTGAACTTATCACTTCTGGTACTTCCCACGATTATAACAATAACGCATCTCTTATATCCTTGGTCCCGGGATGGATTCAAGACGAAGAGGCTGAAAATGAAAATTCAGATTTGAGATATATTGCGCATATAATGGGGGCATATTTTGATAAGCTTTACTTACAAATATCAGATCTGCCCAAACTTAGACACTTGAACTATGTTAGTAGTTCTCATAAACCTGTACATTTTGCTCATCACTTACCTCAATCTTTGGGATTATACTCGCCTGAATTATTTATTGAGTCTACAGTTCTAGAGAAATTTGTGGACAGAAATGATGAAATGTTGTTTGAAGATAGTTTAAATAATACTAAAAATTTAATCTATCAAAATTTATACAATAATCTTGTTAATATTTTCAAAAGCAAAGGAACTGAACAATCTATAAGAAATGTTTTTAGATGTTTTAATATTGCGGATAACGTACTTTCAGTCAACATCAACACAAACAACGAAGAATTTTTGCTGAAAAACAACCTCAAGTTAAACTTATTAAAGAAAAATGTCATAGATTTTAGTCATCCCGATAACACCAGAGGAGTTATCTATCAGGCTTCCTCATCTTTAGATGGAATGAATAATGCTGATGCCTCTGGCTCAATAAATGGTTTTCCAGAACAATTTCCATATGGATTTACATATGAATCAAGAATTATTTTTCCAGACTATACAAAACATATGTCTAGGTTGACTAGAGATAAAACTTTTAATCAAGTATCTCTTTTTGGAATGGTAACAGTAGACAAGACATCGATAACTAAAAAAACTGGTGCTGATACATCATTTGAGAGTGCTGCAGATGACGTATGCAACTTTAGAGTATATGCGATTAGAGAGTCTGAAGGCTCTAAAAATGCATATTTTAAATTAACCTCATCTTTTCCAGAAGCTGAGCTTCCTAGTGGTGTTGATATCGCCGGAATTAACTTAACAAGTTCTGTTTTTCATAACGTATATGACGATGAGCCATGGCACTTTTCGATAAGAGTTAAACCAAAAAATTATCCAAGATCATATCTTATTCTTACTGGCTCTGATTCTGCTACAGCGACGTCTCCAGTAGAAACATATGATGTAATATTTACAGGAATAAACCCCAAGACCGCAGATATTAGAGATGTATTTACTCTTTCTCAGAGTATACCAAATTCCACTGGTAAAGCCATGATAGCTGCAAGAAAAAGAGTGTTTGTTGGTGCGGATAGGACTAATTTTATAGGAGATGTACAATATAAAAGTGATATTCAGGCTTCTTCTCTTTCTTATTGGGGTAAGTATTTAAGTGATCACGATATAACACAACACGCTGTTGATTTTGAAAATATAGGTATTTCTGATGGTCACGAATCTCTTTCTGTGTTAGATGGGGTAGGCAGTGGTGATTATCATTTTTTAGATATACTAAATAAAAATGCTTTAGCTTTAAACTGGAATTTTAGAAACGTAACTGGCTCAGGCAATCACGGAGGATTTGTAGTACAAGATTTTAGCTCTGGATCCTCCGAAATAAGAAACAATTTTGGTTGGCTTGGTAGCTTGTCTGGGTTTCAATATACTGGCGCTGGATATGGGTTTAAAACTTCTTCTCTTGAGGTTGCAAACAAGAAAAGTATAAATACTTATAAATTTATTAATCCGGAAAGAGTAGTGTCTTCAGACATGATTCAATTATTCTCAGAAGAAGATGAGTTTTTTCCTAATTTAAAAAGAGAAGAGTTCGTTCCAAATCATGTATATACGATCGAAAAAAGCATTTACAATGCAGTTACAGAAGAAATGCTGGACTTCATGGCTGGTGTTAATGATTTTCACTCTTTGATCGGTGATCCAGTAAACAAATATCGTGAGCGATATAAGCAAATGGAGAAACTAAGAGAAACATTTTTCAGAAGAGTGAATAAAGTAACAGATGTTGAAAAGTATATGAGCTACTACAAGTGGTTTGATGATGCTGTAACCTCCATAATTGCACAACTAGTCCCAGCTTCAGCAGAATATATTGATGATGTTCAAAACATTGTTGAAAGTCATGTACTAGAAAGAAATAAATATAAGTTTAGAATTCCTATAATAAAACAAGATGAAGCCGCGTTTGATGACCTTAAGGCTAGCCTTAAGGGAAAGACACCAGACGGATACAGTGATTACGATCCAGATGACAGACCCGCGGGTCCGAAGAAGCTTACAGGCGGAGCTGATTTCGATCCACTTGACATAAAAGACGAACTAAAAGAAGAAAAGGATAATAGAGTAATTTATGATGCAGACGGTACCGTCTTTGTCGCTCCCCGAGGTTTTTTGGAGACCGATCGCGACAAGTCAACAGATGCATCCGTTATGGGCGCCGCTTTTGTAGCAGATGCTGGGCACAAAAGAGACTCACCTTTGGATCCAGTCGCAGCAATTAAAGGCGGCGTTAACTTTACACCATCAAAAAATTTAAACTTCTCACAAACCAGATTAAGACCCGCAGGACCAGTAGATACAACAGATAATGTTTTTGTTCCTTTAAATGTTATGGTGGGTTTTACAGCCGAGTCTGTTGTCCCAAGAAATACTACTCCAGTCGCGCAGCCTTCAGAATACATAACAAAAGATATGAAAGTTTTCCACGTACAACAAGGAAAAGATTGGGAACTCGGTATTGGTTATAAAAATGTTAAATCTACCATGGTGTTGCCATTTAATGTGGTAAGTTCTAATGTTGAAGTTAATACTGGATATAATAAGCAAGTTATAGACAAGGTGGATAGAAACTTGCAAATTACTAATCTTCATAATGACACATATGGTAGCGAGCTTGAAATTCCAATGCAAGGTCCGTTTACGAGTTACGCTGTTGGTGGGCACCAATCTAGACATATATCACTAAATGATGGCACAGACACAGAACTGACTAGACCAGAGGCATGGCGCATTCGTCTGGGAACATGTGCAGATTTAAGAGAAGGTGATGGCACCCCTGATTATATTTTGGATAAAGTTACACCACAGACCGGAGCCATAGGGCTAGTCGGACCGGACTACCCACCACCATGGTATAATCCTCCACGTGGAACCGTACCATATCCATACAACCGTTTCCAGAAAGCATACTTATACAGAGATGGAACTGCAAAAAGACCGGTAAACATTAGAAACATTTCTTATACCACTGAATCAACGTCACCCGGTAATTTTAGACACAATTACGAAATTATTCAATCACCCGGCGCCCATAGTAATCCACGTGCTTTTATAGAAAACCAACCAAGTTTACCAGCCTTAGCTTTCAAAAATAACACAACTAGCTCAACTGTAATTCGAACAATATTAGGCAGATATCGCGACGAAGAAAATCATTTTAATTTTATAGATGATTACGATATTGGATATCTAACGGGTGCAACAAATAGAAGCATTATAGTCACAAGATTTTCAGCTCATGGTGGCTTTGAGACGCAAACACGTGGCATGCAAGATTTTAGAGCATCTGAATTTTCAGTTTACAACGCACTTAACAATAGGTATACGACTGTTAGGAAGCCATCACAGGGTCCATCTGGCACCTTATCGGAGCCTCACGGTGGAACACCTGCTACTGCGCGAGTATATGATATTCACGGAAAAGATTACGGTCTCATCTCTCACTTAGCAAGACACACAGCAAAATTTGGCAGAGATTCTAATTTAGTTAAAAATCCCGGGACATCCGATGACGAGTCTCCGGGATTTCACAAGTTACACAGAAACAGTAAACAAGTAATCATATCAACTAACGAAGATAACACAGCATTCGCAACTAGTTCTAGACATGATAATTATTATGTTTTTCGACCGATACCAAGATCTGATAGGCAATACAGATGGCTTAGTAGTTCGACTATAGACGTTGGTGATATAAAATATTGTGGATATCAAGAAACTCGCCGCGGCTCGATGGCGCCTTATCGAACTTCTTCAGCAGGATTAGAACCTTATTGGAATTTTGTAACCCAATCTGACGCTATTAGTGGGTCGATTTTTCAGCCTGCAAATAGATTGAATGTTATGGTAGTCGACCCAGTTGATCGTGCAACAAACACAATTGGGCATCCAACTGGCACAGATATGTCGGATTATGCTAATTCGGAATTGCTTGGTTTATTGGGCGATAAAGCTAATACGAATTATTTAAATCAACTTTTATGTAAAAGACAATCGGTATATGGCTGGGGCTGGCAAAAAACACACCAATTAGATAACAAAGTCTTAACAGAGCAAAGAAAATTTAATGAATTAGTTTTGGTTACAGATTCTAAAAAAACCTTAAGCACACATAGATTGCCGCCTGTCTCAATGAAAGGTAGGCATGCAATAATCAATTTTGATGTCATAGACGAGCGCCCGCGGATTAGAAGTAGCGCCCCGATTTACAATAACGTAACTTTAAAAGCTACCAATACTAATGAAAAGATATTTTTCAACGAAAGAGACTTAAATATTTTAATGGAAACTGATCACTATCGCAACCTGATAAGAACCCCCGCACAGCAGATACTTGCGATTGCTGGTAGTACACCCAATAGATTCAATTGGTTTATGTATATACAAAACGTGTTTCCATCGATGCGAAACGAATTTGTTTCAATGTCAGCGAGAAGATTAAATTACGATAATTTATATTGGAGAAACGATAATTCTGATAGAATCAATGTTGGAAATACTGTATTAAATTCATTTGGAATAAGTGTCAGTCAGAGTGCTTGGCCGTTAGATCCTCCAATTGATTTTTTAACAAGAACATCGATTACGGTTGGTCGCGGCGACGAAACCGCCTCATTACAGACATATAATTTAACTGAAACACAGGCTGGAGAACTTCAGAATACTTACGGTTCGTACTTTACAATTAATGCCAGTGGAAGTGCCGGCGGAACTGGAGATCATACTTACATGAAACCCGCCGCATTATACGCCAGAAAACATTGCCTAGGTTCACCTAGATCGGTTGTATCACCATCTGGACCAGAAATAGCCGAAACTGGCTCATTTACTGGCTCATTTACGCCGGATGAACAGATAGAAACACTCGCCGGCGAAGCTATTTGGGAAGCCGGCACACAAGCCGGCGTTATAGAAAAATCAAGAAGTGGGGCTGTTTTTGTTCCGTCTGCTTCTAATCCATGGTGGAATGATTACGATGATTTTAGAGAAGATCTAAGATTGAAAGCTAAAGGGTTCTCTGTTATACCAGAATTCAGAATGAGCGAGCATGTTGCTGATTATTACAAGTATGGAGTAATGAACAGGTCTTTAAAAGATACGTTTGAAATCCCGGGAACAATTTTTAGCAGCTCTCAGTCTGATTTTTATAAAGACTTCTCTAACACAGATTTTCTTGAAGGCTTTCTTGGAATACAAACTCACAAAGTTTTTCGAGCAAAAGAAATAAGGCTAAGATGCGAGGCAGCAATAAGATATAACGCATATAAGGGATTTTATCCCGCACAAAGAACTCTAGACTTGGTTAGTCAGTTTTATGACTCCTTTGATAACGCTCTTCAAGTCAACTATGTAGATTCTGATGGTAAACCTCAATCACTTACAAATAAAAATAATTTTATAAGAGACAGCCATGGTGGTGTGGTTAAGTTAGTTTACGATAAATTGTTTTCTCCAGGAATTTTATATAATTCAATAAAATCTGGATTAGCAGTGGATTATCCGATAGTTACCGATCCGTCAACAATGAATCGAACACCATTTGGCGGAGCAATCAGTACTCATCCAGATTCGTACGCTTTAACTATTGGAGCGCCCACCTCTTCTGCAGACGATGGTGTAGGATATGATGGTGGTTTATACTGGGATAAACGAATACCGTTTGATGGAATTATTGATCCTAAAAAATATTTACCCGGAATGAGTTTCTTTGATATGGAATCTCATCCATCAATGAGCCTTGATAGCTGGGAATATCAAGGCGCCCCCATACGTACAGAAGTTTTTACAGCCTCTATGAATGAAAATGGAGATGAAATTTACAATCTAATGGCAAGAAACTTTTTTGGAGAATGTTCCAATTTCTTCTTAAAAAACGGCAATTTATCTAGATTGGAATCATCAACTGTTACTAACGATATAAAGTTTAAAAAGAACGAAGTGTATATGGCAAGAATTAAGCTTCGCAGATCTCACAATGGTGAAAGAACTTACCAGTATGATTATGACTCAAACGCAGTTTCAGGGGCTAGTTCAAATTATGCGATTAATGGTGCGAAAGTGGTCGATCAGTATGGAAACATTAAAAAACAATCTTATCCTTTACCGCAAGATCCTAGCCGAAATTCAAACTTTAAAGAAACATTTACTATGTATAGTCGTCCATCAGCATTCGGTCCCCCAATTGCAGGAAGACCCTCTGGCTCTAGAGCTGTTTCTGGTGCTTTTGAATATGCAGCAAAAGATAGTTTTGAAGGATTCAACCCTGCATTTACACCACCGTATTATGATGGAGAGGCTTGGGTAGATTTGATTTTTAGACCTACTGCAAGTGTGGCATACGATTTAGAGAGAATCCTATCAGAAATACAAACAAAAACTTGGAGATTTGATCCCGGAAATAAAATCTTTGCTAGCGACAACCCAGCAACAGCCACCTTTACGTTTAGTGACAAACCAAATGAGGATACAACCATTGCTCTCACTGATACTGCCAAAACAGTGGTTACGTTTGTTATAGATGATGCTGCAGATTCAAACGTTAGCGGCACCAAAGTAACTCAAATCGCTGAAAATGGCGGCGGTGCGACAGGCACAGCAATTGCACTTGCAGCTGCAATTAACGCTTCATCATTAAATATAACAGCCGCACGTGACGGCAATAAGGTTACGCTAACTCAAGACACTGCCGGTGTTGCAGGTAACACGGCGATTACTAGCACTTTGACTTCTGGAGCATTTTCTGTTGCGGTACCATCGGCGTTTACTAGCGGCTTCGATGGTTCTGCCCGGGCTGATGTGCCATCTCTGATTCCTATAGAAAGGATGAGTGACAATCCAGATTATGAAGGAGATTCACCCGGCGAAGATATGACAATACCTTCAATTTATGATGGATATAGGCTAAACATCAATTCGATGCAACTAACTAGCAGTGTTAATATATTTGGAGTTCGAAGGATTCGAGAACAAACTACAAGAAGTGACGGTACCGTTCTCGGGACAAAGAACCAAACTGTTGGAGCAAGGTGGGTTATACAGCCAAAATGGGAAACTCCAATGCTTAACTTTTCTGACGAAGGAGTACATGGAATTACTGCAGCTAGCGGCACTCTAACTCTTCCAGTTTATGGATCTGCTTCGGTTCCCCGTGGTATGTGGCATCAATTTGGTGTAATCCCATCCGATCAAAAGACGGGTGTTTTCTTAGAAATTGGAGATATTCCGGAACAGTGGCTAAAAAATCACTATGATGTCTTAAATAACAAATCAGTTTACAACAATAACACAAGCTCTGCAGCAGAAACTAAAAATCTTTATAAGCGAACAAAATCTTTAACTACATTGTGTGGATTTGATAACAAAAAGACCTCTACTAAGCTTGGAGAGTTAAAGGAAAAAATGATTGTTTCTGAAGCAGTTATAGCAATCCCGTATATATTGGATGAAATAGATACAGAAGTCGCCTCTAAATTAAAATCTCGTTCTACTGTAAAACAATTTTCAAAAAAATTCATATCTATACCTGAGAAAATTATGGGTGAGTTTGAAAATGAAATGAATGCACCCGCACCTAATACAGATGAACCGTATAGTGACAATGAAACTAGTGACCCCGGATATTCAATTAGAAAAATAATTCGTGCAATGAAAAAATATGTATTTCCTCCTAAGTTTGATTTCTTGAATAATAAAAATGTTAAGCCGATTGCGATGTATGTTTTTGAATTTGATTATGAATTTGATAAAAATGATTTAGCTTACATGTGGCAGAATGTGGCGCCACGAGATTATAAAAAATTAGAATTTAAAACTAGTACATGTTCCCACAACCTCGCAGCCACAGAGCTTATAAGCGAAGAAATTCTCTCCAATAACAAACTTAGGTGGATGGTATTTAAAGTTAAACAAAGAGCAACAAAAGATTATTATAGTCTTTTAGCTGACCAAGCCGGCGGTTCCACCAGAGAAATTACAGAAAAAAGACGTAATCCTAAAGGGTATAAGTTTGGATTTAATTGGCCATATGATTATTTATCTTTTGTCGAGCTAATTAAAATGGACGTTGATGTTCTAATAAAAAAACGATAATAATTTAATAAAATGACAAAATTTCTTAACAAAAAAGAACAAGTTATTGACTTTCAACTGACCACATATGGAAGAAGAAAGCTTGCACATGGAAAACTTAAACCAACATATTATTCTTTTTATGATGATGGTGTTATATATGATTCAAAATTTGCCGGATTTGATGAGGAACAAAATGATATTCATAAAAGAATCAAAGAAAACACATCATACCTGCAGGGAATTTTGTCTTTCGAAGAAATAGAAAATTCAACTCCCCCGGGTAATTATCTTGAAGTTGCATATGAAGATGCCACGTCAATGTCTGATTTCGATTTTGATCCTGCTCCCGATAAAAATATACTACAAACAAACAAGTTTGTATTTGATGGTGCTATAGGTGATGCTGCATTCGAAGGCAAGAACACACAAGCAGCACCAGCATGGAAAGTACTAACATGTCAGGGTGAGATACTTTCAACTAGTGCAAGAGATACTTCAACTTATGATTTTACGCACGTTGAACTAGACGAAGAAGCAAGGGAATTTAATATACCGCAACTTGAGGTAGGACTGTATTACACTAAATTAATAGACAAACCAAGCACCCCACTCAAATACGGCACAGTGTCTGATTCAGTTACTGAAACTCAACCGTTTAATGATGGATACTCAGTTAAGTTAGTCAGGGATGATATGGTCATTTATGCTGAAGAAATGAACACTCAGTTATTTACAGAAAATTTTGATATTGAAGTTTTTGAAATGATTGAACTCGGCGGCTCAGAAAAACTTTCTACTGCTACAATTACAGTAAATGCTGAAAATTCAAATGATTGGTTTGGTATCACCACCGGTGGAGGAAAAAAAGAACCTGTCACAATAACAATACACGACGGAATCAAAACTACAACATTTGAGCTTGTTACAGACGGGACAGATCCAGAAAATGATGAACATGTTGGTGTTGTAATAGCTAACTCGTTCACATATATTGGTTTATCGAACGATAGTATCACTGCTTGGGGAATATTATACAACTTGATGGCTGCAATTGATAAAACTTTTGATAATAGTTATCCGACACCTTTTGATGAAGGGACTGCCGTGGATGGTTCTGTACTGGAAAATACCAGCGCCTTTACCTATGGGCGATGCGCACGCGCCAGCGTTGATTCAGGCATAGACGGTCAACACAATTGTGTTAGGATGGGCGCCGAAACCAAAATAAACGTTTCGGTAGGTGATGTACCTCCACCAGTTATGCTCTCATCAGAAAGAAAATTCACATTGACAAATTTAAATTTGGGAAAAAATGGCACAATAACAACAAATTTTCCTTCCGGATTCACAGTCACAGATTTCAAGGGAGGGGTTTCTTTCGACGTGACAGAACTAAAAAGAAAGTTTTTTGAAAAAGAAATACCACATATTGTTGATGGATTGATGACATCAATGACACCAGATGAAGGCTTAGAGCCAGAATTAACTGATGATGCAGTAGAATATTACTTTGATGTGTTAACAGATACATCAGTTGATGCTAAAATAGCATGTGAGTGTGCAAGCACGTTTAATAAAAATTCTTATTATATCGATATTGACTTTGATGAAGAAGAATGTAAAAAAGCAGGAGAAGCTGAAGAAATGGAATTGTATTTTGATATATATGGAAGCGTCACAGAACCAGAGGTTTGTGCATCGGATGCATCACCCGGCACCTCAGCCGATTTTGCTGGCTTTGATGATGTTGCAGAGCCATGTGAGGATGAGTAATGCCTAAAATAAATTTAAAAGTAAACTCAGATAGAGCATTTGGAAAATATCTACCATCGGTCTATATTGATAGAATTATTGTTAGTAATCCAATTCTTGACAGTGGTGTCAGTGATGCCGGTCAGGTAACTTTTCAAGTAAAATTAGCAATTAACTTTACCTTTGATGGAAAAGATAAAAGCGTAGATAACGTAAGCGATTGGATAGATGAGCATCTGAAAGATTTGTATCTATATGCGTGGATATCTCCACATGCAACTTTAAATAAAGCTTTGGAAAATAAAAATTTAAATTTAAAAGATTTGTTTAATGCCTACGAAGATGTAGATGCGAGCACCTTCACTTCAGACAAGCCGGTTTATAAGCTTGTTGTGCCGGAAATGATAGAATCTTTTGTAAATAAGCATATTGATTATTTTGAAGAAGGTTATGGTAAAAATGGTGGTCATGAAATAATGGATTCAATTTTAGAAGATTCAGGGGGCTCTCTAACTGACGGACTAAAAACATTATATTATTTTTCAGACCATATCGATCTCAGAGGATCTGTTAATCAACGAGACTCGATTATGAATAGTCTTTTCTATGGTCATGGGGCTGGTGGAACTGGCGAAGTTAACATGTCTGGACCATGGGATGCTGCTGGAGAAGACTTGCCTGAAACGCTAACATGGTCAAAGGGCAGTTTTGAGCCATACGATTCGCCACTTTTTGCGGATGCGGGCTCCATTTATGATACGTTTCGTGGATCTGAAGCAGAGCGCCAAACTTTAATAACTGAATATTACACTGATCCATACTACAATTATTCTTGGTTTTCCTCTAATGATTTAATGCGTATAAATGGAGCCTCATGGTTGGATAGTGGAGCTAGCGCCAGTGGCGGTACGGTTAGTGACGGTGTGTATGAAACATCTGGTGTGCCTGATGGGGAAAGTTTTATGAAGGCTAATTTATCAAAATTTCTACCTTTTTATGCATATGATTCTGAATCAGACAATCATGTATATGAAAAAGTAAAATTAACTGATCTATTGGGCTCCGGTGACACAGGACAATTAATCAAAAGAGAGGTATATGACGATAAGGGAAATGAAATAATCCAAATAACAGATATTAGTTTAGATTTCATATATGATTCTTCATCGTCTGTGAACGATTTCTTGTTAATGGTTCCAAAGTTGTTTTTTATAGCTACGGTTGGTTTAGATGTAGATGTGGTCGGGGAGATCGCCGGCGGTACCTCGTTAGGAGCATATGGCGGCGCCGGTATCTTTAATAATTATTTTGGCGGAATAACATTTGAGACAATACTAACCAACGGAAGCACAGATGATAGTTTTAGTGAAATTTTTGTAGAAGCAGAAACTGGTGCACCTTATGATGGAATCCCACTACAGGCATTAAGTGGAAAATATTACGCAGAA
>Ga0163179_10002386_pt1 | contig 13132 bp, 21 predicted proteins | sample AtlANTMetagenome_FD_109643 | JGI IMG/M metagenome (GOLD analysis project Ga0163179, IMG submission 109643) | Marine eukaryotic phytoplankton communities from the Atlantic Ocean - Atlantic ANT 2 Metagenome | ecosystem: Environmental > Aquatic > Marine > Oceanic | place: North Atlantic Ocean...
GCCTGTGAAACCGGAGTTAGCTTCGACATTTAAATAAGTTCCTGCAAAAGCAGCAGGAGTAGCTACAGATGCAGATGTGGCTGCAATAGCAATAAGTGTTTTAATCATTAGTTTTCCTTATTTTAGGAATGAGAGTAATTACCTAGTAAGGCTAACACCTAGAAACCCAGATACTGCAAGGGTTTTGCCTATGCCAATTTATTTTCTGGCAGTATTGTGGGTGATTCAGTGTGTTTTTGATCGGAACCCCGTACAACTAAACCTTTAATAAAAGGTCTTCCATTTTTTGTAAAGTGGTATATATTTTTTAGACCTAATTGGTTTTTACAACAATCCAATAAAAGTGAGATAAAGCGTTTTTGTCCTACTGGCTTGGAACCTGTATCTTCACAATAGGCACAATAACTTGCATATAGATGATAATTGCTATTGCAATATCGTTCTTTTGCATCTTTCGCAGCCGGTATTTTTTTACCTACGGATGATACGGAATCTGATTCATGTACGATTTCTGCTTGGAGCCATTCAATTAAATTATTGCTGTTTAAAAGTATTTCATTTCTAACTTTTTTCAATGACGGTACTTTTTCATAGGTATCTAATAAATATTCGCGCATTTCTTGAGTTGTCATTCCTAAAACCCAATTAACTAATCCAGGTAAATAACTCTTCCATAAGCCTTTTACAACACCGTTTTCAAGTTTTATCATCTCTTTTGCTTCAGAATTTTTATCCCATAAAGGTCGGTTAAATTCCACGGTTAAACGTCGTCTTGTAAGTCCAGAAGTATTGTCAGTGGTTTGAATTGGCTCGTTGGCACAAACCATAACCATTCCTGTGTAGACAAACGGTTCTCCGACATTTTTATTTTTCTCTTCAAATCGAAGGTTATCTCCTCCAGTTAATGCTTTAAAAATCTGAGCAGATCCTCCATATCTTTCTGAGTCGTTAATTAAAGTCAGTCTTTTTCCTTTAATCGATGCAATCTCAAAGCGACTTTGTTCTAGTTGATTTAAAGTTGTACTTGCATAGTTTCCATTACCAATTAAGGCACAACAGAGGTTTGCAAAAGTTGATTTTCCTCTTCCTCCAGGTCCTATAACCTCCATGAATCTTTGTAGTTCATGTCCTTGACCAACTAAACAAGCTTTTAACCAAGCGCGAAGTACTTGAACTCTTGCCTCATCTCCATATTGTGTCCGTGAGAGCCATTGAATAATGGGGCCAGAATCTGCGTTAGGGTCATAATCAAAATCAAGCCCCCATGTTAAGTAATGTTCGGCATCATGTTCTAGAAATTCTCCTGTACTTATTTCTAATACACCATTTCTAAAAGCTAATCTATCTGCGTCATCGTCCCAATAAGTATGTGTAATGTACGCCTGAGTTAAGTTAACTACATCTGAAATTAAATGAGAAGTGAAACCTCCAGGTGTTGGTATGTTTTCGCGTATAAATAAATCTTGTACAAAAAATTTAAATTCATGGCGATATTCTTCTCTTCTCCAAGTACCTTTACTCCTTTGATAAAACATAAAGGTATCAAATTTTGGGTCATATCTCCAGCCACACTCGACAACCATAGGGACTACAAATTCAGCAAGTTCCGATGCGGGAGGTGTTCTTGGTCTACTTTGTCGTCTTGTTCTATCTCTAGCTTCTTGATTTTGTTCTTCATCTGGAGGACCCATTATTGCTTGTAAAGCATCATTAATTTTTGAATCATCGGTTTTATTGCTTTCTTTATTAAAAAATTTCTTTGCTTTTTCTGCAAGTACTTCAGCAGATTCAACAACGAATCCTCCAAGGTCTAAGAAGCCATCTTCTTTTGCTTTAGCTCTCAAAGTATGTATACCGCAACTACCTTCTGGTGCAGGGCCGCCTGGTAGCCGTTCAAATGAATCCCACTTCCTTTCACATACACCCTCTTCAAAATTAGGTGCATCTGATGACCAATCTATCCATTCTTTAAGTAATACATCATCAATTTGATGTAGAGACATTCCAATAGTAAGCCATTCTTCATATTCAATAGCTCTTTCTTCATTTAAATGATCTAAATATATTTTTGCTTCATTTAATAATTCTTCTTGAGCAAATTCAGAACCATCTTCGTAGCTTAGATTAATGTGTTGTGTTATAACGCCTTGTTTTGGTTTCTTTCTATATTTTGTTGTTGGGTGTACTCTTTCAATTTCTTTATATAACCAATCTGGCATTTCAGGTGGGTTTTTTGCATAGTCGAAACCACCATGTTCAGTTGTAAAATACCCTTCCGTTTCTGGATGGGAACCCATTATGGCTCCTTGTCTTGATCTAAATAAGATTTCAAAGGAGGATATACCAATTTTTATAGTTGCTTTTTCAGGTAACGCAGATATTTTTTGAATCGGAATACTATATAGCATTCTCATCCGATCTTTTTTCCCTGAAGAGATCGTTAAGGTTGGTGGAAATATTGCAGAAAGTGGTCCACCACCTAACTTTTCTAAGTCTGCAATACCTTCTGGACCATCAATATCAACCCATAAAAGACCACCTTCATTAGACCATTGACCTGTAATTAAGCCTATGCCAGTTGCATTTCCTTCTTCTAATTCCCGTTTTATCTGTTCTTTTGTATATGGTTGAGAAGGCCATCCAGCAACATAAGCTCTTTTATCTCTTAAAGGTGTAAGAGGCCAATCTGAGGGTATCAGGTTGAGATTTATCTCACCAGCGATTATTTGATCGTTAGGTTTTTTGTCTGGTGCTTCAGTTGTCACGTTTTTTGTCTCGTTCTCGTAAAAAATGTTGACGCAATCTTGAGGTTAACGTCTTATGAAAAATGTGCTAGTCCTAATGACAAATATTTTTCGGTATCTCTAATTTATAAGGCATGCATTTACCTTCTTATCTTCGTCTACTGCTTCCATCTCGACTTTTTGCTCTTCTTCTTTCTTAAGGATTTCTACATAATATTTTTCTACTGCTGCAAGCCATTTTTCTTTATATTTCTCAATTGTTGAACTTTGTATTGCAAATACTTGAGATTTTTCTTTTGTTGCGACGAATGTCATTATTAATTCAGGTTTAATGTTTACTGTGTGTTCTAGAGCTAGTGCATAAGCTGCCATTTGCATTTGGCATTTTTGATATTTCATAAAACCAGCCCTTTTCATCCCATACATATTTTTAGGAGTGTCAGGTCCTGGCCATTTAGCAAAATAAGGGCCATTACTAGTTTTTAAATCTCCTAGAACAACTTTTCCTTTATATTCTGCAACTATGTCAGGTGTTCCTGCCCATCCCCAGTTTTCTTTTTCATTAACTCCAGGATGCCAAACTCTAGAAACACCATCTCCTCCAACAACCCAAGAGAAGTCATCTGGGTTAGCAGGATTTTCTGCCCAAACAATGTTTTCTAGTTTTGAAAGATTTTCTGGGAGTCCTTCCCAAAATTGAGCAATTTCTGGATCTTCAATTTGCGGATCTCTATCAATACCTAAAAGATATTCCTCCATCAAAGCATGAACTTTTGTACCTCTTGCGGCTGCAGCTTCTCTGCCTCCTGGGTTTTTCTTAGCCCATCTTTCTAATGCCGCTTTATTTCCTTGAGTTGCCGATAATATTGTTGTTACTGAAGGTAAGGCACCATATGGCGTTTTGTAATGTCTAGAACCATCGATTGTTAATCGAGTATCCCCTTTTGATCGATAATCCAAAAATTTTCATATCAGTTCTAAAGGAGAATAACCTCACCTAATCTTGCTATACGGCTGGTTCTAATGGTTCTATTGTTGATAAATGTTTTTTTGCCTCATCTATGTCATTACAGAATTTACAGACACCTATATAACAACTTAAATATCTAACAAAAGTTTGTTTACCGCCTGTTAACGGGTAGGTATGAACAGTACCACCTTGAGGTGTTGTAAGTAGCAGTTCTGGTTTTTTCATAATTTACGGTTAGGTGTTTTTTTATTTTATCCCTAATCGTGTTCTACTTCCGGTGGACGCTCTTCATGTTTATTATCTGTAAAACAATTGTCAATCTTTTGAACAAATTGCATGTTTTGATATTTTGATACGTGATTTTGTATCCTTGAGTGGATATCAAAAGCTGATTTAATTGCATCATCTGGGCCAATCATTAATTTTGAGTTAGCTAACAAGCCTGCTGTAAGAATGCATATTGAAAGTTCTTGAGGATTTGGTGAAAAGCCTCGTAATGATTTACCGTTATCAGTAAAAGATGATACTAGAAAAGTCAGATGTTCTAGATATTGATCCGGTGAAGGGTGTTCAGCCATTTTATTCCTCCAAATTGTGAATGTGGTATAAAGCTATAGTATTTCTTTTAATTACTGGACATATCAAACCTTCGTCTTTTAGTGCATGGATACGTCTTTGAATTGTACGATGATTTCTACCAAATTTTTTAACTACTTCAGTTATTGGTATAAGAACCAAGTGTTTACCCTCGAATTCCGTTGAGATTTCAAGTAAGTAGTTATGGATGTCTTTAGCTAATTCATCCATTAGGTTGGTCATTATGGGCCGAGCCATTATTGTCTACGAAATTTAGTACAGGTTCGATTCTACGGGTATCTCACTCTGATCGGTTCATTAAATGTTGATGATATTTCCCAACTCCATTTTTTGCTGTTTGCAGATCCATTGTCCAACAGTTTTCCCAATTATGTGCTTTACTGGGGAAACGATAAAGAGTATTACCTGTATTACCGTGCTTTAGGCTTTTTATTTCATAATTTTCAAACATAATTGAGTCTAAAATTTCAGATTTAGATCCACGATACTTGAATTTTTTGCTGTTTTTTACTGTCATTAGAGTATTGCAACGGCGTATCTACATTATCTGCCCTACTTTTATATACCGGTTTTTATCCGTTTTCTTAATCGATAAGCTAGTGAAACTCTTTTTACTAATTTAGCTGGAGACGGACCTTCTTCTGGAAAGTCTTGCATAACTTCTCTTATACGTTCTTTGTCTGGTAAATCTTCTGTTTCTTCTTGAATAATTTTATTATTAAAAATTCTTTTTATTATTGTGCTTTTTTTCAATCCAAATTTTTGTTTTTCCTTACTAGACCACATGTCAAAATTAGGAATCAACTTAGAACGTACTGCTTTAATTGTTGCTTGATACTTATTTCCAGTAGGTTTAGAACTTATTAATCTTTTCTCATATGCCAGTTTAATGATGTTAATAATGCTTTCTCTTTTCTTTTTCCAATGTTCTTGGTTTACTTTTAGCGCATCAATTTCATTTTCTAAATTATTAATCTGTTTATCACACTCTTTTATGACTCCAATTATTGCGTCGAATTTAGATTCTTCTCTAGATTTCAGGGAATCCCATATATAAATTAATTCTTTTTTCTCATCTTCTTCAAGCTCTGGTGAGTCTAAAAGAAAATTTATTTGTTGACCGTGTTCCAACAGCTGCAAATAAGTTGATCTATCAGCCATTATTTTCCTTGTCCTCTATATTTCTTTTTACTTTTCAATTTAAAGGAGCCTTCTTTCCTTCTACCATTACCAATTGAAGTTTTTTTTGGGTTGGATTCTATGCTTTTATTTCCTCCGCTTGAAAATGCTTTTGCCATTAGTTCTTATTATATTTGACTCGATTGTAGTATTTGTACGGGTTCTGTCAATAACAGTAGTTAGAATTATAAATATACCTTCATTACTTTATGGCAAAATTTCAGGTAACAGAGGTTCCTTTTGACTATTTAGACATAACTCCTTCTTTAGAAGATGAGTTTACTATGACTGCAATTGCACGTCAGCTGGAGTCTATTGATGATCCTAAAAAACTGAAATTAGTTGCTTTAAATTTATTAGATATAACTATGCAAAGACAAGCGATAATTCGTAGTTTATGTAAAAAGTTAGCTACGTCAGAGTCGGTAAAGTCAATAACAACTAGTTACAAAGGTGAATAAAAAGAAACAGCATAGGAAGTTAGTAAAATTATCTTTTAAAGCTCAAGAATGTTTATCTAGAGAAGCAGCAAAAAAAATCATAAAAAAAGCTGAGAAAACTCATTCTAAATTAAAGTCGAATGAGATCTCTCAGCTATAAAATTTAAATTATTACTTTTTAAGATAAAGTAATTTCTCCAGTTTCTTTATCCCGTGGACCTAATGTTGAATCAGCTGGTAAAGCACAGTTAGTAATATCAACGCCTGGTTTTAATGCGTGATACCCTATTTCTTTTTCACATTGCTTGAAGTACTTACTGGCGTAAACCTGTGGTGTAACGGTTTCCCAAGTCTCTTCAAAATGATCAATGTCGTCTTCTTTCTTAGGCCAGAAGTTAAGGATATTATCCTCATCTGGTTCTATCCATGATTCTGGATAACAAATAGGAGATTTTCTAGTTTCGCCATACATTTTAGCTGCGAATGTAGGAGTCCATACAGCTGACGCACACATTTTTTCAGCAAAACCTTGAGCTGATTTTTGCTTCATTGCTTTTGCGTAAGCACCTTCAAGCTGTTCTATGAACATTGCATATTTTTCGCAGAACTCTTTTGCAGCTCCTCCATGTATTGCCAATACAAGTGGTTTACTGTGAGTAGGTATACCTTTTGGGTCTACTAAATAAAAGAGGATTAAACGTCTTCTTCTATAAGGTATGGGTTCATTTGGCTTATTTTTTTCCCATTCATCGTATAGATGGTTGACTTCACCATAGATACCTTCTATAGCTCCATTTTCTTTAGAATTTTCAACAAAGCTGATGTCGTCTTTAAAAGCTCCGCGAAGAATTACCATTCTTGGTGAAGTGAAAAACATACCATCTTCTCTATCTCCAGTTCCAAAAATGTGAGTTTTTTGCTCTGCATCAGGGAATTGGGAGGGTTTACCATGCCACCCACAACGAGCTAAATCTGCTTCTTTAACAAATAGTCCAGGTGTGCTTTTGTCATTAATGATTAAAGCTTTAGCCATGTCTCGCATTACGCGAGGGTATTTTTCAGTGTCACTGAATCGGTCTAGGATGCTCATCGGCTTTTTTGTTCGTAATTTCAAGTTGTTACGCTGAAGATGTCAGCGTTATAAGGATATCAAAATGGGATATCATCGTCATCAACTTTACTGGGTTCGACAGATTTAGCAATTGTTTTTGTCTTATCTGTTTTTATTTTTTGAACAATTTCGTCAATTTTTTGTTCCATTTCTTCAGTTTTTTTATTTTTACCGAAGAATGAATATTGATTTGCTCTAATACGTACTTTGTAATTAGCCCTAGCGACACCATCTTTACCGGTCCAACTTTCAAATTTCAATGCACCGCCTATAGCTATTTGTCTTCCTACAAATAGAAACTTCTTCATTCTTTCGGCATCATCTTTCCAGCTTTCAATCCGAAAGCCAAGACTATCTTGCCAAGTATGGCCAATACTTTTTTGTGGAGGAGCCTGACACATTAAACCAAAGTTAAAAGCATCTTCTCTTCTTTGTTCACCTATAAAACCTACGCCACCTGCTAGAAAAACTTGGTTAATAAGTCCACCTTTATTAACAGCGTGTAGGGGTTGGTTAGGTACAACGAACATTTTCCCTGTTTCTTTGTCAGGGTAAAGCCTTCCATTAACTAGGAGTGTTGTACCAGATTGAAATGCACCAGCCACACATGTATCACCTGCTGCAAAACTAGGTAGTAAAGACAGAGGAATAGTTATAGGTCTAGTACCTGTTCCAGGTATTTCTAGCTTTAAAGTTCGTAATCCGCGTTCGGTTACTTCATCACCTAAATAGGTAGCTGTTGCACAAATGTTGTTCATGTTATTTATTTAAGGAATTGTCAAGGCGATTACGTAATATTTTATGTATTTTTTCTAGTTGTTCACTAGCTAGATTGCGAAGATCGTTATAACCTCTTTCTAGCTCTATCAACTCGGTTGTTGAAATTTCGTTAGGTTTGGTGGGTGTTGTGGTTTTAGGAGGCATTGTTGTTAAGACAGCATAGATACTGTACTTGGATAATCTAGAATATCAATAGATATTAAGAAAAAAGTTAGCTATCATGCCTGACGTACAAGAAAATAAAATTTGGGCAAATGTGCTTGATGCATTAAAAAATGCTGGTACAGGACTTGGTAATTTTTTGTATGGACCTACTCATGATGAACAAGGTAATCCGCTTAATTTAGATGGCACAGTTGAAGGTGGATATTTTGACGATTTACCTTACGAAACGCAGCAAAGGATGAGAGGTGTAGGTCAACAGTCTAGTAACCCTTTTGATTTTTTAGGATCGGAAGAAGTTGCAGCAGGTAAATCAGTTTTCTCAACTCCTGCTTGGGATGAGAAAAATAAGGTTAGAAAGTATTTTGAAAATGATCAAAGACTAAGAGACAAAGGTATTTTACCTACTCCAAAAGCAGAGATATTTTCTAATTTTTTAGATAATTTCATAGCTGAAAATACACCTAGAGGTGATGCTATTCCTATAGATAAAAAAGGGTGGCCTATACCTTTTGGACCATCTGAGTTTCCGAAAGCTTAAAAGAGATTTTGTTTAGCTTGATTGATTAAAGGTAAAACTTCTGTCTCTACCTTTTCTGCAATTCTGTCAACAATACTTATATCAATATCCAAGAAAGGAGGGATAATTCCTAATAATCTGAGTGTGCCATCTAAGAATAAAGCTAAACAGATAAATCCAAGAATCATACTAATAATTGTTGCCTTGAAATTATGCTCTGCCATTGAAGCTTCGTCGATTGCTCTTGCCTCTTCAACAGCAGCTGCAACCATAGCGTCTACTTCACTTTTTGTATAAAAATCACCTAAAAAGGGGATGTCATGTTTATCCATAATTTTCTTTTTGAGAATTTCTACTCAAGGTGTTTTTGGTAGTAGATATATTAAAGTTTTGAAATGAACACACATGATCCTGTTGAACGCTATTTTGAATGCGTTTCTTATTGCTACTTAGATGATGATGAAGAAACATGCCTTACTGCTTGCGTGGAGAAATTGAAGGATGCTCAATTCGTATAACGTTTTGTTTAAACGATTCTGACATTTCTCTATATCCGGTACCAACATAAATTTGTCCTGCAACAACAGATGCTGACATTAACCCCCAAAAAATGTAATACCAAGAAGATTTAATTTGATGTCGTTTATTTTGCATTTAATGAGTTTCCATCCAGTTTTTACCTTCTTTAGCTTCACCAGTTAACGGACATTTTAAATTAAAATATTCTCCTGCTTTTTGGAACGATTTTATCGCTAGATCTTTGTATACAGAGACATGTTGTGGTTTAACTAAGGCTTGTATCTCATCATGAATGTGAGCAACAAATGCAAAATGGCAGCTCCATTTTAAACCTGCTTTGTGTAAATCACTGTAGAGAATACAAGTTGCTTTTTTTACAGCAATAGCACCTGTTGATTGAAGTAATTGATTTAAAGCTGAATGTCTAGATCTAATTTGTAGATGTCTACCATCTATACCAGTTAAATAACCTCGTTTAACTACTCTTTCGTCAACTTTATCTTTTAATTTTTTAATTGCTGGTAAATTCTTATAGAAAGTATCGATAGTTTCTCTACCTAAGTCTTGTTGTTCATATTCATTTAAAGAAAAATCTAAAATAGTCCCAAGTTTTTTGGCTCCAGCTCCATAAAGTACGGCATATATCATAGTTTTTGCAAGCTCTCTAGTTTTTTTATCTATTTCTCCTTTACCGTCAAATATTCCAAATAATTTTGCATTATGTGTATGAATATCAAATCCATCTGTGCTAACTAATTTTGCATACTCTCCACCATCAAAGTAAGCGAGTTGAGCACCCAATGCACGTAGTTCTAGCCCACTGGCATCAGCTCCAACTTGGACCCATCCTACAGGCGCATAGAAGAGAGCACGGCACTCTGCGCCATAAGGTTGACCGACTCTTGGAATTTGAGCTACGTTGGGACCTCGGTGGGAACATCGTCCAGATATACAAGAATTTGTTATTACTGATCCGTGTATTCTTCCATCTTTAAATTTTTGACTATGTTTTAACCACGCTTCTTTGCCTTCAGATATTTGACCTAATCTTTTATTTAATAATTGATACTCAGCTAAAAGAGCAGCTTCTGGATACGTCTTACCAAGGATTTCCAGTACATCATCGTCAAGTTTTGGATTACCTTTCTCCGTTTTACCGAGCATGATGTCTTTGTGTCTAGCACGTAATCGATCTGCTGTTTGTTTTCTGGATGCTGGGTTAAATACTGTAACTTTATCTTTAAGTCTCTTTCCTGTTTTTTCCGAAATTCTTTTCTCTGTAATCGGTGGAAATGTTTCTTGAAGTTCATCATCGATTTCTGCTCTTCTTGCTTTTAGTGTATTAACTAAAGCAAAAGCTGCTTTTTCGTTAAAAGGAAAACCAAAATGCTCTTGTAGAGACATAATGACTGCAAAATTATGCTCAAGTTGATAACAACGAGGGTCTATGCCTTGAGTTTGAAAGTAATTATAAAGTTCTAAAGAAACTAAGGTGTCATTCTCACAGTACTTTTGCATTTCTGGTGTCCATTTGTCCCATTTATCAGCACCATCTTCTACTGGAAAATCAGATTTATTAACATTTAATCTTGCACCCCACGCTCCTAGAGAATGTTTACCTTTATATTTTGGATCAATATGTGAAAATTTTTGTTCATCAACAGGCTCTAACTCTGGCCAAAGAACACGACTCATAATTAATGTGTCACAGAGTATGCATTCTTTCTTCTTCCTAAAGCTTGAATAAACAGTTTTTAATGCCCTTAAATCAAAATTAATACCATTATGGAATATGAGTACGTCAGCTTGACTTATTAAATACAACCCATTTGCAATAGGTTCATATCCTTCTTGATCTGCACAACTAATAACATCATTACTATCAACATCTCTCAGCACCAAACTATGCACTTTGTCCAACTCATGGAGAAGACCATTAGTTTCACAGTCGAGTACGTATCGAAGCATTTGTTAGCTGCAGTGCTTATAAAGCTTTGCGATGTTTACTATATCAAGATTTAACGCATTGTCATTTTTTTTAAACCTAGTGTAAAGATCTTTCATTGATGTCAAATCTTTTAAACAAAGTGCTCTAGTTAGTTTTTCTGTGTCTTTAATTTCTAGTAGTTCAACACCTCGTTTTCCTTTTGTTAAACACAGTACTTTTAATGTGTCTGGGTCATACAAGACATAGCCTACTTGCATGATTTAACCTTTAATAGAATCGTGGCTAGGAATTGCCCTCATTAGAAAGATATCCAAAGCAACGTGTAAAAGTAATGGAACCATTTTAAATGCAGGTTCTGGTAAACCTCCAAATAGAGCAACAAGTTTGTCTGTCAAGTCGGTTCGATGCATTTCCTCAAACTCTACAGCCAGCATATTTGCTACATTCAAGAAGAAATCCATAGGTTCTTCATCCTGTCCTTTTAGTTGTTCAACAATTTCCCAAAGTTCAGGATCTCTTTGGATTAGTTGTAGTAATTCTTCCACAATGAGTTATCGGGTACGCCGCAAGTTTACAGGCTCTAAATTTTCTGTCGATGGTCAAATATGTAAAGTTTTTTTAGAACCTAAGTGTAAATATAGAGATGATTTTTATTTATGGAATGTTGGTTTTGCTGTAGGTAAATCAAATCGTCAAATAAATGACTGGTATCAAGGTAGGAAAAATAAGAGAGCAAGATCTTTGCAAGGGAAAATTGTGGGTCGTTCAGGTACAAAAATTCTTCGTAAAGCTTATGAAGAAGTTTTTAAATTACGTTGGAAAATAGAACCAGGTGATGCTATTTGTATTGCTTGTACGTCAGGTAAACCGGATCAACAATTCCGTGTTTTTTGGAGATGGTTAGGAAGACATTCGGATATTGTTGGTAATTTTGATACTCGTAATTATTACTGGTATAGGCCACCAAACCCTACCGATCCGGTGTGGAATCATTTTAATATTAGAGGTTTAATACCTGCGAATCCCCTTATTGAGACTACTGGGAGTGTTTATTTTGATTGTTTTTCTGTTCTTCCAAAAGTTCAAGATAGTCTTCTATCCACGGAGCAAATAACTGATCTACTATTCCCGGTGTCAACCACAGGGCCATTCTTGGAAATGCCCACTTAAGAGCTTCTTTTGATTCTTTAGTATCTTGTTCTAGTAAATCAATTAAAACTGCACCAAGCCATTTACAAGGTTCTTTTTTAGGGTCTAAATAACTAGATTCTGGGAATAAACCTATATCTAGTCTGTCCAATGGTGATTGGGTATTCATAAATCCTATTATAGCTAAGGGCCGGAGAAGAACAGTGGCAGGCCTGGAGGAGAGTGTAATTTTTACTGTTTCTTGCACTCATTGAAAGAAAGCCTTGCCGAGAGACAGCGGTGGGGCTACTCCTCCTAAATCTTAATATTTTCTTAACATTTAATGTATCAGCATAAACTGTATCAATGACTACAAAAATAGTATAGTTATATTAACTACACGGGGAACACCATGAAACGCCTTACTTACAGAGGAGTTACTTACAGCAAATCAAGTTCTTCGTCTAAGGAACATGAGATCCTAAAACGACTACCAGGTTTGCCACACACATATCGCGGCGCGATTTATCATTATGAGGGGTCTGGAAAAGAGAAAGTCTCTTAATTATTAGATCATTAAGTTACCCCACCAAGTGTGGGGTTTTTTTATGCACAATTTTTAAGATACTCTTCCGCTAAAGTTTGATTTGCATGGATTTTTTTTATAAATTTATCCCTTAAATGTCTGTTTTCAGGCTTGCTAAAAAAGTCATCACAATAGATAAGCTTAATAACTTCCTGACGAGATTCATCAGTCATAGCTTGAATTTTAATACTTGTTAAACAGAGACTAGCCAGAACTATTGCTGCGCTCAATAAATAATTTATGTTCATGAGGTTCGGTCTAACCTCTGTATACTTATAATAAGCCCGTTAAGGCTTTAATATCCCCAAACCGAGACCAAGGGGACAAGTCTCTCATCATACAAGTTACATCGTACTCTTATTTTTCAATGACATCATCTTCTTTAAAAAGGAGTGGCAGTTTATTGCAAGGTTGGGACGAGTTATGCGAGTGGGTAACATCTACCAAC
>Ga0163179_10002388_pt1 | contig 13125 bp, 16 predicted proteins | sample AtlANTMetagenome_FD_109643 | JGI IMG/M metagenome (GOLD analysis project Ga0163179, IMG submission 109643) | Marine eukaryotic phytoplankton communities from the Atlantic Ocean - Atlantic ANT 2 Metagenome | ecosystem: Environmental > Aquatic > Marine > Oceanic | place: North Atlantic Ocean...
ACAGAGTAAATACATCTTTGCCTAAGACCCGACTGGTTGAGTCGATTCACCTCTCGGTGCAGCACCACCTGTGTCTTATCACCTTAACCAGCGATTGCCAGTAAGTTTATTCAGTCACTCCCAATGTGCTGATCAAACACAAATATATTATATACTATTATTCTTACCCTGTCAACCTTGCATAAATAGAAAAAAGTACTTTGATAAATGGCTGATCGAATTCCACTGATTGTAAATACTGCTGCGAGTCAGATACAAGAACTAGCGTCAACGGATAATCTTTCGTTTGCTTCAAAACTTGTAGTAACCAACTCTACAGATTCAGTAAGTAAAGATACTGGTAGTACAATAATAGATGGTGGCGTAGGTATAGAAAAAAACCTTCATGTAGGTGGCACAGGAACCTTTGGTGGTAACGTTACTGCTCCAGTATTCGTGGGTAGTGCAAATGCAGTATCACTAACAAATGATACGGGGTCAACATATAGGCAGTTAATCTTTACTTCAGCAAATACTGCTGGAGTTAATGCTCCTTTATTAGTAGACAATGCTTCCAGTGGAAATGGTATACAATTTAGACCAAGTGACAATACTCTAAGAGTTGACGGTGACATTGAAGCTTTTCATACTTCTGATGCAAAATTAAAAAATAATTTAGAGAAAATTAAAGATCCTATTGCCAAAATAATGGGTATAAGTGGATATACATTTGAGTGGAAAGAAGAAGATGTTGATGAATGGGATTATATTGGTGGACAGGGTAGGGATACTGGTATTCTGGCACAAGAAATAGAAGCACTCAATCTTCCTAATGTAACCACAACAAGAAGTAGTGGAATTAAAGCAGTTCGTTATGAAAAACTTATACCTCTTCTTATTGAGGCAATTAAAGAACTCAAAAAAGAAGTCGATGAACTAAAATCTCATAGTCACTAACACAATGGTATTACCAACTAGCGGAAATTCAATAAAATTTAGCGAAATAGAAACTGAGTTCGGTCAAAATACTGATCGAGACTTAGGAGAATATAGAATTAGTCAAACTGTTGGTGGATTAACCAATCAACCACTTGATGCTGGAGTACCACAAAGTGGTACAATAAAGTTTAGTGATTTTCATAGTAAAAGATTAAATGTTATTATAGATTATCATTCTGGAGAAACAGAAAACAGACCAACAGTAGCAAAAACAAGATACGATGCTGCAGCTGGAACTGCAACTCATACTGTACTTACTGGAGGTTGGTATAAAGAGCGTCCAACAAACTCAGGTGGAACTAAAACTAGAATTCATGTTAATAAAACAATTGGTTCATCAACTGGGGGTACTAGTGAGTCCCATTGTGCTGTAAGAACTGGAACTGGTTGGAACTCAGGAACAGTTTTAACTGTAGAAGTAGGTTCCTCTGGTGCATTATATGGTGCAGGAGGAGATGGTGGAAATGGTGGAACTGGTTCTGGTGCAAATGGGGGAGCTGGTGAAGAAGGAAATAGCGGATTAGGTATTCAATATGATGGAACAACGGTTATTAATAACGGAATAATTTCTGGTGGATATGGTGGTGGTGGAGGAGGAGGTTATAGAAAAGTAGAAAGAGAAGAAAATTTTGGAGGCCCAGTAGCTGCAGCTAATGGTGGTGGTGGTGGCGGTGGCCAAGGACTACCTGGAGGAAGTGGTGGAAGTGGAAGTTCAGGTGGGAGTGCTGGCAGTGCAAGTAATGGTGGTAATGGTGGTAATGGTGGAGGTGATGAGACGAGAGAAGATACTTTTGCCTGGGGTGGCGGTGGAGGTGGAGGTGGTTCTAATGGAGAAGGTGGAGAAGGTGGTTGTGTGACTCATAGTGTGGGTGGAACTACGCAAACTGATTGTGGTGGTAACAATGGTGAAGATGGAACCTCATCTAAAGGAGGAGACGGAGCAGATGGAAAACATGGTGGAAGTATAGAAAGTGAAAATAATGTAACTGGAGAAGGTGGATTAGGTGGTGGTTTGGGTGCAGCAATCCGTAGAACAAGTGGTATAACTGTAAATATAACTGACAACGTAAGTGGAATTAATGGTGCAACTGATGCAACTACAGTCTCTTAAATAAGTCCAGCAGCTTCCATCATCAAATCATTCGCACAGCAGAAGAAACTCGAAATACAATATCTACCCCAACCATCATAATAGTCTGAATCTTTTATACTTACTGTCTTTACACCGTGTTTTACCCAACCAGGTAAAATTATCATTGAATTATTTGTGCACGGAACTTCATAATCATAATCAGGAAAATATAACTCTCCTCCTTCAAACTTCTTAGGTTCTTTATAGAAGTATGAGAATGCTAAAAACTGAAAAGTTTTATCTATATGTGGTTCATAATACTCTTTATCATGATAATATCTTATCTTTGTAACATCATAGGTTGACATTGGTGCAACCGAACAACAATCGTGTATCTTAGCAAAAGGTTGTAATATTTCTGGTAAAAATAATTTTCTATTTACAGTTAAGATATTAGATAGTTTTCTATATTCTATTTTATTTTTTGTATCATTTACATAAACAGCATCTAAAGCAATAGCATGTGAGTTTGTTTTATCTACAACTCCACCAAAATCTTTTGCCTCAAGAAGTTTACCTGGTTTAGTATAAAATTTAAGTTCTTCCCAAACTAATTCCAACTCCTCTTCATTATAAAAGTTTTCTAATATTAAATGAGGAAATGGATCAGGATATGCATTACCATTAAGTGTTTCCATTAATTCTGATTGAGGTGTTCCACCTTCTCCACCAGATTTTCCATTCCATACTCCACGATTAGATGGCATTACAAATTCTCCAAGTTTAAAATTCATTTAATTTAGAACAAAGATCAATAAAATATTCAGCATCAAGAACAACGAGTGGTTTCACGTTGTTCTTTTTTATTACGCAAATAGGTTCGTAATCTCCTGAGTTAGCAGATGCTTGTGAATAGGCATCCCAAATATTCAACTTCTCTACGTTCTTACATTCTATACTATAAGGAAATTTTTGTCTAGCAGCACGGGCCATAATCAGGTCTTCCCCACCTGCTCCCATACTACGAGACTCGATATCCTCTGGATGAACATCGAGTTGTTCTATGAGTTGATCACGAACCCATTGTTGTAATCTTCTACCCTTCGCTTTCGCACTTTGAGTTTTCATCTTCTAACTGTTTCATAACTTGTTCATATTCATCTGCAGCATCACGAAAAGAATCATATAAAGCATCCATATCCCATTCTATATCAGAGTTTGAATCCTGAGAAGGTATCTTTTTTGACATCTTGTTTGATCCCACCTACTATATAGGACTCAACTTCTGTCTCTTGAGGGGCCACCTGCAATCCTTTAGATGATATCCAATGCTGTGTCCAAGGTAATGGATTATTTCTGAGAGGAATATCATAGATAGGATTCAATCCTATTGCCTTCATTCTCTTATTTGCAATCCATTCAACATACTGATGTAATAACTTATCATTCAATCCAATCATAGATCCATCTTTAAATAAGTATTCTGCCCATGCCTTTTCTTCATCCACACACTTTTTAAACATATCATATACATAACCCTCTTCTTCTTTTATAATATCTATCATCTCAGGATCATCACCATCTCGCCATTTCTTTAAGATTTGTTGGGTAAGTACCAAGTGTTGATTCTCATCTCTTGCAATAAGGGAGACAATTTTTGCGGATCCTTCCATAAGCTTAAGTTCACCAAAGGCAAAAGTACAAGCGAAACTAACATAAAAACGAATGCCCTCCAAGATATTAACATTAGTTATTGCCCTATAAAGATGTCTCTTTAAATCTTTTCTTGTCCATTCAGAATTAGGATGATCACGCATATCATCTTTCCAACTATTACTTTGACCATAATCTTGTGCATACTTAATAAACTCATCATACGCTTTTGTAACACTCTCTGCTCTTTCTATAATCTTTTCATTATCCAATATAGTATCAAAGACCTCAGAAGGATCTGAATATACATTCTTAATAATATGAGTATAAGATCTACTATGGATCATCTCCATAAAACCCCATACTTCCATACATGCTTCTAACTCAGGTAAAGAACAATATGGTAGAAATGCCATACTAGGTCCACGACCCTGAACAGAATCCAATAATATCTGATACTTCAGATTAGAAGTAAAGATATGTTTCTGCTCTGGTCTCAGAGTTGCAAAATCAGAACGGTCTTTCTGTAGAGATACCTCTTCAGGTCTCCAAAAATAACCAAGTTGCTGTTGAGTTAACTTATCAAAGACTGGATACTTATATTGATCGTATCTTTGAACACCTAAAGGTTGACCAAAGAACATTGTTTGTTTCTTAAAGTCAACCTTATTAGGATTGAAAACGGTCATCCCTTTAATTTTAGATTGCACAACTGTCACACGCTTCCTCCTCTGCATTTAAAAGTTCACTCATCAAACTTTGTAATTTACTTTTACCTTGAATACCAACTTCTTCTATATTATCATGCCAACCAACAGGGTGTGCTGGTTCCTCTATTTCATCTGTTTTAAAGTCATAAGTATTCTGATAATATGAAGTCTTCCAACCATATTTGTATGTAGTTAGGAAATCATTTGCCATAACAGATACTGGAACCTCATTGTTCTCATAATTCATTGGATTATAAGACCAATTACCAGAGATTCCTTGATCAAAGAATTTCTGCATAACTGAAACTATATTAATATAACCATTGTTATCTGGCATATCCCATAAGAGTGTATAATTATTTTTTAATGTACCATACTGTGGAACAATTTGCTTAAGAGGCCCCTTTTTCGATTTCTTAATGGACAAGTATCCACGAGGGGGTTCGATTCCGTTCGTGGCATTTGACACAACCGAACTGCTCTCCGATGGCATTTGTGATGACAACGTGGAGTGTCGTAACCCGTGAGTGAGTATGTCCTCCCGTAAATTTCCCCAATCAAGTGAAAGGTCATTAGGAACTAATTCATCTATATCTTTCTTATATGTATCTATAGGAAGAATTCCATCAGCATATTTTGTACGAGAGAATGAACCACAAGCACCTTTCTCCTGTGCAACTTTATTAGAAGATTTTAAAAGATAATACTGGAAAGCCTCTGTAAGTTTATGAACTGCAGTCCATGCTTCCTTATCTCCGTATCCATGACCTAGTTTAGCTAAGTAATGTGCAAGACCAATATATCCTATTCCAAGAGATCTGCGTGACTTAGTAGCATGTTCTGCTGCTGCAACTGGATACTCTTGATAGTCAATAAGTTCTTCTAATCCACGAACAGAAAGATCACATAGTTCTTCCATTTCTTCAATATTTCTTAACTTACCAACATTTATAGCAGAAAGAATACATAGAGCAATCTCTCCATTCTGATCATCAATATGATCAATAGGATCTGTAGGTAATGTAATCTCTTGACAAAGATTACTCATATTAATCTTATCCTTAAATGAACTATGGGTATTACAATGATCTATGTTCATCAAATATATTCTACCAGTCTCGGCACGTTCCTTAAGGAGATCAAGAATAAGTTCCTGTCCTCCAATAGTGGTTCTGGGGATTGACTTATCATTCTCATAGCGAGTATAAAGGTCATCAAAAGCATCAGTTCCAAAAGCATCATACAAACCAGGTACATCGTGGGGTGAGAAAAGACTGATGTTTTCACTTGAACAGAATCTCTCATAGAATAATTTACTTAACTGGATGGAGTAGTCGAGTTTTCTGACTCGGTTATCTTCTGTTCCTTTATTATTCTTTAAAACAATTATATCTTGTATTTCTTGGTGCCAGATTGGGAAGTGGACAGTCGCTGATCCACCACGGATGCCATTTTGAGTGCAGCACCTGACAGTGCTTTCAAACTTTTTGAGGAAAGGGACAACCCCAGTGTGCTGAACTTCTCCACCCCTGATTTTGCTGTTGATCCCACGAATTCTACCTGCGTTAATACCGATTCCCGCCCTTTGTGCAACATACTTGCCAATAGCCATGTCGCTGCTAAAAATGCTATCGAGGGTGTCATCAACATCAACAAGAACACATGAGGCAAATTGGCGAATGGGGGTTCTGACCCCTGCCATGATTGGTGTGGGGATGTTGATTCTGTGTTTTGAGATTGCGTCGTAGTATCGTCTAACATAATTTAACCTCGTTTCTATAGGGTAATTTTTAAAAATTGTTGCTGCAATAAGCATGTACATGTATTGAGGAGTCTCATACAATTCATTAGAACTTCTATCTTGTACAAGATACTTGTCAACTACTTGACGAAGACCTGCATAAGTGAATATAAAATCTCTATCATGATCTATCCATGAATTTAATTTTTCCCATTCAGATGAAGAATAAGAACTAGGTAAAGTTGAATCATATATTCCTTTCTCAGATCCAACCTTAAGATGATCTAAAATATATGGAAGTCCATTTCTCCATGAATTCCCAAAAACTTGTTTATATAATCCATAAAGTAAAAGACGAGCAGCAACAAACTGGTAATTAGGACTATCTAAATCAATTAAATCTGAAGCAGATCTTACAAGTATCTCTTGTATTTCTGCAGTTGTAATACCATCATAGAATTGTAATCCAGATTGTATTTCTACCTGAGATGCAGAGACTCCTGCGAGTCCCTCACACGCTTCCTCAGTCATCTTATGAACCTTTTCAATGTTCAAGACCTCACTATGTCCATCTCTTTTTACGACTTTTGTTCCGTTGCTCATACTCGTTTCCACTTGTTAAGTTGTACTTTTGCTTTTAATCCTTGGTAGGAATTAGATTCTATCATCTTTTTTACATCATGTCCAGCAAGATGCATCTCATTTATGTCCTTTTGGAGAACTTTATTAGGCCATATAACTACCTTACCTCCTCCATCAATGGTCTTGTCGATTCGTTTAACGATTTCTTTGCTGCGAGGTTCGTTATCATAAACACAAATATAATCGCTCCAACCACACGACCTAATATCAAGATCGGCCCCAGCCATAGCAACACAGTTTTCCAAGAAAAGCGAATCGAATGGACCTTCGACAACATAGACTGTGTTGTTTTTGTTAAGTTTATCCAACCCATAAATCTTTGGTGCCTCCTCGTCGAGCATGATTGTAATGTATCGTAACTTGTTTTTTGGATCAAGAGACCTACCCTGAAATCCAAAAATTTTGTTACGATCTCTTAATGGAATAATTATACGTGATTCATCACTTTCTAAGTCATCAAATGTATACTTTTGGTCATTTGTCCATCGTTTAAACTTGTCACAATAGTATAATTCCCTTAAACATTTCTCTGGTATTTTGCGATTGGAAAGATATGTTCTTGCAGGGTGTTCTTTATTTAGTTCTGAGATTCTTGGAAGATCAAAGTCCTTTTTTGAAAAGTTAGGCTTACTAGATTTAATCTTTATATCTGGTGTAGTAGTAGCCTTTCCAGTCAGTCCAGACTTATATCTTTCCATGACATATTGATCATAAAGCACCACATCTTGATCTTTAAGAAAGTTAGTAAAACTTCTAGAAAGACCACAGTTATGGCACTTAAAGTTATGATCGTTTTTATATTTGTAAAGATATCCTCTTGTCTTATTCTTATTTTTCTGGGAATCACCACAATAAGGACATCTGAACGTGTACAGACCTTCCTTCTTCTTACTAAATTTTTGCAAACGAACAGATACTAGTCCGATATACTTAGTATCAACAAAACTCATTACTCACCCAACGTATGAATTACAGGTTTTTCTGCTAAGAGTATAGCATATAAATCAGGATTGATTGCAGTGGATCTTGGTATAAACTCTTCAGTTGGATCAAAACCTTCATATCTCTTTGCCTGATTGATTACAATTGAACCATTCTCTCCTGATACTGAACGATGGTATGTGCCACGAGGTATCACTAACGCACCACTCGCACGATTCAGATGGACTATATGGTATGGATACTTCCAATCAAAGTTTACCAGTTCAAAGGTTCTTTCACCAGATACTACACGATTATAGTCATCTTGGAATCCATGAATATAAAATTGCTTTGCTCCGACACAATCTTCTGGTGGTGATGTAGCAGCACCTGTGTGTACTACAAGGTCAGCAGCATTTGATTCATCTACCGATATATCATAAAAAATAACATCGTCCGTCTCACGAAAGACACGATGCTTCTTAAAATTCACTTCACTCATTAAATAATAATTATTTTTTTAATATTATACTTTATTCTCTTACTGGTGTCAAGATAGAAGGTGACGATTGAAACATTGGTGCTAGGATTTTTTGTCCGACTGGAGACACGACGAAAGAAATAATAGAAAGAGCACCAAATATGCTCCACATTTTTTTTTCCATGAGTCTGAGTCTTTCATCTACCTTGCGAATATCTCTCTCACATCCTGCCTTAATCTCCTTAGTCGAACGGTTGACCTCTCGGTGAACCGATTCCACTTTCTCAAATAATACTGCATCTATTCTGTCCTGCTTTGTTAGTTTCTCATCATGAACAGCAAGCATTTGTCCCATCTTAACTGAATTATCCTGAAGAGTTTCTATTACTCTCTCTAGTCTTTCTAATATGGCTTCGTTCTGTCTCATTTTTCTTTCAGGTTGGCCAACCATGCTTTACGTGATCCGTATCTACCAACTGGAGTTGGTTTTCTTTTCTTCTTTTTACGGACTGGAGGATGGTCACCAGATTCTGGTGTGCCAGCTATGTTACCACCACCAACATTGTTAATGGGTGCATCTTCCATAAAGTCCCTAAAATTTTTCATAACTCTTTTAACAGTTCCATACAGTTCTTATCAAGTGGAACATCATGTAAACTAGTCTTTGGATATTCTGGTAGTCTTCCAAGATAAACTATAAAAGTTTTTAGAACACCCCACAATTCCTTATCAATCTTATAAAACAATAATGGAGTAGTTGCCTCTCCAAATACATTATACAATATGATGAAATGATTCATTAGTAAATGAATATTGAGATCTCCTGAATTTTTGTATTTGTTCAGGAGTCTTTTTATCCATTTAAATCTTTTCATGTCCTCATAGAAGTCATCTTCTGTAACCGCTTGAGGATTATCATAATGTTTTATCGCAAACATTATATAATTAGATTCATTCAACTCATCAAATTTCATATTAAATCATATAGATTATAGTTTAAGTATCTGGTAGAATTGTATCATCAGATGCATCATCAGTAATAGTACTCTTGGCAACTAGAACTTCTGTCTTAACTCTTTGGTTACCATGCATATCTGTGTAAGAAGTAATTCCAACCCAACCTGCATGTGCTGGTCTATAGATAGAGGAGTCTCCTCTAGCTGCTTCTTCTTCTGCAGCAGAAACACCAAATATTTCATTTGCACTGTAATTACTATCACCTAAAGTAGAGATTGGTTTTTGTACAACCTCAAATGATTCACCAGTAATGCTGTGTCCAGTATCAAGTATATTATCTGCATTAACAAGAGTTATAGAAGTTGCAGAGTTAACACTTGCAACAATACCTTCTCCACAACTAGCACCAGTACCAATAGTAATAACATCGCCAGCAGCAATTAGACCAGCAGTATTAAATGTTGTACCAGTTCCAGTAATAGTTACGCCACTAACGGCCACGGTGGAACCAGAACCATCAGATGTGTAAACTAAATCGCTTGAACCCCAAAGAGCCATGTGTTTTACCTACGAATTTCTTTTCTAGAGATATTTATATATCTCTGAAATTACCTAGTCTGCAGTGCCTTCTCTACTTGTTCTAGTAACTTGTCATCCATATCAGTCTTAGTTAATTTGACTGCTTTTTTTAAAATGACTAAACACAAGTCAATAAGTTTTTCTCCCAAATCTGAATCATCAGGAATTTTAGAAACTGCATCTGAAACTATTTTTGATGCAAAGGGTAATAGGAATGATAACATAACTAATCTTAAAATCTACACTATATAGCAAGATTACTATTTAAATTCTAATGGTGGTGTATGAGGATTAGGCAAACTCTTCACATATTCAATGACACTATCTCTTAATGATATCATTTCATCATAACAATCTTGATTGTAAGCACAACCACGAAGTTTAGTATCGGGTTTATACAATGACTCTAATAATAAAGTCCTACCTCTATTCCATTTTTCAAGTGCATCTGCTGCCATAATAACTTAATACCTCAAAATATTATACCACAATATTTACTGTGTGCCAACTATCTTATTAATTTGCAGTGCATTCTTTCTTTTCTTTTCATTTGCCTTTTTCATTAATTTAACAATCTTCTCCTCAGTCCACTGAACATTATTCTTTGGTGACTTCATAGGTTGAGGTTTAACAATATCAATAATCTCTAAGAAATCTCTACCTTTGGCATCTTGAATGGTCACGTCTTCTTTCATTTTTTTCTTTTTCTTGTCTTTGTCTTTCTTTGTAAATGCAGCCATAGCACCTGATGGTTTACCTGATCCTTTATATAATCCATATGAACTTCCCTCAGAAGTTGTTGTTGTATGCTTCTCATCAGGTTCATTCTTTGCAAGATTCTTCTTGAGTTGTTTCTTTGATATTTTTGGCCCGCCTATTAGATCACCATACTCATCTCTTTTTTGATCTTCTTCATTACATTTCCACTTACGAAGTGCCTTATTAATCCTTGAATCTGGATCATTAGCAGTCTTAGAACTAGTAAGTTTCTTTTTCATTCCACCCATACGAGCACAGAATGATTTTTTCCTAGATCCACCTTCAGGTTGTGGTGCTTTTAGATCACTACCAGGATTCTCACGTTCATAAGATTTTCTACCCTTCTCATTCAATCCACCTTCTTTATTCTTACCTGCTTTCTTAGTCCAAGCAGCCGCCTCTTCTACCTCAGATCTCCAATCAGATATAGTTTCCTTAACACAATTAGGAACAACCTTACCACCCTTCTTCTTAGTTCCTTTTGCCTTGTAACCGTCCCAACAAGTAGATGCACCAACGTTCTTACGTGCTTGCTTCATACTTTCATCGACTTCTACCTCTTCTTTTTTATATGCAGGAACTTTTGCACCTTTAACACCTCTTCTTGCTTTGTGCTCTTCCTTACGTTTCTCAATAGTTTTTCCTCTCTTTCCTGATGGATCAAACATACCAGGATCATCATGACCTGGCCCCATTCTTCTATAGTTTCTGATAGATGCTTTACCATAATCAGAACGACCTTTATCTACCTTTGCCTCTGGTATTACTTCTTCTTTTGTCATTTTATCACTTGCATCTAATACACCTTTATGTCTCTTCTGCATTTTCTTATAGTCACCTTTCATAGCACTGGTTCCTATTTCTGTTGCTGCTTTCTTAACGTAACTACCTAAAGTTTTCTTACTAACTTCATTTACAATTTCTACTTCTTCTGCTTTAAGTTTGGGGTTTACTTCAACTTTATTCTTACCCCTCATTACATCAATAACTTTCTTAGTTTTTTCCTCTTTAGAATCCATTTCATCTACCTCAAGTAATGTGTCCTCTTGAACCTTTGTCTTATCTAATGTTCCTTGTGTCTTCTTTGCTTGTTGACGTAAACGAATAGATTTTACTGTATTTAAAGTTGCACCAGCAACACCAGCACCTGCTCTTGCTACATTAGCACCTAACTTACCTAATGCAGTTCCATCACCATCTTTGTCAGTAATAGTTTCTTTTGGTTTTACACTTGCTAGAGATGCCTTAGCTGCTTTACTTGCTCCAGAAGCTGCTCTAGATTTCTCACCAACTTTCTTAGCAAGATCTCTTTGCTTTGTTTTTAGTGCGTCCCTTTTTTCCTGATCTCCCTTATTACTTTCTCTATCCTTTGCACTCTGATCTCTTCTATCTTCACGTCTCTTTCTAATATCAAGATTTGCTTGCTTCAATTCTAATTCCTTTTCCTTTCTAATCTCAGATCTCTTCTTCTTGGCTCTCATCTCTTCTTTCTTTTTATCCACACCAGTCTCCTTATTAAGGATTTCTTGTGCAGCAGCTCTTTGCTCTGGAGTTAATGCTTCAGAAATTTGTTGAAGATATACTTTAGAAAGTTGATTTAAATGTGTCACTTACTTTTGCTTTTTTGCCTATACTTATTTATGAATTGCTGTCCCCATGTAGATCCAGGAACCATTTTCTCTGCATACTTTCTAAGAGAATCAGTACCAACTAATCTTTGTTGTGCAGGAACACCAGATACTTCTGTGTTCTTTTGTTCTGTTACATCTTTAATCCAAGATTTAAACATAACATTATTCTCGGCAAGGCAAATTAGATAGTTAGTCCCTCTACGAATAATACGACCTATAATTCCTGTATTTAAATTTTCAATAGTATCACCAACATTAAATACATTCTCCTTAACATAATTATCACGAAGATTCTTCCAATCATACTTAGGTGCTACTTCCCACAAATCATAAGATTCTTTTGTTTCTTTCTTCTCTTTTGTTTCTTTCTTCTTAGCAGGAACACTCAACCCTTTCTTAACTGAATTAAACAGTGCTTGAATGTCAGGAGAAGATAATCCCTTTGGCATACCTTTATTAAAAGTTTCACCATCACCATCCATAACTGCTTTTCTTAATAGTGATGCAGACATACCTTCTACACCTTCTGCATCGGGATCACGAGTACCTGCAGAGACTACACGTATCTGATCAAAGTTATAGAAACCTTCTTCACCATTATATTTCTGTGCAAGACTTTCAAATTCTGCCTGTCTATCTGCACCTACTACAATATTAATACTACTATATCCAGCATTCGATACACTCTTAAGTACATCAAAGATAGATTTCATCTTTGGATTATCAACAATACTCTCTTCATGATCAGGAAACATCTTCTTCATGAATTCAATTTTAGATCCAGGACTTAATGGATTCTTCTTTGGTTCATGAGTTCTTGATGGATATACCTTAAGATCTCCACCAGCAGATATCTTACTTGCTGCTTGTAATAACTTCTCGTGTCCTACTGTTGGTGGATTGAATCTACCAAATGTAATTGTTATTGGTTGTTCTAAATCTCCACCTGCTAATTCTGGTGCATCTTCTAATGCTTGATTAACTTGATTCTCTAAATCTAT